>Ga0307515_10011655_pt1 | contig 16659 bp, 13 predicted proteins | sample 17_EM_MG_FD_194513 | JGI IMG/M metagenome (GOLD analysis project Ga0307515, IMG submission 194513) | Populus trichocarpa ectomycorrhiza microbial communities from riparian zone in the Pacific Northwest, United States - 17_EM | ecosystem: Host-associated > Plants > Roots > Unclassified | place... | reverse complement strand
CCTGCTTCGGCGTCGACCACGCACGCCAGCCGGCCTGAATCCGCCGTGAATATCCCCCACACACCTGAGGTGCGCCGGGCGGCAAATGCGACGGCGCCCCGGTCGTTCATGATCGGGAAGCGCGCGATCTCTTCGAACTCGTTGCCCGTCATCGCGACGGCGGCACATTGCCCATCCCGGTGCACGAAGATGCCTTGGCTGTGGTCGGGCAGGTTCGCCCGGAACACGACATGTCCGTCGTTGTTGACCACGGGTAGACCTTCGAACCCGCAGAACCGATCGCCTGCCTCGGCGATCGCATGGAATCGGGCGCCACGCCACACAGCGATGCATGCCTTTCCATCTTGCGACGTCGCACGGACGGCGACGTCGTCATGCTCGTTCATGGTCGGCCCCAACGGTCCGATCCCGCTGAACCGGTCCCGCACATCCGTGGCCGAGATGCTGCCGTCGGGGCACATCAGCAGGACGGCCTGGTCGCCGCTCTTCAGCGTTCCGTAGACGGCGAGCTTGCCTGCCTGGTTGATGTCAGGGTGGCTCGAGAACAACCGCACCGGACAGGCGGTGGACGCGGTCACGGCAATATCGGTGATGGACTTGCCGTCACCCGTGAAGACGCCACTGTGCCCATCGCTCAATGTCGCCTGGACGGCAACGACCCCCTCGTCGTTGATGGAGGCCACGTACGGAGCGAAATCGACGAACCGGCCATCATTCGTGGCGATGGGCGTCAACGTGTAGGGCCTGAAATGCAATGTCATGCCTTCGTCCGATCTACCCTAACGCCCCGGTCGTGGCCACCTCTCTGCCAGGATCCGGCCCTCGGCCGAGAGGTAGGGCGCGAGCTGCTTCCAGGCGATCGTCACCTCGTCGTTGCATGCACGCATCGCGTGGAAGAAATCCGTGGGGAACACCAGCCCTTGACCGGTGGGGTACGGCGCCAGCACGCTCATCTGATCGAGCACGTCTTTGCAATCGTCGCCTTCCGCGTTGCGCGGGTGCGCCCTCGCGATCAGCCGGAACAGGCCGGATTTGATGGTCTGACCCTGCTTGTCTTCATGGGCGACCAGTGCTTTCTGCCCGCCTTGCAGCCAGCCCCACGTGTCCACGAACTTGCCGCGCTCGATGGCCCAGGTGACATAGGACAGCGACGACGACCCGTGCGCGCCGCCGCAGTAGATCTCTGGTGTCATGTCTTGCAGCACCAGGAACTGCGGGGTCCAGACAACCGGGCTGAGCGAACTGCCGATGTGATCGCCGACGCCATCGCTGCGGTTCGCGTTGCAGTCGTACGCAATGGCCGATTGGTCACGCAGCCAGCCGAGGGCATAACGGTTAAACTCGCCGGCATGCGGCATGCTGGCGGGAACTTCGATCGCAGTCCCCTCTTCGCTGGAGACCTCGCGATAGGCGTGTCCTTCGAACTGGGCCGGCTTGTACTTCAGTTGAATGGCACCACGAATCGGCTCGTAATAAGCCGGCCCGCAGGCGGTGCCATATGCCGCCGCCTGCGGTTCCGCGCTGCTCAACTTCTGCAGCGAGATCGCCACCGTCTTGCCGCCTGCTGGCGCCGTCCAAGTGCCGGTCACCTCGGTGGCCGACTTGGCCTCGAGCTGCCAATGCCCACTCGCTTTGCCCTCGCCGTCGGCCGACGGCGCCCGCTCGTCGAGCTCGAGCCGGCCGCTGCGCCAGGCCTTGGCGATGGCTTCGGCGCTCAGGCGGTTGTCGTCGCGCTCATCGCCCGACGGCCACAGGTGAATGCCTCGCTTGTGGCGCAGGTAGTAGTACTCGGATTCACCGGCCTGCGCGAAACACACCATCACCGCGGCGGAGCCTACGGTGCCCTTCCACGTCCCGGCCGGGACCGGCTCTTCGGCCCGCACGACGACGGGGGCAAAGGTGACAAGACACGCCGCCACCGCAGCGGCCAGGCCAGCAAAAGTTCGTTCGATCACAGCCACTACTCCAGCCAGCCTTGGCCGTCACACTCGCCACCAAACGGCGGCGGAACATAGACCGCAGCGACGCCGGCGATTTCGCCAGGGCCTGCTTCGTGACCCAGGTACAACTTGGCCTCGCCGACATCATCAGAAAAGTCGATCAGGTAGTCGGGCTTGCCGTCGTGGTCGATGTCGCCGGCCCACACCAGGTATTCGGGGCTCACCATGTGCGAGCAGCTGCCGAGCTCGTCCAGCAGTTGCCGCTTGCCCGGTACCCGCAACTGCAAGACGAACTTGCTGCCTGGACGGTCGAGCAGGGGCACCAGCGTCGCCTGCTCGCCGCCGGGCAGATCGACCGCCAGTTCCAGCGTGCCTTCGGTGGCCGGCCGCTTCTTCTTGAAGGTGTTGGCCGCATACGTGGTGACCGGCCCGGCAGCCAGCCATGAGATGGCCGGGTTGAGCTTGAACCACGCCACGACGGTGCCCGCACCCGGCACCTGCCGGCGCAACGTCAGCTTCTGGCCGCTCGTCGGCTGGTCGTCGTAGTGGCCTTGCCATTTTTCGCGGCGCACCGCGAGCTTGGCAGGCTCGAAGCGGCAATCGGCCTTGCCGCACACCAGCGCCAACCAGTCGTTGCCGGCCCGGTAGCGGTCGCCGGGCTGCCACTGGTCTTCGCCGAGCAGGAACTCGATCGTGGTGCTCATCGGCGACTTGTTGTCTTCGGCGGCAACGGCCGCCAAGTGGGCACCGAAGAGCACCGCCCATAACCACCCATGGCGAATACGCATCACAAACCTCCGACCGGAATCAGCACGGTCTTGCTCTTGCCGTCCGCACCGGTCAGCGTGCGACGCAGGACCCGCCCCTGGTGCTTGCGCCAGTTGTCGCCCTTCTCGGCCTGCCACTGCAGCTCCCACTGACGGGTCACCGGATTGAGCCACTCGACGCCGCTGGGCCCGCCGCCGGTGCTGAGGCCTTCAAGCTCGCCGCTGGCGAACAGCTCGTCGTCGATCTGGAACAGGCTGTACTTGTCGTCCACCTGCAAGCGCGAGCCCTTGCGTGCCAGTGACGTCCAAGCGGCGCCTGCGGGGTTGGAGACCTCCAGCACGAACCGGGTGGCGGCATCGGCGTTGGTCCTCGGCACTTCGCTGGCCTTGATCACACGCCCGTCGCCCAGCACGATGGCGCGGCCACCTGCGGCCCCCGCCGGGGCGGAACTGGTCCAACGCCGCGTTGCAGGATCGAAGACCTCGTAGCGACGCCACGGCAAGAACTCGCCGATGCCGACGTACTCGTCGGGCTGGCCCGGTTTCAGCGCAGGTTCGGAGTAAAGCGCAATGCGTTCGGAGCGCACCTTCCCGCCCGCGACCACCACGTGGCCGTCGTTCAGTTCCCGCACGCGCATCTCCGCGTGTTCGTCGGGGCTGTTGTGACGCTCGCGGTTCAGCGCGGGCCAGGGTGCGCCTTCCAGCGTCGGCTTGCCGCTGCGCAACACCAAGCGCAGCTGCCGCAGGCTGCCACTGGGGTCGATGGCGAGCAGGCTCCCGTCCTTGAGCTGGCTCACCGCCATGTCGGGTGCGAGGCTGACGCCGCTCACCTCTTGCCACTGCCACGGCACGGTGGCCACCGGTGGCAGCCATTCGGCCGTTAGCGGCTTCGCATCTCTTTCGCCGCCATAGGGGCTGTCTGGCCCGGTGCCCCCGATCACCAGAACACCACCCGCCACCCTGAAGGCGCGTGCGTTCTGGCGAGCGGTTCGCAGCGAAGGCAAGGTGGCGACACGCCCATCGCGATCGATCGCCTCCACGGCGCCGCTGATGACGAAGCTGTTCATCCCGGCGTGCCGCGAACCGCCGATCACCAGCGCTGGCGCACCGCCGGCCGCGGGCAGGAAGGCCGCACCGTGCCCGTAGGTGATCAGCGCGCTGTCGGGTGGCGGCTCAGGCGACGGCGTTGCGGTGCTGGGCGGTCGCAGCAAGCTCAGGCTGCTGTGGTTCTGCTCGCAAGACTTGCTCGAGTAGTGGCCCTCGGACCGGTTGCGAAGCCACGCGTAGGCATTGCCTGCCACGACGAAGGGGAAGAAGCCGCAGCCGCCCTCTTCGCTGCCTTCGGTCCATTCGCCCACGGTGCGCCAGGTCCAGTTGGTGGTGTCCAGCGAGTGCACCGCGCCGACCGTCCCCTGACCGACGAGCAGCGTCTTGCCCCAAGGGGCATCCCACCAGAAATGCTTGTGCCGGGCGGAGCCGGTCGGCATCGGCGGCAGGGCCTCGAACTTGTTGGTCGCAGGGTTCCAGCGTTCGGCCGTTCGTGACGCACCGCTGCCCCACTCTGCCGCCTTGGTCCAGCCCCCGGTGACGAGCACGCTGCCGTCGGGCAGCGTGCTGGCGGCCAGTTCGGAGCGGGCCTCGAGCATCGGCGGCCCGTCGCGCCAGGCTTTGGTCTTCAAGTCCAGGACGTGCGTTTCTGCCCGGCAAGGTGCGCAGCCGCGGTAGTCGCCGTTGGAGCCGCCCAGGATCATCAACTGGTTCTGGCCCGCCACCGCTGCAGCGAAGTCACCGCGATACGGAATGGCGAGCACCGGCCTCGCCGTCAGCGTCAAGCTGCCCTTCGCGCGCTCGATCGTGTAGACCTTGATGTGGCGCTTGTCGGCGTCGCGGGTCACCAGTGCAGCCGAGTCGTCGCCGAGCTTGAGCAGCGTATGCAGCAAGGGATCGAAGGCTTCGCCGGTTTCAAGCTTCAGCGCCGGGCTGCCATCGAGCGGCAGGAAGGCGAAACGCCAGCGCTCCGCGCCATCCTGGCAGCCGATTTTCGTCAGTGCAAACAGCCCGGTAGGCAGCGGCAGCTGCGTGAAGACAAAGCCGCTCAGGCGAGGGTCCAGTGGGGTTCGCTTGGTGCTTCCGGTGGCCGCGTTCCAGCGGTCCATCGTCAGCTCCCACGCCCAGCAGCCCTTGGGCAGCCCCTTGGGCGCGGGTTCGACGGGCCGCTGCCCCAGCCAGCTCAACTCGCCGTCCGGCGCTGCCCTGACCTGCTGGTTGTCCGGCAGCGGCAGCTCGGCATAGCCAGGCACCGGCGGGATCGTGACGGCAGCGCCTGCAGCCGCCACACCCCACAACGCAAGCGCGGGGATGGCGGTGCGCAGGCAGTGCTGAATCAGGGTCGCAACGGACGCAAAGAAGAAGCGGCTGCAATGCATGGAATGGCTGGACGCTGCCTCGAAGCCGGGCATCCCTGGTGTGCGTGACGCCCGATCGTAGCCGCACGCCGGCTCCGGCATTGCGTTGGTCCTCGATCAGGGCACCAGCAGAACAGGCCGAATGGCCCATCGTCGGGGCAGTTGGCGCCTCGGCGCTTGAGCGAAGTCAAACCGGGTGCCCTCACGGCGTCGATGGGTGTACGCAAAGGCGATATCGTGGCCGGCATGAACAGGCGGCGCAGATGACGTGTTCCGCGCAGGCCCTTACCGACGTTTGACGACCGACCCATGAGCCTTGAACTGGCACGCAGCTTTCTGGCCGCCCTGTTGATCGGGATCCTGGTCGGCATCGAGCGCGAAAAGAAACGGCACGCCGAGCCTTCTCACACCATCGGCGGCATCCGCACGCACGCCCTGCTGGCATTGACCGGCGGGGCTGCGGCCTGGCTGGCGCGCGAGCTGCAGTTCGGGTGGATCTTCGTCGTGGTGCTCGGTTCGGTGGGCGCGATGGCAGTCGCCAGCCACATTCGCCGTGGCCGCGACGGGCAAGACGAAGCGCCCGGCCTCACCAGCGAAATTGCCGCGATGGCCGTCGTGTTGCTGGGCGCGATGGCGGTTGTCGGCAACCAGGCGCTGGCGGTCGCGCTGGGCGTCACGGTGTCGGCGGTGCTGGCGTACAAGCAGCCTCTGCACGCATTGGTCGAGCGCGTCGGCATTGAAGACATTCTGGCGGTGATCAAGTTGCTGATCGCCTCCGTCATCGTGCTGCCGCTGGTGCCCGACGAGGTCATCGACCCGTGGCATGCGATCAACCCTTACCAGCTGTGGCTGCTGGTCGTGCTGATCTCGGCGCTGTCGCTGGCCGGCTATGTTGGCATGCGTTGGCTCGGGCCCGCTCGCGGTACAGCGATCACCGGCTTGGCCGGCGGGCTGGTGTCGTCCACCGCCACCACCTTGAGCTTCGCGCGCGACAGCCGCACAGCCGCCCCCTTCGCCAGTGGCGATGCGATCAGTGCCGGCATCTTGCTGGCCTGGCTGGTGATGTTCTTGCGGGTGACGGTCATCGTTGCCATCGTCAACCGGCAATTGCTCGAAGTCGTCTGGCCGCCGCTGCTGGTGATGGCCTTGGTCACCGGTGCCTTGGCGGCGCGCCACTACCTGGCGGGCGCGGCGGCAGCAACAGCCACCGCCGACCATCCCATCGTCGTGAAGAACCCGTTCAGCCTCAGCGCCGCGATCCGCTTCGGGGCCTTGTTCGCCGTCGTGCTGGTCGTGGTGAAGCTGGCCCAGCAGCATCTTCCCAGTGCCGGTTTGTATGCCGTGTCCGCCCTGGCGGGCGCGGCGGACGTGGATGCGATCGTCCTCTCGCTGGCCAGCGACGGGCAGAGCGCACCGGGTACCGAGCAAGCCGCCTGGGCGCTGCTGTTGGCGCTGCTGGCCAACACGGTCGTCAAGGTGGCGATCGTCGTTCTGCTGGGGCGCGGCCCGGTGCGCCGGCATGTGGCGATCGCCAGCGTCATCATTTGCGCAACGGGTGGCGCTGCCGCAATGGCCTGGATCTGACGTCGCCGCACCCCGACCAGTACGGCTGCTTGCCTGTCAGGCCAACACCGGCGGCTGCGCCGACACCGTGGTCATCAGCACCAGGTCCACGATCAGCTGGTCGATGAACCAAGCCTTCTGGGCCTGCGCGTCGGGCAGCTGAAAGATCCAGGTGCCCGTCGGGTCGCAGCCGATGAAGGGCTGCCATGGCATGCCAGTGGCGCGACGCGTGCTGACGATGCCGGCCCGGGTGCGAACGCCGGCACTGCTGCAAACCGCGCCGCCGGGGCTCAGCAGACGCACCCGGCTGATCGGCAGCTCTTCGACGAAGCCCTTCTTGCGGACACAGAACAGCGAAAGCTCCTGCAGCCACAGGCCGTCGTCGGAGGGCGACGAAAAATCGGCGCGGCTGAGCGGCAGGGCGATGCGCATGCGGCGTTCGACTTCATCGCCCCCATCGGCGTCGAGAAGGCCGTACCAGACATCTGGAAACTCGTTGCGCACGCTGAACGCCCGCTCGCCGGTGACCGTGCCGTCCAACCCTGCGAGCCCGCATCCACCCAGCAGGGTCATGGCTGCTCGTGCCGATTCGCTTCTTGCCTGATGATGTTCCATTGCTGCTCCTTGCGTTGAGAGGGCACGTCAATTCACTCGCATGCCTACGGTGTCAATCGCAAAGCGTCGGTACATCCTGTCAATGCTTACCGGGCGTTACTTTCGGGCGCCCTCGGTGGGGCTACCGCCTGGCGGCCTGCGTCAGAGGGCCATTCGAGCCCACAGCGCGGGCCCTGCGAGCACGACCCAGGCGCCCCCAAGGGCCAGCAGCGCGACGAAGACGGCCGCGCTGCCGCAGTCTTTGGCCTTGGCGGCCAGCACGTTGAACTCCGGCGAGGTCATGTCCACCACGGCCTCCAGGCCTGAATTCAACAGCTCGGCGACCAGCACCAGGGCCATCAAGGCCAGCAGCAGCACGGTGTCCAGCCGGGGCAGTTGCAGCCACAGGGTCAGCGGTGCCAGCAGCAGCATGCACATCAGCTCCTGCCGAAAGGCGGCTTCGTCGCGCCACGCGCTGCGAATGCCCTGCTCCGAGAATTGGACCGCCCGGACCACACGGACCAGGCTGAAAGCGGTGGTGGATTTCATCATGAAGGCTCCTTTGCCAACCATTGGGTCAGGCCGGGGTTCTCGGGCGGCCGCGCCGGTGCCGCGCAGTGTTGCCCGGACGGGCAGGTGCATCAGCGCCACACTGAGCCAGACGCCGACGCTGAAATACAGCGACATCCAGACGACCTCGGTCTGCCAGTCTTCCCAGCGGTGCGACACGACCCACCGCCCCGAGGTGTCGCTCACGCCCTGAGCAACAGTGAGGTAGTGACGGCCATGGTCCATGTCGTGCGCCCAGCGGGCCCAGTACATCGGTACATCGACCCAGACCATGTAGGCCACGTAGGCGGCGCCGAGCACGCAGACCGCCGCGACCACCGGTTGCAATACGGGCTTGCAGTGCCGGCGCAGGGCCGCCAGGTTGACGACCAGCAACGCGGCGCAGAACGCCCAGATCGACTCCTCGACCACATGGCCGAGGTTGGAGGTGGTCAGCACGGCGTACCAGGAGCACATCTCTGCCACCGCGATCAGCGGCACGATCACGCGGGCACTGTTCGCCGCCGTGGTGTTGCCGGTGACGCGCGCCAGATCGCGCAACAGCAACGCCCATTGGGCCGCGAAACAGAGCTCGGCGATCGTCGCGACCGAGCGGCCCACCATCACACTCGACAGCCACGAATCGACCATGCACAGGCGCTGCACGTCGTAGACCGGAAAGACCGATCGATAGCCGCAGCCCAGCACGTAGGCCGCCGACAGGATCATCTGCAGCCGGACCAGGGCCCAGATGTCGGCATGGCAGCGGGTACGGCTTCGCCACAGCCAACCGGCCGAAGCCGCCCAGGCCATCACGTTGAGCAAGCTCACCGTGCACAGGAACAACCACCAGGTCGATGTCTCGGTCACCATGGTTTGCCGTTCGACTCAACAAGGCGCTGGGGCCACTCGGTGGGCGGGCTCGACTTCATCATCGCCTCAATGGCCCTTCTTGGGCCGCCCCGCTTTGACCGGCTCGAGTTGATCGAGCGCTGCCACGAGTGACTTTGCATCGAGCTTGGCCAGGGCCCACAGGCCGGCCCGCAGCAGCTCGCTCTTCTTGGCGGCGCGGCGCGCGCCCAGCGCCCTGCCCTTGAGCAGCGCGACGACGGCAAAGTCGGCCTCGGGCATCGTGAAGCTGTCGCGCACCAGTTTCGAGTTGCCCTTGTCGGCCTTCTTGGTTGCCTTGCCGTCCGCTGCAACCGGCGCCGCCTTGGCCGTGCGGCCCGCTGCGGGCGTCGCTGCTTTCTTGGCGAGCGCCACGCGACCGTCAACGTTGGCCGAGGGTTTGGCACGCACGGCGCGCTTGGTGGGCACTGGGGCGCCGGCGCTCTTGTCGGTGTTCTTGCTTGTGTTCTTGCGTGTGCTGTTGCTTGTGTTTTTGGCAGGCATGGTTCGCATCAGTAATCGTATAAATGATTTATACGCTTTCTGCACCGAAACGCAATGCCTCAGCTGGCCTTGCCTCGCTTGGCGGCGGCCCGTCGGCCCGGTTTGGGTTGCTGCTCGCGCCACCGCTCCCAATACGGCGGCTCGCCGAATGCCGAGCGCAGCCACTCGACCAGCGCCCGCAGCTTGGCCGACGCGCGGCGGCCTTCGGGGTGGGCCACGTAGAGCCACTCTTGTGATGCCTCCAGGCCGATATCGATCGCCTGCAAGAGCCCCTGGCGCAGGCTTTCGCCGGCGATGAAGCTGGGCATCAGCCCGAGCCCCAACCCGGCCACGACAGCGTCGTGCATCACGTCGCCGTTGTTCAGCCTCAGCGCCGCCTTGGCGCGCACGATGACAGCGCCCTCGGGGCTCTCGAAGCGCCAGTCGGCCACGCCGCGGTTGGTGTAGAAGATGCCGCGATGGTCTTGCAGCTGTTGCACGTTGGCGGGCGTGCCGTGGCGTTTCAGGTAGGCCGGTGAAGCGACGAGCACGCGCCGGCTCGGTGCCAGCTTCCAGGCCACCAGCCGCGAATCCAGCAGCGGCCCATTCCGGACCACCGCGTCGAAGCCGTCGGCGGCCGCATCGACGCGGCGGTCGTCGAACTCCAGCGTCAGCTCGATCGCCGGGTGCTGCGCCAGGAAGGGGTACAAAGCCGGCCCCAGGTGCATGCGCCCGAAGGTGACCGGCGCAGAGATGCGCATCGGCCCCGACAAGGTGCCGCGGCGTTCGGTCATGTCGGCGCTGGCGTCTTCGACTTCGCGCACGATGCGCGTGGCGCGTTCGAGGAAGGCGGCGCCGTCCTCCGTCAGGTTGAGGCGGCGCGTCGTTCGGTGCAGCAGCGTGGCGCCGAGCGTGCGCTCGAGCTCGGCCAGGCGCTCGCTGACCACCGACTTGGCCAGCTGCAGCCGCCGCGCGGCCTCGCTGATCGACCCCGACTCCGCGATCGCGACAAAACTCGCGATGCCATCCAGCTTCAAGCCCATTGTTCGAATTTTCCGGAAAGAAGAACCACGATCTGCACTCTAGTGCGAACGACCTCGCTTGGCCACCATGACGCATCCCTCATCAACACCTCGGAGAAATTCATGGGACGTCTTGCTGGAAAAGTGGCTCTTATCACCGGCGCGAGCGCCGGTATCGGCCGCGCCACCGCCCGCCTGTTTGCGGCCGAAGGCGCCAAGCTCGTCATCGGTGCGCGGCGCCAGGGCGAGCTGGAGGATCTGGCCGCGGAGATCCGCGCATCAGGCGGTGACGCCGTGGCGCTGGCCGGCGATGTGCAGTCGGAAGACTATGCCAAGGCGCTGGTCGCGCTGGCCGTACAGAAATTCGGCCGGCTCGACATCGCCTTCAACAACGCTGGCACGCTGGGCGAAGTCGGGCCCAGCACCGAGGTCTCGGAATCGGGCTGGAACAACACGCTGGCGGTCAACCTGACGGGCGCCTTCCTCGGCGCCAAACACCAGATCGCGCAGATGCTGATCAACGGCGGCGGCTCGGTGATCTTCACCTCGACCTTCGTCGGCCACACCGCGTCATTCCCCGGCATCGCGGCCTATGCGGCGAGCAAGGCGGGCCTGATCGGATTGACGCAGACGCTGGCCGCCGAATTCGGTCCACGCGGCGTGCGTGTCAACGCCATATTGCCCGGCGCAGTCGACACGGCGATGTACCGCACGAAGAACAACACCGCCGAGTCGCAGGCCTTCGTGACCAGCCTGCATGCGTTGAAGCGTGTCGGCAAGCCCGACGAGCTGGCGCGCTCGGTGCTGTTCTTCGCTTCCGATGATTCGAGCTTCGTCACTGGCACCGCGTCGTTGGTCGACGGCGGTGTGTCGATCACGCGGACCTGACGGGCCCTTGTTCGGCTGGCGCGGCGTGAAGGCCGCGCCGCCGATCACTCGTGATGACGAAGCACGCGCTGGACGGTCTGCTCGCCGACCTGCCGGCCCTCGACAATGCCGAACCCGAGCGATCGGGCGGACTCGAAAAACTGGACCGTTTCGCAAATGCCGCTGGTCTCGACGACGCGGTAGATCTGACCTTGCGGATCTTCGACGCCGATGGCCATGCCGTTTTGCGCCGCTGAAGAGCCCAGACGTGTCGCCGCCTGCATCAGCGGCTCATCCCAGGCTGGTACCGATTCCGACTTGAAGAGACTGGATTTCATCGTTCGGACCTCTGCTTGAAGGGGCGGGGCAGCGTGCAGTATCCACCCGCAACCTGCCCCTCGCAGCGAAGATTTTCGTTTGCGCATGCAAGCAGCCAGCCATCGCTGCCGAGCTTGTCTGCCATGCAAAGTTCACAGGTCTTTACGTGCCCACCCTTGGGCCTGCGGCCCGTCCCTCCAAGGGGGAACGAGCCCCTTCGGGCGGCCGTGCGGGGCTCTACGCATGCGCCTGGGACAACAAGCGCGCCACCAGCCCTTCCAATTCCTGGAAGGTGTTCTGTTTTTCGAGCAGCCAGCACACACCGGCTTCGCTGGCCTGCGCGCGCAGCTCGTCGGTGATGTAGCCCGAGCTGATGGCCACCGGCAGCCCGGGTCGCAACCGCATCACTTCGCGGGCCACATCCAGCCCCGAATAGCCTGGCATGTTGTAGTCGGTCAGCACCATGTCGAAGGCCTTGGGCTGCTGGCGCAAGGCTTCGATTGCCAAGGCGGAGTCTTCGAATGTGCTGACGTTGTAGCCTGCGCGCTCGAGCATGCGCTGGACCATCAGCACCATCGTCGGATCGTCATCGACATAAAGCACGCGCTCGCCGCGGCCTGATGCCGTCGGCGCCGCCGGTTGCTGAAGCGGCGTCCCGCCAGGCGCTTCAGCAGCCGGCAGGTACAGGTGAAAGCAACTGCCCTGCCCGGCCTGGCTGTCGACCGTGATGACACCGTTGTGCGCGGTCACGATGCCGTGCACCACGGACAGGCCCAGCCCGGTCCCTTGGCCCACCGGCTTGGTGGTGAAGAAGGGCTCGAAGATGCGCTCGCGGGTTTCGGGGTCCATGCCAATGCCGGTGTCGCTGACCCAGAGGTGCGCGTAGCGGCCAAGCGGCAAGCCGGCCACGCGGCGGTGGGCCCCGACACCGTCGTGCTGGGCCGCCTCGAGCCCCATCGTGATGCGGCCCGTGCCGTCCCTCAGCGCGTGCCAGGCGTTGGTGCACAGGTTCATCAGCACCTGTTGCACCTGGGTCGCGTCAGCCCTCACGAACAGCGGGTCTTCGGTCACCACGAACTCCAGCTCCACGCGCGCCGGCAATGTGGCCCGCAGCAGTTGGTAGGTCTCTTCATACACCGGGCGCAGCATCTGCACGCTCAGCTCCTGCGGCTGCCGGCGGCTGAAGGTCAGGATCTGCCGGACCAAGTCGCGCGCACGCAGGCTGGCCTTCTGGATTTCCTCGAGGCTGGATTGGGCCTCGTGGCCACCACCCAGCATGCGGCGCACCAGCGTCACGTTGCCGAGAATGCCGCCCAGGATGTTGTTGAAATCGTGGGCGATGCCGCCGGCCAGCGTGCCGACGGACTCCAGCTTCTGCATGTGGCGCAGCTGGGTCTCGAACTTGCGCCTGTCGGCCTCGGCCGTCTTGCGTTCGCTGATGTCCGAGATCGTCACGCGGGCCATCGGCGCCGCCTGCTCAGCCACCAGGCAGGCAAAGTCGAGCTGGGCGTGCAGGTGCGAACCATCGTCACGCTGCAGGACCAGTTCAATCCGCTGCCGCTCACCGTGGTGGACGGTCCGACTCAGGCGTGCCCGCCAGACGGCCGCGTCAACCACGGCAACGAACCGATCGAACGACGCGCCCTGCAGGCGCTCGCGCGGCTCGCCCAGCATTTCGGCCCCGGTCTGGTTGAGCTGGACGATCAACCCTTCGCCCGACAGCGTCAGGTAACCCACTGGCGCGTAGTCGTACAGATCGACATAACGGTCACGCGATTGCACGAGTTCGATCTGCGCCCGCCGATGCGCGGCACGGATGCGGGCCTGCGCCAGCTCCCGCTCCAGCGCCGGGGCCAGGCGCGCGATGTTGTGCTTCATCACGTAGTCGCTGGCGCCCGCTTTCATCGCGGTCACGGCGATCTCCTCGCCGATCGTGCCCGAGACGAAGATGAAAGGGATGTCCAGGTCGGTCTCGCGAAACACCTTCAGCGCGTCGACCCCATTGAAGCCCGGCAGCGAGAAGTCCGACAGCACCGCGTCCCACGGCTCTTCGCTCAGCGCTGCGCGCAGCGCATTCACGTCCTGGACCCGCCGATGCCGCGGCTCGAACCCGGCCCGGCGCAGCGCGCGCATGGCCAGCCGGGAGTCGTCCTCGGAATCTTCGACCACCAGAACGCGAATCGCCTTGGTCACGATGAAGTCCGCTGGGTCGGGGTCTGGTTGAGCATCAACCAGAAGATGCCGAGCACCTTGACGGCCTCGAGAAATTCGACGAAATCAACCGGCTTGCGCACATAGCTGTTTGCGCCCAGCGCGTAGCCTGAGATCAGGTCCTGTTCCTCTTTCGATGAGGTCAGGATCACGACCGGCAGGAACTGGGTCATCGGTTCGGCGCGAATGGCCTTGAGCACACCCAACCCGTCGAGCTTGGGCAGCTTGAGGTCGAGGATGACCAGCGTGGGCAATGGTGCATTGGCCCGATCGGCATGCATGCCGCGCGCGAAGAGAAAGTCCAACGCCTCGATGCCGTCCCGCGCGACCACGATGGGGTTCATCAGGTGGCTGCGCTTGAACGCTCGCAGCGTCAGCGTCGCGTCGTCGGCGCTGTCCTCGACCAGCAAAATGACCTTGTCAGACTCGTTCACAGCTTGCTCCTTCGGCGGGTGCGTGGGGCCCGCCGTGCGCCGGGCTGTGCGAAATCGGGTCTGCATGGGCTGGTACCGGCGCGGCCGGGTGCTCCGGCTCGAACTCTTGCATGCAGAAAGTGAAGGTGGCGCCCTTGCCGAGCTCGGCCTGCACACCGATGGTGCCGCCGTGACGGCGGATGACCCGCTGCACGATCGCCAGACCGATGCCGGTGCCGGCAAACTCGTTCTCGTGGTGCAGGCGCTGGAAGGCACCGAACAAGCGGCTGGCATAGGCCATGTCGAAGCCGACGCCGTTGTCGCTGATGAAAAACTCGCGCCGTTCGCCGGTGTTGCGCATGCCCACGTGGATCGCCGGGGACGCTGACTTGCCGGTGAACTTCCAGGCGTTCTCAAGCAGGTTCTGCATCGCGATGCGCATCAGCGCCGGGTCGGCCTGCGCCGTCATCCCTTCGTCGATCCGCAACGACACCGGGTGCTCGGGATGGTGCTTGGCCAGAGAGTCGGTGATCTCATGCGCCATGTGGCTGAGGTCGACCGGGCGAATCGACAGTTCGGTGCGCGTCACGCGTGACAGGCCCAACAACTCGTCGATCAACCGGCCCATGCGTTGGCTGGCGGCGCGGATACGGTGCAGCGCGTCTTCGCCGTCTTCGTCGAGCTTGCCGCTGTAGTCTTCCAGCAGTGCCAGTGCGAAGCCGTCCATGCTGCGCAACGGCCCGCGCAGGTCGTGCGAGACCGAGTAGCTGAAGGCCTCGATTTCCTTGTTCAGCGCGGCCAGCTCGTGGTTGCTGCGTTCGATCTGGTGAAACGAATCGCGCAACGCGTGGGTCATGGCGTTGAAGTGCCGCGCCATCTGGGCGATCTCGTCGTCGCCGTGAATTTCGAGCCGATAGCCCCAGTTGCCGGCAGCCACCTCGCGGGTCGCCTGCTCCAGTCTGGCGATGGGCCGCAGCATCTTCCAATGGACCAACCACGCGGCGCCGCAAGCGCACAGGGCGATCAGGGCCAGCCCGGCCAGGGTGACCACCGCCACGCGCCGCTGAGCAGCGTCGATGCGCTGAGCGGCCAGGTCGCTGAGCTCGAACGCGTCGGCCAGCGTTTCCTGCTGCAGGATCAGCAAGCGACTCGACAACTGCGATTCGAAGCGCACCGTGGCCGGGTCGGCAGAACCCGCCGATGGCTCGACGACCGGCGACGCGAGCAATTCGACAAACAGGCGGTCCGCCGTCGCGTTGCGCGCCCGCAGGTCGTGTGTCAGCTCCGCTGCGGCAGGGTCGTCCGAGCTGACACCGGCCGAGAAATCGGCCAGCAGGTGGTCCAGCCGCTGTGAGACCTCGCGCTCCTGTTCGCGTGCCCGCGCCTGGCGGTGCAGGATGAACTCGAAGGTCACCAGGCGCAGGCCATTCAGCGCCCGGGCAATTTCAGTCGTTTGCCGACGCTGGCTGTCAGCTTGCTCGACTTCTTCGATGGCCGACCATGTCGCCACCGCAATCAGCCCGATCGCGCCCAGCACAGTCGCTGTCGCCAATCTGCCTTTGGTGCTGATCTTCATGGTGTCATCGCCCTAGTGCACCACGGTCACCCGTTCGGGCCGCACCGCCGACAAGGCATCGAGGGACATGTTGGACAGAAAATTCGGGATCGGCCCGTCCTTGGCGTAGCCGCGCGCCATGACCCAGCGCGCCTCGTCCTCCAGCGTCACCAACTGGTGCTGGAGCAAGTCGACCCGCAGGTCCAGCTCCTTCCATGTTGGTTGCAGACGATCAGGGGGTAGCTTCAGCCGATCGGAGATCAGGGCCAGCGCAGGCCCGGGCTCGGCCCGGACGAACGCCTCGGCCTTCAGCAGTGCTTTGACCACCTTGCGCATCGTGGCCGGGCGCTGTTTCAGCGTCGTGGCGCGCCCCACCAGCACATGGGTCACGGTGTAGGCATCGGGCTCGGCGAGCGTCACGCCTTTGTCAGCCAGGGCCGTTTCTGCACTTTGGCGCACCGGCTGCCATGTCGACGCCGCGTCGATGCTGCCTTGCTCAAGCGCCGCCACCAGTTGGCCCGGGGGCAGATCGACCATCGTGACGAGTTCGGGCGCCACCTTGTGCCTGATCAGCAAGGCCCAGAGAAAATACTCGCCGCTGGTACCCAGCGTGACGCCGACCTTCTTGCCCGCCAGGTCACGCGGCCCGGCGATGTTTCTGTCACGCCGCGCCACCAGGGCCATCTCGGTGGCCACGCTGGCCACGCTGGCGACGATGGCAAAGTCTTCGCCCTGCAAGACTGAAATGACGAACGGCACTTCGGCCGCTGCCGCAAGATCGACCTTGCCTTGCGTCAGCAGCTCGAGTGCGGCCTTGCCGTGACTGACCGGCGTCGTCACGACGTCCAATCCTTCTTCGGCGAAATAACCCTTCGCGGCCGCCAGGTGAAGCAAAGCCGCATGAGGTGTCGACGAGACGGCAATCGTCAGATGATCGTCCGGCGTCGAACGCGCGGCAGACCTGACAAGGTGGATGGCAAACGCAGCCCCCAACAGCAGGAGCAGGCCCGCGAGCATCGCCCACGCCAGCAGGCGCCTGTGCAGGCGGCCTTCCTGACGAGGCTTGACCGAAGCATTCATGCTT
>Ga0307515_10011654_pt1 | contig 16662 bp, 20 predicted proteins | sample 17_EM_MG_FD_194513 | JGI IMG/M metagenome (GOLD analysis project Ga0307515, IMG submission 194513) | Populus trichocarpa ectomycorrhiza microbial communities from riparian zone in the Pacific Northwest, United States - 17_EM | ecosystem: Host-associated > Plants > Roots > Unclassified | place... | reverse complement strand
TCTCAGAGGGTTCCCTTCAACAACAACACTCTATGTTGAACCGCTCCTCTGCTCCCTCTAGACCCATCGCCAATCCCTACGGCGAAACTCTCAGTCCCTCTTCCGCCGCTACTGAGGGTCAGAAAATACTAGTTCTATTTTGTAGGAGGACGGGTTCCCTTGGTCAAAGCTTTAGGGGGTTGCAAAGGATACAGTATACCAAAATGGGCACACGGGCACGCGAAGTACTTTAGGTTGTGTTGGAATTTGTTCCAGACTGTGTATTCTGCTGCAACGTCTACGGTAGTTAGCTCTTTGTATCTGTAGCCAGCCTATTTGTTATTCACGCCACTTGGACCTGACCACCTCGCACTTTGGGCACTTTGGTGGAACATCGTTCTCTGTCAGGTTGTGGATGACCTTTGCTACTGATAAAAGCGATGGTTGTCAATTGATATTGGCATATAATATAAAACAACGCGCAGGTTTCGAGGACATCGTTTTGATGATTGGCGAGCGAGCCTTGTTGCGACACCCGACGTGACATGATTGACCAGATGTCGTCTCTGTTGTGTGTGCGAGCCTTCAGACCCGAGGGGTAAACCTTTTTTTGGTGCATTAAGGCAGTAAGTAAATCTCGGACCTTACTGAACGGTTCTGACCCCTGCTATGACTCTCAGGTTATCGCTTTGAGTATTTCCAACATCTGGAAGGGGTTCTTGTGAGCCGGTGAGAACGGATACACGGACCTTCGTTCCGAATTCGCCGCTTGATCGCTCGGGGGACCCCAGGAGCATCCCCCCCGAGGGTCAGTGATCTCGCCTCACGTCCAAGGTACCACATGTAAAAGAAACGTGCGAGATGGGGGTTGCCTGTGACTCTCTCCCACACAAAAAGGCAAACTTCGCGAGCTCGTCAGTATGCTTCCCGAAGGCTATTCCCAAATGATTCGAACCCAAGACCTACCCAGCGGCCGGTGCCCCTTTATTCGGGATGAAAACGGGATCGGGAATGGATGACGTGTCATCTAGGGCATGCGCCACGCCAGTGATCAGTTGGGAGTCGGACACCGGATGAAACCCACCTCAAGGCTACCATCCTCATGCAGTTGGGGCGTGAAGTAGAGCATCTTGAACTCCACCATTTCCAACCAACAACAATGACCCACGATGCGTTCGACTGGATCTCCAGGATATCAAGTATTTTGGGCTTTTGGACAATCGTAGGCATCACCACATTTCTGATCCTATGCTGGAGGATGATATCTTATGTAGGCTAAGTGGTACTGTTCTCACAACTACACCGCCCTTACTAGGTCTTCCGCTAGGTGTACCATCTCCGTAACGCTCGCAGTAGGAGGGTTGAAAGCATTCAAGATATAATACGATCATTGAGAGACCTCAATTCCAGCCTTGATGGCGCGAACACTTAAGCGCTTCATAGTTGCATCCTGGAACAAGAACGGTCAATAGACCCGTTCCCATTCGCACACCCTGTACACCGTCTCATTTACACTCTTAGGCGTTTGGATATCCTGTGCCAGACTGAAGACAGTCTGTGGCTCAGGTTCTCTGCTTCCTTTCGGGCCGATCCCTGTTTGCAACTTTTGGAGGAATTTGAGGAGGACTGGAAGCAAAGAGTTCAGCGAATGACAGTGCGTGGCTTTGCACCAAAAAACTGAAGAGTACCTCATACACACCGCAGGATGTCCGGCTTATAAGCCTGGGTGCTTATAATGCACGCCAAACAGACGTGACTGTACCTACCATCGAGATGTCGAGCGGTCAGACACTCGAGGCTGGTGCAACTCGCCAGCCCACTGAATCAGCGTCCCGCGCCTTCACTAGTGGCCATAGCACCACAATCGAATCTATGGCTCTTACTGGTAACCTCCGTCATAGACCAGCGAACCCTGCCGCCACATTTATGGAGGAAGTGAGTCCAGAGAGAGGCCCTGCGAGAGGAGGGATGCAGATTACTATTTTTGGTGAGAACTTCCCGTCTACGCCACTTTTCGTAGCGTTTGGGAACAACTGGGTTCGTGCTGTAAGTCACACTTGCTACCGCTCCGCATAAAATCAATCCCAAAACCTATGATAGCAATGGCGCGACGCCCGCACTCTGCGATGCCGTCTTCCTCCATCTTCTCAGGGAGGTGTGGTGAGAGTGACCCTCTCACGAACCCCCTCCGGGAATGCACCTGAAGTTGGGAGGAGTAATGCCACTTTCAGGTACGAAGAACCCCAGATCGATGAGTGAGTCCGTCTTTAGGAGTGCCTAAAGGTCATGAATGACACCTAACAGTCACTTCTCGTTCCTCGATCAAGTGGATTTCCCGATGCCGGATCAAGTGGGAGATGAAGCAACGGTGCGAGCGTCAATTCAGCAGTCGCTTGCTACAATGAACACCTACCTCGACCCGAGTCTGAACACAAGGATCGATCATCCCGGCAACCGAGCGACATCCCCGAGGCCAGAGGAGGTAGATTACTGTGGAAGAGATCTCCACCCAACTCCCTCGAACATACTGCATTCACCCCAACTGGAAGTAAATAATCTCCTCGTGCAATAACCAAAGCCAGAAGGATAGCTGGTGCTTGTTGAGTGTCGCGCCACCCTTATTGGGTTTGTTTGGTCAATCCCCATTCCCCAATTCCCCATGCCGCACGTGGCATGTGAAACTGTAAACTATTCTGTATTTATAGTGCACAGCTCAATTCAGGGGAGGAAGACCCCCTGGCCTTTTCGAGTACACACTCGCCTGTTATAATCTTTCGCCCCCTATTGGACTCCGAGAACGCTAATACCCAAACAACCACGACCAGCCGCACGACCTGTCGATCCATTGGCCATCGGACTGCTCTCTGCCCCACCGCAACACAGGCCCGGTGAGACCAGGTCACGCGGGGAACAAGATGATGGGAAGACTCATGAATCCCACCAACCACAGGTACCAGCCTTCGAGGAGAATCTCGGTATGCCGTTTCGATGATACGGTTTTCCTTCACTGAGCTCGATTATTACTTCCATTTCCAGCCGATGGTTACTCCTATGAGTTACCTTCTACTCTTTTTCCTATCTCTGCCACCATCGGAAGTTTCCTACTCAACGCTGCATCACCTATCGTCCTTTCCTTCAGTCCTCGCAGCAACAGCCATCCCTCTACCGCTTCTCAGCCTCCAATACCTACTCCCACACAGTGTCAAGCCGTATCTTATACTTCCGCAATGCGTGTTACAGGGTTGGCTGGCGAAATTCTTCTGGTTTCTCCCGGGTATCACTCGTTGGAACCTTCAACTGCACTCAGGCACAAGTTCAATTTTGGACAACCCTCGAGTCTCCTTCGCGAGGGTTCTCGTTATTCACAGTCATCATCATCTTCACACCCGGGTGCTGACGTCCAAGGTTGCATCCACATCTCAAAGTAGCGTGACTATTATTGCTAAATCTCGATAATGCCAGATCCAGAAGATGTCGCGGAGCGGTGTGGTTCGTCTGTACAAGACCAACCAGCCTTATTGCAGCCGCCACTATTCAATGGTCTCCCTGCTCAAATCGAAGACATGCGAGATCGAGGGTGCAATTGCACGCGAGGTCACGGGTACAGGTCCTGTCCTCGCTGCAACGAACATTCCTGGGCTTGGTTTGCGGCATACTTTGGCCGTCATTTATTTGGACCTTTTCGTTCCTTCGCCTTTCGAAGCGGGGCCAGTACGCACCATCATCGTCCTTTACGCAGGCGCTGCAACAGCTCCATATGCAGACTGATGCCGTGCTAGCCCCAACCTGACACACCGCTCCTTCTCAATGGTCTCGGGCTGAACTGTGAACATTCGCTCGCCAGTACCATCCTGCGGGCCCTTGGGGGACCCGAAAGGGAAGAAGCAGATAATGGATTATTCGTTACGATTACTCACAACGATTCGCTGGTCAATCCTGGATCGATCACGTGTCCTCTCTACCTGCACATCTAGTTTGCGGTCCCACAGGTCGCTGACGGTACATCCACCATCACTCATGAGGAAACGCCGGTGCTGAACAACACGAATTGGGGAAGGCAAAGTGGAAATAAGCGGAATGAGAAAGGGGGCCATAGAAATAGACCACGCTAGGGCAATGTGAGCGCGATATAGAGCAGATTGGAAAAGAAAGAGGACGAACCACACGATAATATAACAGGACAGCCCCAATGCGTTTGCCCACCTCGCGGGCTCTACATAAACTTTCCATCGATCTGATACGAGCGTGAATCTCCTTTCCAACTCGTTTACATCCTCCCGGGCGCCTCGTGGAGGCCTCGGTGTCGGCGTTGGTTGCCGTCCCGCGGACTGAAGATGCGTCTGGGTGAAGGAAGACTCTTATGGGTCGCAAACACGCGTATCTGCGCGTGCGCGCTACAAGGCCAGAATGGTGGTCGATAACAAGGTGTAAATCCCAGGCGCGGGAGGAGTGATGATCGAAACACTGATCCTTTATGCGAGCTTTATATTAATCAAACCGAATCGCGAAGAAAATTCAGCACAAAAGGTAAGAACGTTCAGGAATGTATAATAATGGCAACTCGATATCCAACAGTACTACTACAGAGAGGAGTTCTCCACAGCCTGGTGGAGCTCAAACAACAATATTGATATTGGAGGGCCTAGCCTCCTACCACTATGCGGGTATAGTCACCCGTTGTACATATGATCATCGTGCTCCACTGGACTCTGCTTGAGAGCCGTCCTTCGCGCGACCCACGCAGCGATGGGCATTCATTTCCGCGGCGGCGAACAGCCCTTTCCCGCTGCATACAGAGGTTGCAATGTAGTCAGACACTCTCAGCAAAGAAAATCGCCATCGTTGGACTCACCAGTCTTTGCACACATCCGCTAAACCAAAATGGAATTTGCGGAGGTGCCGTATGGCATCCTTCACATGCTTCCACCCCATTCTGTTCTCTTCCTTGCAAAGGCCACACTCGTAGCGCTCGCCAACTTTCGAGAGGAATCCGTGGTACGCTTGGTGAGGCTCAAAACCACTCGGGAAGTTCACCTCGTCAATCTCTTTGCGCTCAAGGACACGGAGAAGCGCCTCTATGGTTACACCATGCTTGAAAGTCGGCAAGATCCAGTCTAATGCGAAGGCACTACCTCCAGCCCGTCGGCAGTAATCTTCGAGTTCGAGGGGATCGGGTTGGAATGGGACTGAATGTCTCCTCTGAGATATATCGTACCTCCTTCTATTCGACGCTGGAGTAGCACGTAGAAGGAGCGGCTGGGAAGTTACGGCCCGACTCGTAGTTGGCGGGTAACTGGTGTGAACTGGCGCGTTGAATGGCGTGTCATTAGAAGTATCTAACTCCGACGCCCTTTCGGTGGGGGTTGAGTCACCTTCCTGTGAAATCTCAGTTGGGGGTTCAGCCGAGAAGCAGACCTGGAAGGATGGGATCAGCGGATAGTCAATGCGAATATGTAAACCGACTGGTGATACACGAGATTGATAGTGCTTACTGGTATCGTTGCTTGATTGTTATTTGGGAGTGGTGGTTCTTCGTTGGAGGCCTCCTCGATCTGCGGAAGATAGGGATGAGAGTGGGCGGGCTGAGACTGAGTTAAATCTAGTCCGTCGTTCTGTATGGTGAATGCGCCATTGGCTATCCTTTCGCCGACCATTGAAATTAGGTGTTGCCAGACCTGCGGGTGGTCGCGGAACAAAGTTGGTCTATGACGAAGGTTACCGGTAAGGGCCATAGATTCGATTGTGGTGTTATGGCCACTAGAGGACGCCGGTTCAGCGGGCTGGCGAGTTGTACCAGCCTCACATGTTCGAGGACTCGACATCTCGGCGGTCGGTAAAGCCACGTCAGTTTGGTGTGCATTACAAGCACCCAGGATTATAAGCCGGATATCCTGCGGCATGTACGAGGTACTGTTCAGCGTTTGGTGCAAACCACGCACTGTCATTCGCTGAACCCTTTGCTTCAAGTCCTCCTCGAGTTCTTCCAAGAGCCGCAAACAGGGATCGGCCCGAAAGAAAGCAGAGAACCTGAACCATAGACTGTCATCGGGCTGACACAGGATATTTAAACGCCTAAGAGCATAAGTGAGACAGTGGACGGGTGGGCAAATGGGAATGCTCTTTTCACCGCTCTTGGTCCAGAATGCTACTGTGAAGCGCTTGACTGACCGCACCATCAAAACCGGAGATGAGGGCTCTCAGAGATCGTATTTTATCTTGGATGCTTCGAATTTTCTCTCTGCGAGCGTCGCGGAGTTGGTATACCTAGCGGAGGATCTAGTAAGGACTCGAAATGATACCTCTTGAAGTGCTGCAACGCGCCTTTGGGGTGCTTCCACCTACCTTGACTGCCAACGGCGCAAGGCCGATAAATTGATCTCTTGCCTCGAACGCGTCGAACAAGGGGAGATCTCACCTGAAGAGCCTCCGATGTAATCGCACACTTCCTTTCTCATCTAAACGAGCGTAACGCTTTGGAGGGTACACCTTCGAGAAATGTCATTACCAACAGATCGATGGTACCGGGTCCCTGTCCCATATAAGGTAGCGGGGTGCGTACTAATCGAATTGGGGCAAGAACTCGGCAACAGGACGAAGTGTCTTCCAGGAACTGGTAATGTTGTATGTGAAATACCATAGTTGTTCATGGGGATCTGTTTGTCCTGGGCTGACTTGATTTTAGAGGGACCAAAAAAAGGAGCAGCTGCAAGTCGTATTGTGGATTCCCAAGGAGGGATCATAGAAATTAATTAGGAGGGCGTAGGACTGAAGTGGCGTAACATGACCACTTGATCCTCGAACGCGTCGAGACAAACGGAAACTGATCTGTTGACAAGGTTACGCTATCGGAAAGATTGGTATGGTACTACACAGTCGTATCGCCAGTCGGGGTACACGTTGACAAGCTACACGACTGGGTGAGGAGCGTCAGCTGGTTCGATCGGCCCCAGGAAAGGGGCGACAGACGCTGGAAATAATGAGAACAGACCAGAGGCTTACGCAGCACTTGTCCATGTCTGGCCCATTGACGACACCAAGACGATGTGTGAACCCTCCCTTGCGTTGGCGTCGTGAATTTGATCGAATGCGCCAATTGGGAACGTGGAATGGTACTGGAGGAACTAAACAATCTTCTAGTGAGTATCCCTGGCGTTTCGAAACAACCTTGCGTGGTGCTCATTGACGTTGGGATCTGAGTGTCGAACTGTCCAGCCTCAAATGCGCGACTGGAACTTAACCTCACCTTCTACTTGAACTCGACGGATGTCCGACTAGCTCGTGTCTACCACTGATAGACTATGATGAGGTCCGCGTTGCGTCCATGTTTCTTCGTTGATGTGTCAAGGCGTTCACCATTGCGATTCTGCGTTATCTATCGGTTGGCCGTAGATGGTACAATATTCTGCACAGATCCCTCTTTCTAGGGAATGGCCTTGCTATGACTTCGCACTGAGCGACCATTGTATTCGCGGGTTTTCACGATCAAGCAGTGAAGATACATCCCCACTCGCCCAGAATATCTACTCCAGACTCACTATAGCACGCACAAAGACCAGAAACGAGGTACGAGAGGCATGTCTCGAATATCACTGATGTTGGCCGCTGCACGCAGGCGTTTCTTCCTCAAGCGCATAGGCCCTCAACCACTAAGCATTACCCACCAATAGACAGTGCCTTTCTCGGAAAGCGCTACGCGTTCCCCATCGACACTCAGCCGGACCTCGGGATATTCTCTCCCTCCATTCTGCATACCACGGAAATACCTATGTGCTACACCAACAGGTCACCAAGCTCCGTTATCTTGACTGGGTGCACCAACCCGCGGCGTTAGCCGCTCCAGGCGCTCAGCACCCTCACCGGTACCCTTCACGTCAGTCAAAACACACTCCATGGGGCATCCATAGTGTGCATATATCTATTCGTCAGGACAGAACACATTCTGACTTCAGTCCTTTACCCAATATTTCAGCATATCCAACAAATGCCGCGAATATCGGACTGCCCAATGTATTGGGTGATTGACCCTGTGCTATTCAGCTTTCTCTGCGAGCAATTTGATCGACGCCTGCGAAATAATCTGCCTATGAACGAGAATTTCATTTCCACCCAGGTTGTTGCTCTGCTTTTTTGATATTCTTCGCTCGTATTTCTGTGTTCAAATTGATAGTATTCACTTTCACGACTTAGCGTTGGCCAATCCTGGTTTCCGAACATCTGCCCGACTCCTCACACGCGGTCCAAACAGCCCTATTCTCAGACCCCACCACCTCCCTCAACTCGATCCCTCTCATCTGCTTCAAACCTACGCATAGTCAATGGCCGATCCAGGACCAAGTTCAGGTCGTAAGCTCTTCATGAGTCTACGTCAGCTCCGCTCACCCTCGCCCATGCCAGCACTGCCCTCCATCGGGTCTTATACTTCAGATTTCATAAATGCAATATTAGCCTCTTCGGCACCTACAGACCACGGGGCCGTCATGGCTCTTGCCTCGACGAATGCTATCGCGCCGTCCCTTGCGTACGGCCTGTCATATGTATTATGGCTACTTCATCTGACGTCTAACCTATCTCTTGGTAGGTTTAATGAAATACAGGTTACTGGTCCCTTGTTTCAAGTAAACGGGGTCCTGTCGGCTCGCATTGACACTAGAATTAAACTCTGCATGACTTTTTGCCCTGGCTCTCCAGTTCAGTACTTGAAAATACCGAAAACGGCCTCAGTGCACGGAGAATGCCCTACTCCAGCAGGGTCATTGAAGTTTTCTCTGGAACTGAAAGGAGCCGACAGTCAGACTATTATCAAGAATGTCTGTGAAAAATGCAAAGAGCGAAGGGACCAGGCAACGTGGGACATAGTGGATTTCAGAGCCCGAACCACGATCATCTCTATCAAGAATGGAACAGCGAACATCGAATTCTACATCAAATGCTACGCTCATCATCACGGCATAACGCATTTCCGGTAGGCAACCCCGTTTTCCCCTCGGGCAAGTTCCTCATTATAATGCTAGCGCCGACGCCGTCCTTCGGGATTACCAGGGTACCATCGTCGGCCGTAGGCCACTCCCATTGCTCTTTAAAATCTCGGGAAAAGGCAAGCCACCAGCGAAGCCCAAAAGGCCCCAAAAGCGCGCCGTGAGAGGAGTGGCTGCTCGACAACCTAGTAATTATTGTACTTTACAGCGCAATGGCCCCCTGATACCTGACATCCGCACATATTCAGTCGCTTCATGCATCATTCCTGCTGTTCCTCCATCCGTCAATCCTTTAGCCCAGGACCCTCAGCGCGTCAACAATGGTGCCGCTCAAGAATTGATAACCTCTCATGTGTGGATTCCTGCTGGAGATATCCGACAAACCAGTAATTTAGTACTTTGATCTTTGCTCCTTCTCTCATTCCATCGCCCTTAGGTAGCAACATTCAACAGCCCCGCTGGGTAGGCCCTACGACTGGTATCCCTCCGGCTGCCGATCCCTTCTCTTGGTTCACTGATTCTACACCCGTTAATGCTCCACTCATGACAAATACTTCACAACATGTCGTTCAACTCTCGGAATTAGGATTCAGCTCCCATGATATGGGTACGGTGTTCCTTTGACATGCAACGGGTCTGATAGCTGCGTTAGATTCCTTACACCATACGGACCCTCTACCACTCGCGAGCAACGGTACACCAAATGACGAACAGGTCCTCCCCGCTATGTCTTGTGAGAATGCATCAGTTCCTTTCTCACTTGGACCCACCTCGGGCGGGCCTCACCATGAGCCTAGCATGAACCAGTCTTCCAGAATACCCGAGGCCACCTCACAAATGTTGAGCCAAAATTCATCGGGGACATCTCGTGCTCTTAATACACCCTCATCTGTGCCTTCAGGGCAGGGAGGCAGCGCTCCTGTTGTCTCAATACCGCCCGAGGCATCACAAGTGCAAATCGACTCCCCTACACATACCCACGATGAGGCTATAAACCAGAATACGGGTGCCACTGTACTGGAGGAGGCGGTCCCAGAGAGAGGTCCTACGACAGGAAGGAAACAGATCGTTCTATTCGGCGAAAACTTTCCTGCTGTTCCACTCTATGTACGCTTTGGAGATAACTGGGCTCGTGCCGTAAGTTACGCCTGGTATCACTGTCCATTTTGAATTGATCCTCAATATCTCACAGAGGCGGCACGATTCTCAAATCCTGCGATGTTGCCTCCCTCCATCAGCCAGTCCAGGCGTCGTGAACGTGACACTATCTCAAAGGCCCTCCAAGAATGCACCTGAGGTTGGAGGGAGTATTGCCACCTTCGAGTATGAGGAGAGTCGGCCCGAAACGTGAGTCCATTTCCATAAGGCTTGCCAGGTGTTAATCGGCCCTGCTAGTCTTCTCTCTCTACTCAAGGCCATTTATCACTGGGAAGACGAAACAATCCGACAAAAAGGACCTGCGCAGTCGTTTTCTACGATGAATACACATCCTAACCCGAACTTGAATATGCGCTCTACTAACTCGAACAACCAAGAGCGAGAGGAGATACCTACAGGGCTGCAAGAGGTCAATTTAGAAGATATCTCTATCCACTTCCTTTGCACATACTCTACACACCCCAACTGGACGCAAATAATATCCACTCGCAATGACTACGGTCAGACTTTGGCACACATCGCTGTCACTCTCGGTTATTTCCGACTTCTCCAGCACTTATCCAGATGGAAAATCGACCTCACCATTGTAGACAGTATGGGGTTATCGGCGCTACACTACGCCTACCTTTTTAAACAGGAAGAGTGCGCCAAGATCCTCATCCATTCAGATGTCGACCGATTCATTCTCGATGAACTCGGGCGTTCCCCTGCCGACCTAGACCCATCCTTAGAGGTCGGATTACGCTCAATTATGGAAATGGAAATGGATAGTAGCGCCGATGGCGCTCCACCTATCGAACGTGACACCGAAATGTCGGACGAGGCAGGGAAGCTCTATGCAGAACACTTCTTGATTCAACAGTGGGTGCGAGAGGGCGAAGATGAGGGAAGGGGTAAGGTGCCCCCTGCGGATGAGAGGGTTCGGGGTGTAACGTATGAGCGTTCCTCTTTGGGTATTCACACTCCAGAAAAAGACTCCACGCTTGGCGTAGCGGAAGGAATAGACTTGGAAGCGTTAATCAAAACAGGGACGCCACCCCATATCACCTATCCACCTTCTCCCATCTGCGAGGTCTCATCTCACACGCAAGAAGCTAACAGACCTCCCGACACTGGTCAGAATCCATTCTCTCACCTGGGTCCATTGGGCGGTGCAATAAAAAACACACCCGACCTCGAAGACGACGTCAAAGAACAGAACAACGCTAATGATGGGGAGCTGCTACAGCGCTTGAACAGCCGTCTAAAGATCACGAGTGTAACCATTCCCGATTTACCAAGAACAAAGCGGCGATTGCCACCTGCGCGTCCCAGGGCCAGCCGTCAGCAACCCATCTCTGACTCGACTATGGAGCCCGCGGATGCCGCGCCTCTCTATAGCATTAGAAAAGGTGAGTTCGTCAGGGATCACCCTCATGTTATTGAGCCTTGCATTATAATCCTGGGTGCTTACAATGCACGCCAAACAGACGCGGCTTTACCGACCGCCGAGATGTCGAGTCGTCAAACACTCGAGGCTGGTGCAACTCGCCAGCCCGCTGAATCGACCCGCACCTTCTCTAGTGGCCATAGCACCACAGCCGCATCTATTGGTGCCAGTACTGATAACCTTCGTCATAGTCCACGGCCGGGGATTCTTGCGTTGGGTGAAGTGGGGGTGGTTGGTTCTATGCGTGACCCCATTGAGGCCGTGTTGGATCGGCAGGACAGGCAGGTAGAAGGGTTCAAGCAGACTGGTCTGAGAAAACGGGGGACGCCTGGCGTTACCTGGGAGCTGCCGCCTGGCGACTACGAACTCAGCGACGAGCTCCTAACTAAACCCGGCGCCCTCGGTGTTGTGCGACCAAACGAAGAATCTTTCAAATACGCTGCGAAGATGTCTGTGAGGAGAGCCGCGAAGGTCGCTGCATTGGGAAAAGCCGGAGCTTATGGGGGTGGGTTTCTAGTTTCGAGACGGCCCGGCCTGAAATTTACCTTCTGTGTAGGCAACCATGAGCCTGGGCACGCGGTTAGCACTAGCAGCACCCTTGCCCCACCCAGATCTTGTACGTTTCCGTTTGCAAACCTCGTTCTCCCATCGTTCGCCTATGCCGCTGCAGCAGCATCTCAGATCGGTGTGGTACCCCATTCACCGGCGCACCTACCCCGGTCATCGCCTCCATTTTCTCCAACACGACCCGCGCTCAATGAGCAAAATGATGCCGAGTGTACTGCCCGGGAGACATAGCACGAATGCTGAACGACTATCTATAGGCGCATCCAGAACCTACCATCGGTTCCATCGACAAACCATTCCCGTTTCCAGACAAATACGGAATCAAAGACATTTTGATTCTGAGTGTATTCTTCGATAACTTGGACATGGACACCTTCACTTGTCGCCTCTGTTACGACCAGCATGACTCGGTTGATGACGCTCTCTAACACCAGCGCACTGCCCGCCATTATAGCTAGACGAATAAATTTGAGGATCTTCATTTCGCCACCACACTCTTGCCCTCGCCTTCCTGACTCACTCCTCTTATACCCCATTTTGTCTCTCCAGTAGCACCCACCACGAATCAGACTTGTCACCAACCTGGCGAAGTACACTACTCGCACTTGCTAAATGCCATGCGCCTTCAGTGTGTTGAGCCGGACTTTCTTTACCTCTTATTCTAAATCTCAAATTATGTCAACTGGAAAACCCACATATAGGCGTAGCTTTAATGCTTGGTGCATTCCATGCACGCAAACAAACGCGGCTTTACTGACCGCCGACATGTCGAGCCCGCTGAACCGGCCCGCACCTCCTCTAGTGGCCATAGCACCACGACCGAATCTATTGGTACCAGTACTGGTAACCTTCGTCATAGTTCCCCGCCCGGAGATCCTTGCGTTGGGTGAAGTGAGCGGTTAGTTCTATATTGAGCCGGATTGGAAGGGCAAGCAAGTAGAATGGTTCAAGCAGACTGGTGGGAGAAAACGGAGGACGCCTGGCGACTACAAACTCAACGGCGAGGTGGAGGGTAGGAGTAGGATGAAAACGCCAGATGACGACAAGTTGTGACTTTTTCGTTGTTCTCAAATCTCTTCAATATTACTTGCTGGCTATTCTCTTTTTCACGATGTTGTAACCGAAGTGCCACTCAGCAGAACCAGATGGCAGCCAATGGTCAGGCCCGCTGGATTGCTGGCTCCGACTCCTACGGCAAGGAGCATATCACCCTCGACGATGGCCCCCCCATCCCTGCAGAGTCCCCAGGTCAGTTCTGGGACGAAGACCACCCCGATCTGGAAACGATGCGCGCTAACGACCTCACTGACGCGTGTTCAGCCAGCGCAAAGGAACGTCGCAGGTCGCAGGCGCAAAAGGCAAAAGGGACTGGGAGCACGTTCGCATCCTTCTCTCCCTAGGTAGCGAACTCCACCAATGGGAGGAACGCCTAAGGTAGGCGACAGCACAGAGGCCCCACCACAGCCACCGACTTTGACAGGTGGGCTAATTCCTCCCCGCGCCCATGCTATGTAGTTACAAAAAAAACTGTAAACAATGTAGAGACTTAAAATAAATTTTCTTGTGATCTCCAAATCGTGCCCGACCCCCTCAGTCCGGCCCCATTATGGAAAAATCTGCTTGCCAGCCCAAAGGTCTTTTTTAGGCGAGAATGGCCCTTTCGGGAGTTTTCATTTTTCCGGACCGCAGAATATGGCAGTCCTGTCACGTGGTATTGCTTTGTATGGCTTGCTTTGTATTGATCTTGCTTTGTATTTTCTACAGCTCCATCGACAACAAAAACTTCCGTATGAACCACTAGACTGAAATCATGGGACGCCCAAAGAAATCAACAAGAGCACGACGGATTAATATTTCAAAGAGTGTGAATCACAAGCAGAAAAGAACAGAAGAAGATCGGGCACCTACAGAAGCAAGAAACAGCCAAAAAATATGCGGGACTGCTTGGACGCCGTACCAGTGGAATCAATTCGGTGATACTCAATTCGATCTTGCAGATTCATGGACGGCTACAGGGCTGGACTGGATGGGCCACAGGCCGCTTGGGCATGCAGGAAGGACAACGGCCACCATACATTGCCGCCAGACGCTCTGCGGGAGGCGAGAGCACGCGTTTAAATAGTGTTACAATTATCAACTTTTTTGAAATATAAAACTAGCTACAGATACAAAAAAAAAAATTCGGACCACTAGAATTTGGCAGTGTGAGGCTGGGGTGGCTGTGGTGGGGCCTTTGTGCTGTCGCCTACCTTAAGAAGAAAGCTATGTCACAAAACCTCCTGGTGGGTTATAAACCCAAAAAGTTTATCCCGGGTTTATATCAGGTTTATAATGGGTTTATGGTGGGCACCACTTGATATAAACTGTTGTAACCCATTATAAGTACTGAGGTGTGAGGCAGAGACTGTCAATCGAAGTTAGTGGGCTATCAGGTTGTGTCTCTGTAACTTGCCTTTGCTGCAACCGCATGTCTTTGAATGACCATCAATGTTGATGTTTTGTGATGTGGGATATGTAAAAGGAAATCAAGAACACTAATGGTGCCTTCAAGAAACTGCTGGCACAAGGCCAAGATGAAGAAATGAAACAACAGGCTTGAGTGCACCTTTGCCACCTTTCTAAAAGGTCTGTTACATTTTACTTAGCACCTATATTTAACCCACATCATTCTAGAGCTCAAATGCATAGAATTGAAGTGAAAATTGTGTGTGCACACCAGAAATTTTCGGACTTGGGAGTTTTTTTTTTTCAACTCACTTGGACTCGACCACACCCTGCAGCCACCCCTTCATGGGCGCATTGTCAAGGTCTTTGGCACACCCAGAGGTGAGATAGTCCAAGGTGTCATTGTGTAGCTAATAGCCTACAACACAACAATCTTACCAGGTTTGACCAAACTGTTGGGAGTGACTCTCCTGTGTATGTGCATTGCCTAGATGCCACACACACTTCAATAGTGCTCATAACCCAACCCACAGCCCATGTGCAGTGCCTTCCCCCTGCTCTCCTTCCTCCCTTCCTCATCCCCCACACAGTTTTTTGCCCAAAGAAACCCACAAGGGGGCACACCATTGTAGCTTCATCCCAGGTGTGTAATGTATGTCTCTCAGTCCTGCTTCGCATTCCAGACCATTGGCTGACAATGCCACTCATTAGGTCCCAGAATGTAAGCACAAACCTTTCCATGTTGGCAAATGGTGCATTCCGAACATCTGATAGGTGTGTGGTGTACAGTGTCCCCAGCAGCTACATCTCACTTCCTTTCACAGGTTTGTCCCTTCATGCTTCCCATCTCAGAACAGATTGACTGTGTAGTACTTCATTTAGTTTCTATTGGACATTCCGTATGTTAGAGTGCAATGTACTGTATCAGAACTCATATCAACTATATTGCGTGTTGTATACAATGCCTGCACCAGTAATTTCGCAATGTAGCACTCAAAATAACCAGGGTTATATAAGGTTAAGTATCAGGTTATAACCCTGTTATAACCCTGTTGTAAACCCATTGTAAACCTGTTGTAAACCTGATGTAAACCTGGTGTAAACCCGTTATAAACCTATTATAATAAAATACCCCTTACTATAAACCTAGTAAAGGTTTACTGGGTTATATTAGGGTTATAACTAGGGTTACATGGGTTTCGACATTTTTCAGACAATTTACTAAACTATGTCGGAGGATAGATTCCCCTGGTCAAAGATTTTGGGGACGCAGGATTGCGCTGATGAAGCGCTGGTTGTCAATTGATATAGGTATATTAGATAAAACAATGGACGGGTTGCGAATTCTTCGAGGACATCGCTCGTCGTGACACCCGACGCGACACGATTAACCAGATGTCGTCTACAAGTGCTACCTATGTCGTATCTGCTGTATGTGTGTACCCGTGGGATCCATCTTTTTGGTGCATTGGGGCAGTAAGTAAATGTCGGACCTTCCCGAACGGTTCTGACCCCAGGTATATCCCTCAGGTTATCGCTTTGGATACTCCCAATATCCGAAAGGGAACTTTGTGAGCTGGCGAGAACGGACACATGAACCTTTGTTCCGAATTCGCCGCTTGACCGCGCGGAGGACCCCAGGAGTACTCCTTTCATCGAGGGTCAGGAATCTCGCCGAAGGTCCAAGGGAATAAGTAATGGGCTGCTCCACATCCATTTGGGTGACCTCCTCGAAAAACCATAGGCAAAGGAAACGTGCGAGCTGTGGGCACAAGAAAACAAACGTCGTGAGTTCAACTATATGCTTTCGGAGGGTATATTCGCTAATGATTCGAATCCAAGACCATTAAACCCTCCCAGCAGCCGATACCCACGTATTCGGGATGCAAACGGAATCGACGAAGGGTGAGATTCATCGATAGGGCATGCGTTTCGCCACTGGGTTCGGAGTGGGAATCCGAATTGAATGAAACCCGCCTCGAGGCCACCGTACCTCATCGCTGTGTATCGCCGAGTGTAATGTAGAGCACCTTAAATACCACCATCTCCAGCAACAACAAATGGCCCTAGGTGTGCCCGACTGGATCTCCGAGATATCAAGTATTTTAG
>Ga0307515_10011653_pt1 | contig 16663 bp, 8 predicted proteins | sample 17_EM_MG_FD_194513 | JGI IMG/M metagenome (GOLD analysis project Ga0307515, IMG submission 194513) | Populus trichocarpa ectomycorrhiza microbial communities from riparian zone in the Pacific Northwest, United States - 17_EM | ecosystem: Host-associated > Plants > Roots > Unclassified | place... | reverse complement strand
GATAGTAATTATTTTTTAAAATAATTTTTTATATAAAAATACATTAAAATAATTTTTTTATATTTAATAGTATTTGAAATGCATTTTATGTTAAGCAAATCCTTTTCTAAATTCGTCTTCCAAAACTTTTTGGTACAGGTTGTATTTGACATGATTAGACTTTCTTTCCCCATTAACCAAGCCATAAGTATCATACTTCATTTTAGAAACACTAGTTAGCTAAATTGGCTAAATCACGGTAACTATCGACTAAATCTTTTATTTATTTGTTATTATAACATCTTAACTATATAAAAATAGATGAAACTAGAAACCCAACTTTTCAAATAGCAATAAAAAATAGAACAAAACATGATATATAGATATACTAATTATCTAACTTGCGCTTCGCTGGAGGTTATAATTCCCCCCTAAAAAAAAATACAAGATATGCATGCTACTTTGATGTGTTTTTTTACATAAAAATCTCAAAGTGTAAATCAAGAGATCCATGTAAGTATCTAATTAAATAAATCGATAATCATCTACATAAATAAATGAAAATAAAATCATTAATAATAATCAAAGAGAAATCAAAACAATTGAGAGATAAATGTAGATCAAGATATTCAATCACACAAAATAAGATATTCACTTGAATGTATTCACTGAACTTATTTATTTAAATCAATAAAAGATAAATCCACACCGTAAAAAACTCGTGACCTAAAAGATAAACATAAATGAAACCGACTGAATACACTCACACTCTAAAAAATATAACACAAGACCGAACACATCAGAAATATTATTTAAAAAATAATATTTTTTATTTTAAAAAATAAATTTCATTTATATAAAACAAAAAAAAATATAGATGAATTACAATAATATCTTGACAAATCAAACACAAACAAAATAATTTTTTTTTAAAAAAATATATATTCTAAAAAGACATGAAAAACTCGTGGTGTAGGCCATGAGACCAGAATAAACCTCTAGAAAATAAATTGAAGAAAATAAAAAAACTAGTATTTAAAAAAAAAACTAATGCAGAATGATATTATCATATAAAACTAAATTCTTAATAAATCAAATGTTGAAAGATGAAACTAGAAAAAAAAACTCAATCACACAAAAGGATCTAACAAAATAAAGGTGAAAATAAAAGAAAATTAATCAAAGAGTAAACGAATAATTTCAATTGGAGGGTTACATTGAATTGAAAAATAGCTTTAACAAAAGAAAAAATAAATAAAAAGAATGAGAGTCAAATTGAAAAAAAAAATAACAAAAACTTTGATTAAAGGATAAAATTGAAAGAAAAAAAATCAAAAGAATAAGGAATGAAATAAAAAACAAAACGTATGAGAAATTGTAATTGAAAAACTAATTTAAGAAGAAAAAAAACTTATATAAGAGGAATAAGAACGAAATAAGAAATTAAAAAAATAAGGATTGAAATTGAAAAAAAAAGGAAAATCATGCATTTTACCTGGTAGGAGATAGAAAAAAAAAGGGGGAAAAAGAAACAATCGCCAATCTGACCACTATACGTCGTCACATGTCACACCATGTAGAAGAGGATACGGTGACACATTCAAGGAGATGATAAAAGGTCAAGTTTGGCCACTAGGTGACATCACACGCATCGCTTAAATAAAACAGATGTCACTCACTCATCAGTATATGCCCAGCATGCGTTAACAACTTTTATAATTAAAAAAATTAAAAGATAAATGTGAAAATACCAAAACACTCCAATAACCCTAGTAATTATATATAAAAAAATTTCATGTGAAAGTACAAAAAATACATCTAAATGCAAACCTATTTTTTTTATATCATATCTAAGGACATAAACATACTTTTACTGTGCATGAATAATGGAAAACCAAAAAAACCCTTGTCCATATAATTTTTTGATCCCAAGGGTAAAGAAATATTTTTACACTTTGAAAGTTTATGGAAAGTTAAAAAAGTTCTTGGTCAACAATTCTAAGTTTTGTTGACTTCAGGGGTACAATAGTATTTTTAATATGCAAAAAAAATAAAAAAGACCTAGCCACTCCCGAACAATCTTTTAATGATCAATAGGTTAGTGGAAAATATCAAAGCACTCCTAACCTTAAGGCTTCTTTTTTTCCACTTAAGGGTAAATAGATAGTTTCACTTTAGCAATTCATAGTAAACTGTGTTTATGGCTAGAGTGAAGAAGTCACGCCCTATAATGTTGTAACAGGAGTTACAACAAGTTTTTTAAAATAGCAAAAACAAATGTTCAAATATTTGTGACATGTCTTCTTAAAAAAGAAATAAATATCAACAATGAATTGAATGATATTTTAATTTAATACTTAGATGGAAAAACATTTGATTCACTTTGGTTCATTTGGGTTGACCTCTAAAATTCACGGGAATAATCCTAAAAAAAAACAAATTAAAAAGTTCAATTCCAAATTAACTTAATGTTAAAGGATGAAATCGGTAAAAATAGCATTTGATTAAAAAAAACAAAGTGAGCTCAAGTTAACCAAGAAAATACCTGACACAAGTCATGCATGTCATTGGATTGAATAAATATTTCTATTCGGAAATTATTTTTTCATTCAATTACATAATAATAAAGCGCATGCTATTTTCTTTGTATGAAACAACATATTTTTTAAAAGTAAAAAAATGTAATAAGCACGTGGGGCCGGGATAATAAAGGTAGATCATTAACAACAAAGGATGAAATTGTATTCTTTTAGATTTAAGTTAAATAAATAAAATAGATCATTGATAACAAATGATGAAATTGTATTTTTTTTAAAAAAATTGAGGGACAAAAAAAGCATTAAAAAAAGAAAAACAAATTATACCCCAGATGCGGTGGATTAACATGTTAAACCTATTACCCAGATAATAGATTTAATTGGGTACAATGATTTGTTTTGTCAATTTTTTTAAAACCACACATAAAATAACAAAAAAAAAGGAGATTATCTTTGTGGGCCTTAGTATTAAAACAAAACAACCCAGATGTGTGGGCATTCTAGCCTAGCCTATGGGTTTGGGTCTTTTTTTTGTTTTTCTTTTTTAAAGACAACATACGGCATGTCGTCTGCTTTATGTAAATTTCGATGATTAGGGGTTGCTAAAAATTCAGAGATTTGATTTTTCAATTATAAACACATTTTCAAATTATTTTGATCCAAAACACCCAGAAAATACATTATACACCTTGATAAACATATCATGACCACAAAAAACAACTAAAATAACAATAATCAATCCTAAGCCAAAAATTATTCTTACGGTTAGGTCTACCTCCTCTAGCATGGAGAAGGTGAAATGAAACTCAATAATACAAAAATTAATTATTTTTATGGTTTGAGTTATTGATAATAATGAAATTCTCTTTCCACGCAGGAATTTAAAGAGTCTCTCTCTCCTCTAATAAAAAAAAGAGTAAAAAATAAGAGAAACAAAGTTTGATACTAAAATTGAATTTCAGAAAATTAAAGGGATTGATTAACTAAAATTTTTCAATCAAAATTCTAAGATGTCATCTATTATACCCTCCTTTTGCACTTTAGTTCTATGTCTTTTAATCCAACCCTTCCTTCTAAGAAAATATGGAATTAGGTCCTAATTTATATTCAAAATGACTTAATTGTGCAAAGAAAAAGTTTAAAGATCAAATTAAAAATTTAGAAAAAATCATTCTTTCAATTCACAGTGATTTATGAACAACAAAAATACTAGGTGAAAGTCCCAAAAAACTTAATTTTTATTAATAAGATATCTTGATGATGGAAAAAGAATTTAACTACTTTGTACTGGTCAAATCTTTGTATGGGTAAAATTAGTTTAATGTTTATGAACATTATGAGTTTATGGAAATCAAATGGTGTGTGTATATATATATATATATAACAAACTAAATAAATAAGAATATTCATAAAAACTGAGACATTTTGTTCTATTCTTCCTAAAAAAGAGGAAAAAAATGTCAAGATATTTTTAATAAGACGCAACATTTTTCTAACTCTTGCATCTACTATTTTGTTTGAACATGTCTTGATAAGTTTATCAAGTAAAATTGCAATTAAAAACTTGGTTGGATTGATTTTTAACTTGTATTATTTTTGTCAATAATCTAGGCATTCATGAGTGACTTAGCGGCTAAACATGCTATTTAGTTGATTCAATCTTTGATTCAATCTAACCAGATCGAGTTAAAAACAAGGAATTAAAAAAAAATAAAAAAAGTTATTTTAATAAAAAAATGATAATTAATCTTTACTTATTTATTCATTTAACAATTCAATAAGATAAGTTATTTACCGACTCAAAACTTTAATCATTTACGGAATCAAAACTTTAATCATATATAAAAACTATAGTTTTTACATGGTTATATTTGCAACTTCAATACCTTTTACTAGAAAACATAATTGCAACTTCAAAACTAAACAGTCACTAAAATTGAACACTTATCCTCTTTCTTCGTTAAATCAAACTCCCAAAAATTGAAGAACCTTGTAAATTCCAAACTAATGGCATACTATCATTCGTGAAAATTCACTTCCTTCACTACTCTAAAAATTATATTTTAGATGATCACAATAAAATAATTTTAAAATATTAAAAAATATTAATTTAAAATGATTTTTTTTTAATTTTTTCAAAAATATTTTTAAAACAAAATAAATAGTATCTTGTAACCCAACTTAACCCTGATTCCAAACCGTTTTCACCCAAGGACCATACCGCCACATTTCTACATATTGTCTGGTAAACTATATCCTGACCCCTACAGATTCAATAATTTTCATCTCCAGCCTTTATAATTTAATTTTTCATTAATATTCATCTTATAGTTTCCAAAAAACTCACCTCATCCATTAGAAAATTAGGAGGAGAAATTATTATACACTACTGATATATAATTCTTCCAGCCAATATAAATGGGATCTCTTCCATCCAATAAATAAAAATAATATTTTGACAAATCTTATTATTTCATGAACGAAGAAAATTAACATATTATTCTTTTCACCGTTCATTTCTAATAACCAAAACCTTTATATATTTGAAAAACCTTGTAAATTTCAAATAAATAAAAAAATAATTTAACACTTTGACTTTTAGTTATTTTATATCAGTTATCTTGACTCTTAATTATTTCATGTTATATCTTTTTAAAAATACAAAAAATCAATAATTGAATCTATTTAATTTAATGATGGGATTTTCTTAACTAGTCCCGGAAATTGATTTTTTGGAAATCATTTTCAAAACTTTCCTGTGTTTGTCTATCATTAGAAAAGTTGATAAAAAAAATACTTTCCAGTTAAAAAAAAATTTGATTTGGTTTCCAGAAAAGTGTTTTCCTTTTATTTTGACGGAAAACACTTTTCAGAAGTTGTGAAAAATTTAAAAATATCATGTTATTTGCTGATTATATCAAATTTGATCATCAAATTTTTAATTGCTATATATTTTGTTTTGATTTTTTTTCAATTTCATCCATTTGAATTTAATTTAATTTGATTTTTATATCAACTTTGGTCCTCATTTTATGATTATTAGTTGCTTTTCTATTATCATTTTCTTAATTAAATTTTTTTATCTATCAGATTTGATCCTAATTCTTTTGATTGTTATTTATTTTATTTGAAATAATTTATGGAATTATAATTGTTTTTAATATATTCATCTTTCAACTTTTTTATCTATTAGATTTGATATTTATTATTTTAATTTTTATTTATTTTATTTGAGATAATTTATGAAATTATATTTTTTTTCAATTTTATTCTCATTCAACTTTTTAATTTGTAAGATTTGTTCCTTATTATTTTAATAAAATTAAAAAATATTAACAATTTATTTTCCAGCTTATTTTTCATGATATAACCAAACACTAAAAAGTGTTTTCCAATTTATTTTCCATAATATTACCAAATATCGAAAAATAATTTACTTTTTAAGAATTTATTTTTCAAGAAAACTACTTTAAAAAAAAATTACTTTCCAACAAATAAACGGGGCTAATGTGTTATATTTCTCAAAAAAAGAATATGGAAAGATCAATAATGATCTCTTAAAATTACAATATTAAAAAATATCAAACACAAGGAACTGAAAATAAATAAAGTGAAACTTACGAGGACTAAAATATAGTTTACATAAAACCCTCTCTATCCAAGGTCTTCTCCAACTCCAAGTCACTCATCAAACACAACACAAGGCCCTCAAATTTATCACACACAAAGAAACACATGCGTTTTTCCTCTGCTCTTCAAAATCACATAAACCTCTATTATTCCAAATTTATCCCTAACCGACTTCATATCCAGTCTCCATTCCTCTTGGTTTTCTCGTAATTTTCACAAACTCCCATCCCTTTCTTGCACCGCATCCCGCCGGCGATCTGTCTTCTCCGTTTACGATAAAAATCTCTCTTAATCAATTGCAGTTAGGGCTCGTGACTTACTTCTAGAATCTTCAGATTTTCAAAAATTAGGGTTTGGTTTTGGATTCGATTAGCGATTGGTAATCGACGATTTTGAAAAATTAGGGTTTTTACAGTTTCGATTTTGTTAGGGTTTCAACTTCAAAATTTTGAGAAGTCGGGGATTTAGTGAGGATGCCGAGAAGTTCCCGACACAAATCGAGCAAGCATAGCTCGAGAGAGTATTCAGATTCGGAGAAAAATTCGAGCTTGAAAGAGAAAAAGGCGGCCGCTGCGGTGAAAGAGGAGAATATTAGCAATAGTAGCAGTGTTAGGGTTTCGAGCGAGAAGAGAAAGTTAGATTTGAAGGAGAATAAAGAAAATAAGGAATCTTTAAATGGGGAATATGTAGAGGAATATTCCTCCTCTTCGTCAAAGAGGAGAAAAGATCGAGCAGAGGAAAATAATGATAGGTGGAATGGTGGAGAGGATGAGAGAGGGGAGAAGAAGGGGAAGGAAAAAGGGAGCGAGGAGAGGTCGAAGAGTAGGAGGAGGGATGATAGCGTGGAGAAGAAGAGTGAGGGAAGGTATAGGGAGAGTAGTAGAAAGGAGGAGAGGGAGAGGGAAAGGGAGAAGGAGAGGGAGAGGGAGAGGGAAAAGAAAGGAAAAGAGGGGAGAAGTGAGAAGCGGATTGAGGTTGAGGAGTATTCGCGTGGAGGAAAACAAGTTTCTGAAAAAACTGGTAAGGTAACAATGGGTTGGCTTGTAATGGTTGGAATGTGTTCTTTGAATGTCGGATGTGGGTGTTTGTGGATCTGTGTGCTGATTTTGTTTGCTGTTTGTTAAACTACAAGAATGCTGTTTTGAATTGTTAGAAGTGATTGCTGGAAGTTTTTTTTCTTCTTAATGAAACAAGGGAAAGTTTAGTTATTTGTGGTCTTGGAGGGCTCAATTTAATAATGCGTAGCTTTAAGGTTTCTTTTCTTTGTGAATTTTACTTGTGCTTGTTGAGTCACCTCTACCTGGCCTGTCCCTAGAGTCTTGTGTATTGAAGTGTCTTTAATAAGTTAAAATGATTTAGATTCTACTAGTTGAAGAGAATTTCTAATCAATATCTGGAATTGGTTTATGATATTTTAGATGTACATTTAATAAGGATTTGAGTGTCACTCATGTAATAAAAATTGTTTTTTTTCATTTTCATTTTGGTTTAGACTGAAATGTGAAATTTCTCCTTTTGAAAATGGATCCGCAGTGATTATGAGAAGAAGGCCTGCATTTAAGGCACATAAGAAATCCAGATTAGAGTCTATGATACTTGCCTGTGCATACGAGACAGTCCTTGTAGGTGTAAGGAAAGGGTTTCAAATGCTTATTCTCTAAATTGTTATATGTAGGGTATGGAAAATTGAAAATGGACTTGTGATCTGTTAATATGGTGATCTCACCTTCCCTAGTTTGTTAAGCTATGCACACAGATTTAACGTAACTTGCTCATGTTTTTTGTGGATGATTTCTAGTTATTTGATGATAGAAAAAGTTGACAGTAGAAGAAAATATATCAGTACTTCGTTGCCCGTTACATGTACCCCTGGATATGGTTGACCATGACACAATTATCCATATAACATTGAGTGATTTGATCTTCAATCCAGTATTTCTGATCTGTACTCTTTTAAGTACTTCAGATGCACAATCCATTTAACTGTGGGTATGGATTTGAGAACAGAGTCTTTTCTCTTCCAGTCAACTTTTAGTGTCCTTACAAGATGTTTGGTAGAACCTAATGGAGTATAATTGAATGCAATGGAAGAAAAAATTGGTGCTTGTTTCATTCTTCATTACATTACTCCACACTCCATCATGTTCCCCAACATATTTATAGTGTTTTTAAAAATCCTATTTGATTGAAGTTGTTTTCTTGGAGACAAGGTAATTAAAGTATTTCATTTGATTTTACCTATACTGTGCATTAAGAAATTACAGTTATGTGTAAAATGAGTCAATGAAGATATCATGGATGGCTATTTTTTTGGTATCAAGGCCATTTACTTCCACTCCTACTCAGTGAATGTGTTGTCTACTTTACCACTTTAGCTGGAGTTTGTCAAGTCCTTTGACATTCAACATGTATTGAGGGACCTAGGGAGTTATTAGATTGCTTGAAATAACTGTAGATATCATGCACGGTTACCTGTTTTCTCAATTGGTTATTTCAACCTGACATGGTTTTTCTGGTGTATTTGATGCGCAATCTTCTATTGCATGTAAGCTTTGTGTCATTTGGATTCCTCTTGAAAAGCAACAGACAGTTGTGGTGATTGGAACATTGCTGCAAAAGATCTCTTGTTTATACAATTTTGTTAAAGACTTTATGATATATCTCCGTAGATGAGTTTGGAATGTTAAATTATACCTGTTATCTGCATCTTCTTATTTTAGTTAGTAATAGTTTGGAACAAGGTGAAATTTTCCTCTGTATTTTCACATTGTTGTTACTGCACCTTATTCTTCATGTGGGTTTCAAATTGCCTTGCAAATTTTTGTTTTCTATCTTCTTGAAGTGCTTCTTAAGAGCTGTTACTGATATCTTCCAAGTTATTATGAACAAGGATATCTTTCCTATCCTGCATTCAAAGAGAATATTTTATGAAGTAGTATTAGATTAGATTGGAAATACAGTAATTTGGAGAGGAGAACATAGAACATGTTTCTTTGTGCTATTTTGTTGGATTTAGTGAAGCAATCCAACATATTTCATATTGCCTTCATTTGTTTTCCTGAAATTATGAAATGAATGTTGTTGACAATCTTGTCTTGGGTGTTGGATGGTTTAATAATGTGAGGAGGGAATATCCAGTCGCTTTAATAATGCTTAGTTTGTCTTGATTAGATATACTGATAGGCACATGTTTAATTGTTACATCATGTTGGCAATGTGTCTACATGGGGGCTTGCTACCTGTTTTTGTCATTCCAGCAGTAGTGGTTGTATATCTTTGATTATTTATTTATAACCCCCTTCTTTACACATAAGCAGCCTTAATGTTTTACTTTAGATGTCTGTACACTTCTTGCAGTTGGGATACATGGTCCTGTTGCTTAATCCGCTTTATTTTCCCCCCCCATCTTGGCTGTTTACGTGTTGATTTATGCTTGTGGCAGCAAATGATCAATTGCGAAGTCCTGAATCAGAGAACCAGTCTGATAGACGTATTAGGAGAAAGAGAGATGATTCTGTTGATGGGGATAAGCAACAGGATGATTGTGGAGATGTAAATGGAAAACGCTTATCCTCAAGGGAGGATGTTGTCAAGGATGGAAAACCAAAGGATGAGAAGCACAATGATGATAGATATAGAGACAAGTACCATGAAGACACAGGCAGGGAAAATAGGCATCGAGATGATAAGCAAAAAGATGAGCGTGGTACAAGAGATAACATCAGGTCTGATGAGAAGCATGCAAGGGATGAGAAGGATGGTCCAGAAATTCGGAAGAAATCTAAGCCACAAGACGGTGAGCGTGAGCGTGATCATGATCATGAGTTTGATATTGTCCGTGACCGTGATCATGATCGTAATCGTGATAGGGAACGAGACCGTGATCGGGACCGAGATAGGGAGCGGGAGCGAGACCGAGACCGTGACAGAGACCATGAACGTAATCTTGACTATGACGGGGCACATATTGATGATCGTAGTGCCAGATACAAAGATAGCAGGGGAAGGAAAAGATCTCCTGAAGATCATGATGACTATAATGATACTAAATCCAAGGGTATAAAGGCACCTTATCCTGACATGGAAAAGAAATCTTTGAGCAGTGGGAGAGTTGAGTCGGATGACAGGGGAAGGTCTCAATCACGGCAAGCCCATCTAGATAATAATGTTAGCAGTAATAGACGGAGGACTTCCCCAGATACCAGTTCACATGGGGCTGTTGAAGAGTACAGGTAACTATCAATATTTCTTAAATTAGTGAAGAGATAAAATGACAATTCCAAATTGATATTTTATCTTTTGGAAATTGTAAACTTACAGACATGTGCTTTAATTCTGCTTGTGAAGGTTGATTTGATTCAAAGATTTCTTTTGTATATTAGAACTGCTGCTCTACTTTGCTTATGACAAAATTGAAGAGCCATTTATTGGTGTTAATAGATTGCAGTACTTTTATGTCATACTCATGTTCACTAGCATGTGTGAATAAAATAAAAAAAATGAAATCAGTCTATTTTTATCTAAACAAGTATATTTTTATCTTTTTGTGGAGTGCTAGGGTTCACACTTCTTAGGCGAATATTTTATTTCCATTTTCAGTCATTTGCTTCACACTTTTAGTAGTAGGTAGATTGCATTCATGTATAATAAAGAACCTATCTCTCTGATTATTGACCTATTTCTAAGATTGATGTCCTAATAAAATTATTTTTATGTGGAACCCATTTCAATGATCAAACAAAATTTTATAGTTATTTACTGCTCTTAGGTAATTTCTTGAATCAAACTGGAAGATGGTGATGGTTTTTATTTTTTCTGTTATAGGCATTTCAAAGCAGAAGAATCAAAGTACAGGGATGCTGTGATCGAACAGAGGTCGAAAGCAATTTCTTCAAGAGAGGCTACTGATTTCCCAGTAACATCAGAGAGAGCATCCAAGTATAGGTCTTCTGATAAACCTATTAAAATGGATGATGGCCATCCGGGTGAGTTGTCGATTGAGAGGTCTTCAAGTTCTAGAGCTTCACCCCGGGGCTTGGTTGACAGATCCCCTTCATCAAGCCATGAGCGCAGATATGCAAACAGAACTGGTGTCAGGCGCAGTGTTGACATTGAAGAATCAGCGAGGAGGAGAAGTGGTTCCATCAGTGCTAGAGATTTGCCCTCTGCTGATGACAGACTAGGTCGGGATTTACCTTTGGAGAAGCCTCTGTCAGATGAGTCAACTCCAGCTGATTCATCCTTCTATAATAGAACTAATCAGAACAATTCTGCTTTGATTCCTCCACATGCCTTCAGGGGTGGAGGTGGCAGCCCATCTTTTATGGGTTCACTAGAAGAAGATAGTAGAGTTAACACCCGCTACAAGAGAGGAGGCGGCGATCCCAATCTGGGAAGAGGTCAAGGAAATGCTTGGAGAGGCACCCCAAACTGGTCTTCACCCATGCCAAATGGCTACATGCCTTTCCAACATGGGCCGCATGGAGGTTTTCAAGCAATGATGCCCCATTTTGCATCTCCACCACTGTTCAGTGCCAGGCCTTCTATGGAAATTAACCACTCTGGGATTCCTTACCACATACCTGATGCTGACAGGTTTTCTGGTCATTTGAGACCACTTGGGTGGCATAATATGATGGATGGGTCAGGACCTTCTCAAATGCATGGATGGGATGGAAATAATGGTGTGTTTAGGGATGAACCACATGCATATGGGCAAGAATGGGACCAGAATAGGCATCAGTTGAATGGCAGGGGGTGGGAAACTGGCACTGATATATGGAAAACACAAAATGGTGATGTGAATATGGACTCGCCAGCAGCTTCTGTGAAAGAGGATTTTCCAGTGCAGGCACCTATGGAGAATGTTTTGGCTGGACAAGTAGGTCACCAGTCGCAAAATGAAAATACTCATCAAAAGGTCCAAGCAGAAATTGTAGAAACAAAGTCAGCTGTTGCTTCAGCAAAAGAATCTTTGAGGTCTATGCCTAAAACTACCCATGAGAAGATGCCTGATCCGCCTAAACTGCAAAGTAATGATAGGAGTCATTTTGCCCGTGCTTATCTCTCTAAGCTGGACATTTCAACAGAACTTGCCAGTCCAGAGCTGTATAGCCAATGTATGAGTTTGCTCAGCATGGAGCAGGGTGCAAATGCTGATGAAGATATTGTTATGCTCGTAAACTTGAAGGCAAGAGACTCTATCTGTCATGCATGGCCTTGTATGTGTATGCGTACCTTGTTCTGTTTATAATTTATTTTTATGCTATTGTGATGTGACAGGATGGTGCAAGAGCAGTGCCAAAAAGTTTCGATTCCATTTACAGCCTTTCACTTCTTCCTGCCACAAAAGATTCTGTTTTTCAGGTAAAATCATTAGGGATTATATAACAAATTATTTGTGATTAGTCTGTGCTTGTTTGTGAATCCAGTCATGATCAATTGGAGTCATTTGAAGAAGCACGGTGATTTTTTTTGTGACCTTCTATCTACTTATTTTTGCTTGAGGGAAATAACCAGGATTTCCTACTTCAGTGGAAGCAAAAATTGCTTAGGCGTATAGTTAATGAGAGTTTGCAGCTTGTGATGCCTACCTCTCTTTTGCTGCTAATTACGATTGCTAGATCTGTTTTTTTCCAACCCATGCATAATTATTGTTCATATACAGAAATATCTTTCAGATATATAAGTCATCTTGCCACTGTGTTAATGAGGATAATGCATACTCTATTGAGATCTGGTAAAAAAATAGGGGAGAGATTGGATGTAGGATAATAACCAAAGGAATGGATGGTATATAAAGCATGATCTAATGGATTTGGTCTGCACTTCTTTTTGTTGGTGTTGCAACATTTGCATATGGCTGTCATTTCCAATCTGATTCTGTCTAACTGCAAACAGTATTGACTTGGTCTTAACTTTATTTTTCATATTATGATTCTCAATAGTTTTTAGATTAATTCTTAAGTGCCAATTCTTTCACTCTGACATTCTGGTTCCATCCTTGCAGAGAGCCATGGATTACTACAAGAAGGAGAGAGTAGGTCTGAGGGGCTTGCCAATTGTTAATGGTGGAACAATAAATGCTATTTCAACTACCAAAGTAAAAGATGAGCCTATTGATGATGGGCAAAAAGCAGAAGAACCGGTTTTAAATCAGGATGAAGAAATGCATGACGTTCCAGAGCTGAATTTAGATCAGAAGAAAGCTGAAGATGTTCCACTTGCTGATACCCATGAGGAATCGGTAGAACTTGTTTCGAAGGATTATGCTCAGGCTCGCACCCCCTCCCAGGATTTTCCTGACCAAGCTCTTAGTCAAGATAATCTGGAAAAGCCTGTAGAAATTCCTAGTGGTAATAAGATTGATGGGGTGCCATCTGAGCCGGGCAATTCAGAAGGTGTAGAGGGAAGCATCCCAAGCCCTGATAATGCATCACAAGCTTCCTCCATTTCACCTGCTGAAGGTGTAGAAGATAATGCTTTGCAATGTGCTGAAGAAGGGCGGGGGTCTGGTGATGCAATATGTGGTCCTTTATTTTTTTCGGATGATTCTCTCAAGGCATCTGGGGCTTTGATGCCTGGATCAAATGAGTCTGAGTCGGTAATTTTAAGTCGGATACATCATTCTCCTGAAAGTACACATTGAGACAATTTCTCTATGTTCTTTAATGCGTTTTGCGTAAAAGTTATTGTTTGCTTTCCCAATTTTTGTTGCTTCTCTTTTTATCAAGGAATAAAAGGAAATCTGCTCTTTGGTTCCTCTGGACAAGGGGTTTTGTGAGCCATTCATGTCATCTGCCAATTACAATTCCATGCTTTCTTCTCATCTTCTTCCAGCTTGCATTCATTGTGCTTCGATGATCAAATGTTTGACATCCATACTAGAGGCCTGCATCAAATAATTTATCTTTCATTGATACAAGGTGAGAATTTTAGGTTGATTTGCTTAAGATCTGACTGCATATGCACATCGAGTTTGTGATCAGTTGCATTGGAACGTTCTCGGGTGCTTTTCGGCATCACTGTTATACACGTCCTCGGAGAGCTTGGACGTGATATTGCAATGATTCTTAGAAGTTGGTCAATGTCATGATATTCACCGTGTATTCTGCTAGTAGTAGGTGGTGGCCCAGTGGTAAAAGCTTGGGACCAAGAGGTTTGCTCCCTCTGTGGTCTCAGGTTCGAGCCCTGTGGTTGCTCATATGATGGCCACTGGAGGCTTACATGGTTGTTAACTTCAGGACCCATGAGATTAGTTGAGGTGCGCGCAAGCTGGCCCGGACACCCACATTAAACTAAAAAAAAAAAAAATAACTGCATTTTCACTCACTATGCACACAAGCTTTTCATGCCCATTATACAAGATGGTGAGTGGCTATGGAAAAGAGAAGTGTTTTCTTTGTTTTGCGCCCCCCTCCTCTCAATCCTCCTAACATCAAAATTGGTAGATTTAAAAAGGAAAAAACCGAGGAAAAAAAGATACAAGGAGGGAAAACAAGGTATCCACCAGAATAATAAGAAGCTCATGCAATTATGATACACCAAGCTCCTCCAAGGTCCCTCGTGCTTTATCCATGTTTATAATTAACCAACGACAAACATTGTAGACACAAATTTATTGACACTATTCAGTGTAATGGTGTCTTTGCTTCTGTTAACAAAAATTCAAATACAGTGCTAATTAGTCAAGAATTGATTGAGGGCATGTGTTTCTTTTATCACATTAAAATAATCTAATTGTCTTTCAAATCAAACTAGCAAACAAAACTAGCAAACAAGAGTAGTGATGTCTTTTTATTTTTTAAAATATAGTAAAATGACATTTAAATTAAAAAAATAAAATAAAATTAAATCATGTTTTTAGAGATTTTTTGGTTTTTTTTACTCATTTATTTTTGTTATTACGAGGTTTATCAAGAGCATTTTAGTCTATTAGCAATGTTTAATTATTAATTAAATTAAAAAAGTTGTTGGCGCGTGCCTTATACGAGCTAATATGTGATTTGTCGCCAATGAGGTTGTTGGCGCGTGCCCTGTACATTTCTTGGTTGCAAAAAATGCCTTTCTACCATTTTGTTAGAAAAGTTGTCATGTCCTCTTTCTTACAGTGCAACACATGTCAGTGATCGTGGAGTGATTTGTCGCTAATGAGACATTCTTTTCTCTCTCATCTCTTGAAAATAAAATGTTGGTCTTTTTTGTTGTTGATATTTTAACTCTAGTTCTTTTTGTTTTGATTTATAATTTTGTTCTCTGTCCTTTTATAAAAGTTTTATTTATTTTCAATTTTGTCCATCAATTCTAATTTTTACATATATTATGTTTTTCAAGTTGGTCATTATTCTTTTGATTTTTAATTTTTTTTCCCTGTATAAAAGTCATACCGGTTCTCAATTCATCATTAAATCCAAATTTTTGGTCCCTATTTTTTTTATTTTTTTTCCTTTTGTTAAATTTATTTTCATTTTCAATTTCACCCTTTAATAAAAAAAATTATTTTTATTTTTTATGTCAATTTTGATTCTCATTCTTTTTATTTTTTTATCCTTTTGTTATTTTTTTTTTAGTTTCACCCTTCAGTCAAATATGAAATTTAATTTGCATTTTAATTTTATTTTTTATTTTTTTTAATTGCTATTTTTTAATCCTTTTGTATAATTGAAATTTTTTTTTTTCATTTTCATCCTTCAATATTTGATAGAATGAGAATTGAGCTTCGTGTTTTTTCCTTATAGGATGCTTTGGGTCTGATGATTCTAGTCAGGAGTTTGAAAAGTTAACACAGGTTGATATTTTTTTTATAAAAAAATAGGCTTTGAAATTCTATTTAGTTTTCTATCAAGTTATTTCGATCTTATGGTCTGGGCTACAGTTTAGTGAGATTTCTCATGTTGGCTCAACCTTGATTACCAAGGTTACAAATTTATCATGTTAACTCGGGTTTACCAAGACCGATTTATTTAGATCTTTTTTTTACCTAATCTCATCATTTCATATTTAATGGGTTATGAATTAAGTAAGATCATTTGTCCCCTTTTAAAAACATGTTTTCCCCATTTCATTTTTCCAGTCGGGTTTTTGTTCCATGCCGCGAATTCTTTTCCTTTTTTAACCTGCAACACCTGAACATTATTTTTTATGTAATAATATAATACGACCTCATAGTGAAGCATGAACACCGGAACTAGTTATATCTAATAACACGTACATCTAAACTGATAAAAGAATCATGTGACTTTCATATTTTGATGCTACTAGATCTTAATGTTAATAGCATTGTAATAAAACTCTGGTTGGTTTCGATAAGTCAACCCGATTCATTAACCCTAGACTGGTTAGGTTTCATGTCAAACGAGGTTGAGTATTAAATCAAACCTTTTAGATTTGATGGGTCAACCTGCCACTCGATTTATAAATCCTTCCATGTATATTTATTATTATTATGTCTTTAATTTTTAGTCCGATTTCTATTAGTTCTTTTACCATTGCCTATTATACAAATTAACAAAATTTAT
>Ga0307515_10011652_pt1 | contig 16664 bp, 3 predicted proteins | sample 17_EM_MG_FD_194513 | JGI IMG/M metagenome (GOLD analysis project Ga0307515, IMG submission 194513) | Populus trichocarpa ectomycorrhiza microbial communities from riparian zone in the Pacific Northwest, United States - 17_EM | ecosystem: Host-associated > Plants > Roots > Unclassified | place... | reverse complement strand
TTATAACTTCGCTCCTTTCCGCTTATATTATTCCTTTTATATAACTTAATAGCCTTAAGTTTAAGAGTATCTTTAAAGAGGAAGGCCTAGACGGCGAGATTAATAATATATCCCTAGCAGCGGATATGTTATTAAATGGGATTTTAGGTAATATCCTTATTATAAGCAAGATACTTATAGATTGTATAACAGAGAGTATTATTTATTGTAGAATTATCTGTAATAATAGCTCTAAGCTTTTATATAATCCTATACTCCTTTAGAACTGGAAGAAGAGTATTCTATTATTTATCTCTACTATAACTAGATACCGTACAAAGGGCAAGAAGAGCTTTTATCTAGTTTTCTTAGCTATTAATAAAGTAGGCATAGACTGCGAGAAGAAGGTAGTTATTTAGAGATGTCCAGATATTAATAGAAAGATAAATACTTATTAACGCTAATTAAACTCGTCTTTGTATAATGTCTTTCTGTAACTAAAAGGAATGGCTAATTATTTAAGAAATTTCTTTATGCGTTATTATTATTAAATTAGATAACTTTAGATTAAGAGCCTAACAGAAGATATAGAACTCTTTCTACTCTATAATCTAGAATAGAAGGTTTTATATAACAACTAAGTTAATAAAAGCTTGCTGGATAACTTCCTTATTTAGAACTTTCGTAAAAACTATAGAATTAACTTTATCTGTTCTAAATTTTAATGCTATTTATACCTAAAGCTCCTAAAGCTTCTTAAATGCTTACTCCTTTATATAAGGCTATTTTAAGTTAATAGAGATTGCGTGATCTTTCTTAAGATGTCTTTTATATTTATAGTAAACAATTAGACGGCAAGCGTGTATCAGGAAATAGACGCTCCCCGTTTAGGTAATCCGCGCCTCGCTTACAACTTTCGCGCTATACCCTAACTGGCAATCTTCCTCAACAACCACCATAAAAGGCCCTCCTTTCGCCGTATTTTATCCTCCATCCTTCTTAACTTTTTCTCTCTACTCTATCCCTTTTCCCCCTCGCTCTTCTTCCGCCCGTCCTAGCCGCCCCCTCTATTGCGCCCCAATCATCTATTATAAGGCTTTTTTTTTATTTTAAACTCTACCGCAGTATATGCACTGTCCCTAACTCTAGTTCCATTAATCCATTCCTCCCTATCGTCTTATTTCTATATACACTATACTATCTGCTTCTAGGTACCCTAAGCCGCTACTAAAGAAGCCGCTTTTAGACTCGTCCCCATAAGCAGTTTATAGACACCTCTCCTTTTCTCTTGCACACTCTCCCTATCCTTCTCTTATTAACTTTTACTCTCTCCTCTTAGGCGAGTCACAGCTGCGGTCGAAGTAGCGATACCTCCTACTAGTCGCATAGTTAATGCTGGCCTATGCGTTTAGGAACTTATTCTCTACCTTAGGGTTACTAATAGCATTCGCTGCGCACTGCCTAATATATATTTTAGCTGAAGAATATATAGCGCTTATGCTATTATCTTAGCTCTAATTACCTTATATCGCACTCTCTAACTTTAGCCCTTTAGTAGAATACGCTGGCCAATCCGCGCTCCGTTATCCGTGTCCTGCTAGGGCTAAATCCCTTAGTAATAACGCGGTAAGTTACTAGCATAAGGCATTAATTTTGTTCTTATAACCTTTACGTTGCTATTATAGCCCCTATAGGATGCTCCGCCTCGTATAAAGTATCTAGTGTAGTTATAACGTTATAATATAACTAGCAGGGAGCTAGTGCCTAGAAGTTAGCTAATAACAGCTTAGTAATAGCGTTAGGTGCGCTATAAGACGTAAACAGAGCCCTCTAAGCCAACCGTTTAACCGGCGTAGGGTAATGCTAATAAGAATTGGTTGTTAATACGTTATCTAATATAGCCTCATCCTATGTAAGGGGTTGGCCAATAATTAAAGAATTGGCTAATAATTGGTGGTTTTGTTCGAAGTAATATAGATCCTTAATTAGCTGGAAGATGCGGATAGTAGGTTATAATATAGATGGGCATGCTAAGATGCGGAGAACGGTCTAGAGGGTTTCTTGCGATATTTACTAGCCAATTACCTAGGGAGCCGTGCATACTCTTGTTACGATAGAGCCTTTATAGCGCCTATAAGTATAATATACGATTGTCTTAGAGACGCTAAGGGCAACGGGACTTTAAGCTGGTTTTTACTCCCCCTAATATAAGCAGCTTACTTATACTACCCCCTATAACTAAGCTTATACGCTAAGATATAGCATTTATATAGGTTCCTTACGATCCTACCTTAGGCGGCGTTGTTAGCAGCGGTATATAAAGTGACACTCCTTAGCTTGGAGAGGTAGCTATATATTCTAACCTCTAGACTAGCTTCTATTCTTACAACTAGAGAAGCTAGCAGATCTTAGCACTAAAATAGCCTCCTCTTTTAGCACTCTTTTACTTACCCCTTTACTTCCTCCTATAAAATATATTCCTTATATTCCTCTAATACTTAAGCCTAAGATAAAATCTAAGGTTAAGCCTAAGGCGAAGCCTAAAATAACGGAACCTAACTTTAGCGAAGCTGGCTCCCCTAAATATAATAGAGAGTAGGCTAATATTAATAACTTCTTAACTAATCTACCAGACTCTATGTCACAGTACGTGCGGACTGTCAAGGTACGATGTACGAGGTGACTGTGTATGATTGACAAACGATGTCGTGTGAGGATCTATGTAGGAGGTGAGGTGGTATATATACACGTCGCTTAGGGGTCAGGTCTGTGCTCGTGTCATAACAACACCGAGTCATAACAACGCGTCAGGTCAGTGCCGTGACAGTACATCCCCCTTCTAAAGGCGAGCTCCTGTGAGCCAAGTGACGGCAGTAAAAACACAGAAGTAAAAAAAACAGACACATATCCTCGTCCTTCCAGTCCTTAAAGGTCTTCGTCCCTTCAGTCCTCAGACCTCCTATATATCTACTACATCCCTCTCCGCTAGCACTCGTCTTGAGTGCTAAATACAACGTAGGAGTAAAACCAATGTAGAGAACAACGGAGAATTTTTTATTGTAGGTTTATCCGCAGGGCGTAGGGCGGATATTAACACTTAAAAGGCTCGAAGTTGCAGAGATCGAGGTTAAGGTATAGACTCGACAGGCTCGGGGTTACGGAGATCGAGGTTAAGGTATAGGCTCGAAAGGCTTGGAGTACGGAGATCGAGGTTAAGGCGTAGACTCGAAAGGCTCGGGGGTTACGGAGATTAAGGTTATTACGTGTAGACTCGAAAGGCTCGGAGTGCGGAGATCGAGGTTAAAACGTAGATTCTTATCGCGGTAAACTTGAAGTATATCGTTGTTGAAGACGAAGACGGAGACAGAGACGGAGACGAGATCGTAACCTATAGTCTTACACTGTAATTAAGACACGAGGATATATAGCCCGCAGGGTGTCTCCCTGTAGCCGGCTTGGAAACTCGGGACGTAAAGTAAAAGCATGGCTAGATACGGAGACTCGGAGACTAAGACGAGGAACCATAGCCCGCAGGGTGTTTCCCTGCTGCCGGCCTAGGAAACTCAGAGACTAAGAAGAGAAACTATAGCCCGCAGGGTGTCTCCCTGCTGCCAGCTTAGAAACTTAAAGAGGAGACGGAGAGATCGGCTCGGGTACTCGAATAGATTTGACAGAGATTTTACTGGGTCGTATTGACGTGGAACGGGGGTAAGAATCCCGCCCGGGGTAGGGTCGTAGCTTTGGAACGTAGCTTTGGAACGGTGGAAAGCCCTACTAGGGGCGTATAAGATGACACGATATACTGTCACAGTACGTGCGGAGGGTCAAGGTACGATGTACGAGGTGACTGTGTATGATTGACAAACGATGTCGTGTGAGGATCTATGTAGGAGGTGAGGTGGTATATATACACGTCGCTCAGGGGTCAGGTCTGTGCTCGTGTCATAACAACACCGAGTCATAACAACGCGTCAGGTCAGTGCCGTGACACTCTAAAGCGTCGCGTTCTTTAGATCTGGGACTACTGGCTCTAGTAAGAGCTATTAATCCTTTAGGTTCGCTATATTAAGGTATTATCTGCGTCTTAAACGGTATAAGATAATAGATATTAGCTAATATATACGTGTAGACGGCGAAGGTAGTCTTAGCCCTATTCCTCTACAGATACTATAGAGTTACTAGCCTGGCTAGAAAGGGGCTAACTAGGCTATAGGTGTTAAGGAGATAAACTTAACTATAGATGGGTTGTTTAGTGGAAGCAGTCTAGGTAGGCATATTAATGGCGTTGCGGCTCTTATTTACTAATTAATAATAGAATTTCCTTTAGTTCTAGAGGACGATGTAGCTAAAGTAAGCTATAGTATAGGGGATATCCAATCTAGTGGCAGGTTGCTAAAATATCAGGATAACGGTCTAGACGTAGCTAGTATACGCGCCCCCTCTGTAGAGAATACCGGAGGCGTATATAATGGTAAGTAATCTTCCTGCAAACTTATAGAGTCCCTATTTTAACGTGTCTAAAAACAGTCTGCTAGAGCGGGATAAATCTCTCTATAAGGATCTAAGTATAACAAATTGGCCGTCTATAACACATAAGCAGAAGCGCACTTTATCCGCTAATACGGCTATCTCTTCTATAGAAGTACTAGACTTAACCTTGGAACCAGCTCTAGAAGACTCTTATTTAGTAAAGCGGTAGAGGTCGGCCTAGCTATAGGCAGAGAGCTTTGTATCTAGTTCTATATATATACTAAAGTTAACGCCGCTGCCAGGCTGCGGTAGCTTAATTTCGCTTTTTAGAACTAGTAATAATCTAAATACTAGTAACCTAGATAGTAGCAATAAAGGTAATAATGCTAATATCCCGGACTTACCTTAAAGCGACATTCTTAATTTAATAAATGGTGGGGATAGTAAATACTAAGGGTACGGGCTAGATATGGGGCCGCTGGAGCCCTTAAGACAATTAGTCTCTCTATATAGATAAACGGAGGGCAATTAATATATTAGTGAGGATATGTATGCGGGTGAAGATAAAAGTAATAGCAGCGATGGTAAGGTTGGGGAGAGCGGCAAGGACAACCCTAATGGTGACTAGGAGGTGTCCCATAGGGCTAGTGCAGCAACTTTATAATAATATAAACGTAGTAATTATCTATTTTAGGATAAGTGGCGCGGTCTAATAGGAATAAGTCTTAAACGGCTTAATAGAAGCACGAGGCCTATAAGAACATTGCGATATCTAAAGTTATTACCAGCACGCCGCCACTCTAGATTTAAAGTAGACATCGTAACTTAGTCTACTTCCCTTTAAATATCCTCTCTAGGAGCGAAGGTAGTATATAACTGCACTGTTAACTATAGATAGAGCGACTATACAGACTATCGGCTAACTAATATTACCCTTTACTAGGTGCCAGAATGCATAATATTAATAACGGCAATTATTTATTAGAATGAGATAACGTTAAAGTTGTCTTTAAAACCGTTAGCAATTATACGCGACTTACTTGGTAACGCTAGGTAACTTATCTATATAACGCAGTTAACGTCGGATTTATAGCTATTAGTAGGCTGTTGGTATAATAATGCGTTAAATATATACGCTAGTCCGAGCTTAATATAGTAAAGTAGTAACTATGCCGTTAGCAAAACTGGTACGCGTAGTCCGCACGGCAAAGGTGCTAATAATAATACTATTAGTCTAGATAACGCGGAGGACAACAATAATAGAGATAATAATTTTGGGAATGGTAGCCAAAGCTTAGGCAGCGAAAGCTTAGGCAGTAGTAATTCTAATACTAGCGCCGCCGCCGATAACGGGCGGCTCTATAGAGAGTATAGGCGCGTATAAGTCCGAATACGTCGGCCGTGGCTGGAGTTAGATAATTAGCGCTTACTCGTGTATAAGAATAAGATGGGTATAAAGTGGGACGATATATTTAGTCGCTTCTTAGATCATACGCTAGGTGCAGTATAGGCGCACTGGCATATATTATAAGGGAAGTAATTTATTAAGGCCGCTGCGATATCCTTAGGATCTCCTAAACCGTTCTTATAGAATAAGGTTTATTGCAACCATAGCACTTTATCCTATTTACTGCTGGATTCCCTTGCTATTTCGTCTATAGAAATATATACTATGCTAATATTAAGAAATAATTCTAATCTCCCTAAAGGAGTTAGTCTCCGGAATTTCTCCTTCTCTTTATTATCTAATTTTGTCTAGAGCGGCAAAGTTTTATAATATTATGGAAAATTTAGAGACCTAGCCTACAATCTTCTTAATATACTTATCCTATTCTTTTTATATATAGCTAGTTAGAACGGAGTATAGGGAGTTAAAACAATTAAAAGTATTTAGATTGGAAATAACAGCCTTAATACTAATTAGACACTAGCTCTACTTAATAAAAGTTCTCTCCTACTCTAAAAACACTAAAGAAAAGCCTAGGCTTAGAAGACTATTTGCTATTGCGCGTAAATTTATATAAGGTTGCCACCTTGGTTAGTACTTCTAATTAGACCTATTAGGGATCCCGGGCTAAGTTAATACTATAACTAAATATGCGTAAGCAAGTTAAGGTTAACCTATAGCTTGCGCCTATAGCTTGCGGTATATATAGCTGGTATTTCTTATAACCTTAAGGCTAAGCCCTACGCGGTTTAGAATAGTAAAGACACCTAGCCTAACGCCATTAAGCTTAAAGAATGCTATAGGCTATTTAGTATGCTACCCTAAGTTTTAAGGCAGCGTTAATAGAGCCTTAGTAAAGCCTCCTATCCTTTAACCGCATAGACACGAAGCCGAAGCCTAAAGCTACCTCCGCCGCCGCCTCCGAGTATCTCTAATAACGTGTTTAATCTGCGACTTTTTAAGGCGCGACTTATAGTAGACCGCATTAGCTGCAACAAACTGCTTATAGCATTTAATAGACCATATCGTCTCCTAACCACGTCCGTCCCGTCTTTAAGCTTGCTGCCGTCTACCCTATTCTATAATCGCGCCTCCCTATCACAGACTAACGTGCCTCGCTACCTTCCTTAAGCCACTTTACCGCTATAACTATATTCCCTAATACGGTTTTAGTAATAATATCCCTCTCTTAACCCTTCTATAGAAGAATTATACCCTTTAGTAACAAATAGCTGCTTATATAAGCTGTACGAGTTATATTAACTTAGGACCGCCCCTACTCCTCTACCGCGCAACTAAAAGATAACCCCTATTAGATTCCTAACTAGGTTTAATATAACAAACTACCTTAGCTCCGGACTTACAAGCATAGTATACCTAAACTCCTCCTCTAATACTATTATTAAATATCCTTACTAAGTAAAAGAAGAGCCCGCTATTAAAGTTAAGAGATAGATCTATAAGCAGTTCTAGTAATACGGCGGGCATAAAGGTCTGCTAAAGTTTTATAGTACCTTTAAATTTAGTATCTGGCTAGAATATACGAGTAAGAATAAACTCCGCCAATATATCTAAACCCATAAGATTTATACTAAGTAACGCCTTTAATAGGCTTAATAAGTCACTAGTGCGCTTACCTTTGTTTATTTAATAAATGTTATTTATATAGATCTAACGTACGGTAATATTTCCTTAGACAACAGCCTATACGTAAAGCTCCTTGACTTTAATAGCTCCTTATTAGATAGCTCTAAGCTATCTATTATAGTGACTATAAGCTATAAATGTCCTAGAGTTGACCTAAAATCAACTTAGGTAGACCTATTTGCCCTTAGCTTTACCCTATATAAAATCTAAATAGGTAAACCTCCATACTTTAAGCTTAGGCTTAAAGAGATAGAAATTACTAATTTGTTTAAACAATCTAAGTTTCCTAAGACGAAAAGTCTAGGACTAATAGGTAATATCATTATAGGGTACTAGTAAGGCAGGTTTATAAGTGCAGATAATATTCTTAAAGGTATGCCACTTATTAATCCCCTTAACTATTATATACTAACGCCGTTTAGCTATTAACTTCTATAGTAAAACCTATCCCTTTACTTCTCCCCTCCTTAAGACAACTATTGCAGTTTTAGTTCTTAGCTTACTTATATTCCTTACCTATAAATTAGCAAGGCAATAATAAATTAAAAGGACGGGGCTGTATAATAAGCGTAGAGTAGGCATTTCCTAGGCTTCTTAAAACTGCCAAAGGTAATTATTTATCCGTTTACCCCTTTGGCCGGTATAAGATTATTATAAGGGCTGGTCGCCACACTACTATCCCAGTAGTAATTGTATAATTATTTAGGGAAGGTATAGTTCTGCTTACATTTAGAGTATAAGTAGGGGTTATTAACGTAGGTATATATTTTGCTTAAGTTAAGGTGCATCTCTATACTTAGGGACGGACGTTAAATAAGCTAAGTTAGCCATCTTATACCTAAGAGCATTAGCTATAATAACACGCCCCTAGCTAGCTCTTAACGCTAATAACACGGAGCGCCTATATTAGTTAGCTAGGATATAGCATATATTAAGTGTCCGTAGGTCGCTAGATTTTAAAGATGCGATTACTACGTGCATTAGCAGCTGCCTAGAAAACCCCGCTAGTTAACGCATATTAATAGCGCGTTTTTAAACAAAGGTAGGAGGGTATAGTTAGATTTTATTAATTGTATAATAAGCTAGTGCGTTAAATTAGGCCGCTTTAAGTGCACTTTATGGTCCTATTAACCCTTCTTCTATAAGTACACTTAACTTATTACCTACGCGCCACTAATAAGGCTATTACTAACTTCCTATAGCTGTTAGGGCTATAGTAGGTACTAGGATTACGGGAATCTCTAAAAGGCAAAACTAAAAGCTACCCTGTATTAACTAATTCCGTAAGGCTTAGCTAGACGCCAGTCCTACTAGTGACAAAATTTTATAGACGCTTAGAGTGCTAGGGGAGTGCTCTTAAAGCTGGCGGGATATAATTACTCTGTTAGTTATAAGTTTACTATTATTACGGCATACCTAGCGATAATGCCCTTTTAAATTAAACAAAAGTTATATTGCATATTTAGCTGTAATAGGGGAGATGATTTATTAACCACCGCTATACCATTACTAAGTCATATCTAGAAGCTTCTTAAGGCCTACAGTATATCTAAATTCCACGTCTTAATATCTCTATCCTTTCTATAATATTTTCTCGGTAAATATCTCTTATTAGGTCTTACCTCAAACGAGGTCAAGTAGTATCTCCTTTAAATATTAAACTTTCTCTAGATTGTTATAAGCGTTATAGTAATTAATAAGGTTTTAAAAAGCCTTATCTTCTTTATCATCCGTTATTAACCTATTGCCTTTAAAATAAGAGTAAATAATATCGCGTTGTCTCTTAAATTCCTTCTTCTAGTCGTTACTAATTTTACTTTATTTTAGCGTTAGAAGCCGGATTAGCTGCAATATATAAAGCTATAAAAACTTATATATAAAGGCTGGCAATCGTTCTATATATTATATACGGAACACATTACTAGGGATACGATTTTATAGATATTAGAAATGCTAGGGGAGTGTTCTTAGAGCTAAGCGTATAACTGTCTTCAATTAACCGTATGCCGTATCCTTAACCTTAACTCTAACAAACTAAAAGACTAAAAATGTTAAAGAGTGAAGAGATTCGTGCGAAAGTATGCGTAGGTCTAAAATTAGAGGCTTTAAATAACCTAGAAAACGAGAATAGAACGCTAGTTGCCTGTAAAAAAAATTATTAGCAGGATATTATAGGTATAGAGACGTTTGGATAGCTAAGCTGGTAAGTACTAGAGTGTTAGATTATACTAATATCCTCCTAACTCTAAGCTAAGTAATAGGCTTAAAGTATAGGGCTATATACTAGGGCCTAGTTTTAGTCCTAGTTATACATAGGAGCTAGTATAACTTATTTTTAGTTAACCGTGTCTTAATAGATATAAGGAGATAGTGTATGGGCTATTATATTTATGGTATTCGTCTAGGAAGCGTGTCTTTGCGTAGGGATAGAAGGCAAAAATCTTATTATAAACTTACTTTAACCAATATTTAAAAGTAGAATAAGGGGACTAGACTGGACCGGACTGGACCAAACTAGACTAGAATGGATAGGAATAGGGCGGGATATAGCCTATTTTAGCCTAACCCCCTTTTAGCTAAAAGAGATCCTTTAATTTAAGCCTATTGCTAATGCACCTGATGTTAGAAATATTTAATAAATAGTGTACTAGACGAGGCTAAGGCTTTTACCTTCCGCCTTTACTCTTCTAAAGATGCCTAATTAGTCACCTGCTTACGCTACCTACTTCTACACAGAACTTATTTATTGCCTTATACTTCTTAATATACTGCTTTATTAGTATTATAATGTTTTACACTTACGTTCTATAAATATTTCTCTACTTGGATGGTACTACTACTATTCCCCCTATTAGAAGTACCTTATTGTTTAAATACTCCTTCGCTTTATTCCGTTCTAAGTTACTATTAGCATTCTTATTTAGTTCTACCTGGCGAACTAGGAGCTTTAACCGCCCTAAATCCCCTTCCGGCCGATAGGTTAGTTATTAGCATTTTCGCTATAGACTGTACTGAGTTTTTAGGTTTATGCTGCCACCCTACTAAAGAAAACCACTAAGAAGAATTAGATTTTAGCCCTATAGTGGCTATATAAATGGCTTATAGAGGACAGCCGGCCGATCTTTTACCTTATGCCCGCCTCGGCTAGTGTAATTATTGTTTTATCCCAAGCCAGCGGCACCTTACTATCCTAGCTAAAATCGTACTGCTAGTTAGGATGTGTCTTAATAGCACTAGAAAGTTTCCTAATATATACGCTTTTTATTTCGGTTCCAATCTTTCTAATTTACAAGGTACTGTACCTACGAGAGCTAGAAGAGCCCTTCCGTATTAAAGTAATATAATTTCTTAAAAGGATAGACTTATGGGAAGCCTTATACACTATAATTATTAGGATTATTGTAGCGGTAGCAAGTATAATTCTCCTATTAGTAAATAGCGTATACTTATTTCTTTTAGTAAGTAAGTCTCTTAACTTTTTAAGATATCCCGTTAATCTAAGTAGGGAGAGTATATTATGGCCTGTATTATAATTAGTGTAAGAGTTTTTATATAAGCCTAGAAGTACTATAGATAAGAAGAAGTATTAAGGCGATTAGGCGTAGAGGGTCTAGTAAGGATAGATTTAATATAAGAGATAACTAAAGTGTAGCTATTTGAGGGAGTTATCTATCTTTAGGGTCGAAGCTATAATTAATTTTTTTAGTTTTCCATTCTCTTTAACTGGACTCCCTTTAAGGATTAAGTTTGTAGTGGCGATCTTAAACTCAACCTTTAGTGTATTTAATACCCAAATTATAATCGGGATAGTCCTAAACTGGCCGTATATAGGCACTCGTTGCCTACTAGTTCGCCTTATTAAATAAGGGTTGGCTATAAACATCTATAAAAAGGTTAGAAGGCTAAGTAAAAGCTATTATTTATAGACGGTAAGTAAAAGCCACTTATATTAACTAATACTAATACTATAGGCTAGAGCGAGCCGCATTTAACGGTCTGGCGCTTAACCCTTAGCTATTAGGCACGTAATATCCGCCCTACTAGAAGCTAAAGGGGTAGCCATTATATAAGTTAGGCATTAACGTTTATAGCTAGCATTACTTTAAATAAGGCCTATTTCGCCTTCTCGCGCCATGCGCTTCTACTTATATATTCTTTTAAATATTATATACACTTTATAGTTTGCTATATGGTATATAGGTTATCCTTATTTTAATTAACTTAACTTTTTCAGCTTTGCGTAAATAGCCCCTCTTCTCTAAAATCTTATTAGCCTAATAATACCTTTAAAACTTTAAGGTGAGTTATATATAAGCAACTTTCTATCCTTATAGTAATTATACAGTTACTTATCCTATAGGTAGCACTTTTAGTAAGTATATATACGTTCTCGCCTCCTCCTTTTTAGAGGATATCCTTAACTAAGCCCTTCCCTTAGTAGAAGACGCATTCTTATATATAAACACTTCTTCCCCTTAACTAGGCCCTGCAATTATCACCTTAAAATATTACTATAGGATTTTACTAAGCGCGCGCTAAGAGACCTACCCCCTTATTAAATCTTGTACGCTATTAATGAAGACCTTAATCTAATCTTAAACGGCCTTTATATAATAGGGCACCGTTTTCTAAATATATATTATCCTGCCTTATGCTAGACTATATAAGGGCCCCGATTATAGCTAGGACGAGTTAAATAACGCCGGTTAATAATATCGCGTAAGATAATTATAAGCTTAAGGAGAAGGCTATATAATTGGTAAGATAATTATAGGGCTTGCAGGAATATATTTTTACTAAATACTATCTAGTTTGGAGTAGATCTCGTTATAGACCCCAAGACGATTGGTACAGACTTTAAAATAGTAGACTTGTTAGTTTGCGCAATCCTTGTTAAGAAATACAGCGCTAGTGGGGCTGTTAGAGTCTTTAGTAACCTAATAAGGAACGTGGTTATAGGTCCGAATAAAGGTACTAGTTTTGTTATCGTTATTATAGGGCCTAGTGAAACTTATAGGCTATTTAGTAGTCCTTCTATCTGGTACTTTTGCCGCTATAGTTCTTAAAGTAAGTATATATTAAAGTAACGCCTCACTTAATTAAAGAGAGAATTCCACTTTTACGCTTAATCTAAGAGTTAGTTCTAAGTTAATGTTAATAAATAGTAACGGCACACCGATATACGGATATATTATTTATAAATTCGGGTAGCTAGCCTTATATTACTATAGGAAGCTAAGGAGATCTATAAATTTAAGGTCTAAAACTAATATAGTGTTAGAACGAAAATCTAATAAGGCATCTATCTTTAAATAAGCCATTATTAAAGTATAGGGACGAGGTTTCTAAACTATTTATCTTTCACATATTTAATATAAGAGCGCTTTCTTTTTACACTAAGTCTTACTCTACTACAAATAAGTAACTAGTTATTAAGAGTGGAAGAGTTATGTATACCTAGTGTTTGGTATATAACCTAGGTATACATAGTTTACGGAGTCTAAGTAGGTAGAGTACTCCCTAGGTCTGGATCTATATTAAGGCCTAGTAAGTAACTCTCCAATAAAGAAGTATACGTGCTTTACAATGGGCCTTGCTCTATTAAGAATTAGTAATAAAGTTATTTAGGACAAAAGAGTTTATCTACCGGTAGCGAAAGTAATCTCTAAAAACCAACATTTTTAAAATAAGGAAATTAAGGTGCTAATTAAATTAGCCTTACAAAGTTCCGTCACAGCCGCTATTAGTCCTTATAGGTGCAAGGCAGACTTTTACCAACTTTAAAGTTTTGGAAGGAGGCCCTTTAGCGTTATTTTATGCAACTTTAAAATAGGTGCTGCTAAGATATATAATAGGAACACTTTAGGTCCTACGCCTAGAAAAACATCCATTAAAAAAGTGCGTGCTTATAGCCTTTTACTGCGACTTTATTTTAACCGCTTCGCTAGGGATACTATATCCTCTCGTAGTAAATTATAACATAATCTAAACGCATTAATTTAGTATAAGAGTAATGGGTACGTATTGTTATTAAATATTATTTTCTCTTTTTTAAGTTGTTTAATTAACTAGTTATTTAATTTAATAGACTTTAAGAATATAGTAGAATTAAAGACGAATAGATAAGGCTAGAATAGGATAGGAGCTAATAAAAGCGGACCGGATAAGATAAGGATAGAATAAGACTAAGGTAAGATAAACGTAACAACCGGACCGGACCGGACTGGACTGGACTGGACTAGACCGTGTAGCGGGTACCTAAGTTTAGACTAATCGCGGCTGCATCCTAAAGCAACAATTCCCATCTTCTTTCGTTTAAACGGCGCACCTAATGCTGCACACATATCTTTTTCCCTTTAATCTATAATATTTACCTTCACTACCGCATATAAACCAATGCAGTTATATTAGTTTTGGCGCGACTCTAATAGTCAGAATAAGAATCCCGTATATAAGCCCTCGCGATATCTTTATAACAATGGTAAGAATGTAACTAACGGTATAAGCTCCACTAAGCTCCCAAATGCAAGTCTTAGCTCTATTTCTATAGTTACGGCAAGATTATATAACATTTACTTAGTCCTCTGCCATATTGGCACTAATATTAATATATATAACATAGCGTCTCCTAAAATAAATAGGAGAAAGCATTTACGTAGTATGTTGTATTATTAGGTATAAAGAGGGCGGATATTATTTAAAAACTAATACTATTAACCTTCTCTATACTTAGCTCCTCACTTTATATACTTAGCTTATTACTAATTTTATACTTTAATTTAGTACTATATTACTAAAGCTTTGTAAAGTAATAATATTAAACTAGCTTAAGACTATAAAGCCATATAAGGTGTCTCTAGATACTCCTCCTAGCTGCGGAAGTCCGTAAACGCCTCTTTCTAGCCTAGTTATACCGCCCTTAGACTTAATTACTGTCCTTTACCTTACGGAGCTACTTAAGGACGTATTAAAGGTAGTGAAAGTAATACCTAGCGCTATAGACTCTCCTAAGGCTACTAAGCCTTAAGCTATAGATAGTTCCTAACCTTAAGAACCAAGAGCTTAAGCTTTAAAGGTAAAGTATAAGATAGTTAATGAAATGTATATCCCTGCTAAACCAAAAGTATAACTTTAGCTGATTTGCCGTATATAACTGGGATGATATAACCTTAAAGTATAAGATAGTTAAATCCTCTATAGTACCTTTTAAGGTGGACGCATATAACGAATATATATTTGTTGCTTATATACACATTAGTAAGCACGAAAATAGCTACCGGATTTATATTACTAACGGTGAAACAATAAATAAGAAGACTAAACGCACGATATACCTTATTGACGTTAAGTCTAAAGGCCTGCGGGATATACTTAGGTCTATTTTATAAGGTATAGATGGAACTTTCCTTAAGAAAGATAAACCTACGGTATAAAACCCTATCTATTAGGCCCTAGATTGGCTGCTAACTTAAGATTAGGTAAAGCGGAATATATTATACTACTTTCTTTTTAAGCTAGAAGCTTATAAGGGAGCCCTAGAGAATAGTACCTACCTTAACCTCTTAGTAAACTATATTAGGGATATATATACCTTAACAAAACAGCGCCTTAAATTGCTATAAGATAGCGGAGAAATTACATTTAATCTGCTCTGGACTCTTTTTAAGTTAAATAAATTAGTGTATAGGAAATGCTATAGCACTAAGAAGTATAGATATACGAGATTTAACTCAGGTGAGGTAAAAGAGGACGATAAAGGAGATGAATATTTCCGCATTTAAGGTCGGTATCTGGATTTTGATAGTAAAAAATTTGGTAAGGCTGTAACCATAGCTGCTATTTAGAAGTTCTAAGGATTAAAGCCGATATATAGCCTTATATATTTTCCCCTTAAATATCACCCTAATATAGAGGAGGAGAAGCAAGAACTTGCTAATAGCGGTCGTAAATTTATTTTATTAATGGGGACGCACCACCAACAGTATAAAGGTGAAGCCTTTTATATAGAGAAAGGAAAGCCCTTTAGATTATCCGTTAATAGTCGGATTATAGTCGACCTAGTACTTTTCTAAGAGAATAATCTAAACTACACTAAACCTAGCATCGATAAGTAGCGAAAATACCAAACCAATGACATTTGGACAATTAATTTTGATAAACTAGCTAAGAAAAAACTTAATAAAGTTAAGAGTAATAGTAAGGAGCCTACCGAGTTAAAATATAAGGACTTGCTTATTTGCAGCCCAACTATATTAGGGTTTAGTCTCGATAATAAGCTCTAGTATAAGTTCCTAGATTCGCGAGCTAAGAAGACTGTAAAGCTAATTTAATATCCCGTAGTGGAGTTTACTGTTAATAATATTAGCGATATTAAGTGGAATACCCTCTCCTTTCGGAACCTTGCTATCCTAGAGGACCAGAAGAAGCTTATTTAGGCTCTTATAGCTTCTTACGCAAATAGGGCTTAGTTTAATAATTTTATACTAGGTAAAGGACGTGGTCTAATTATACTACTATAATACGAGCTCCGTTCTACTTTATACTTAGAGAAAACTAATATAGAGTATTAGTAGTCCTTTTAGAGTTAGAAAGACCTTAATTATAGAAGGACTTTTAGAAGAGCTATAAAAGCCGCTTTATACGGTATGCCCTACTTATTTAAATTGCTACTATTTGCCTAACTCTTCTAGTTGTTTAGTGGGGATCTAGCCACTAACGTAAAGGAGGTTGAAATTTAGCTTTCTTGCGCTTTCTGGCTGGCCAGCTGTTGGAATGCTATATTTTTATTAGATAAAGCTAACGTATTTATAAAGCAACGATTATTAGATTATATGGGCAACAACCTAACTTCAATTTTTCTGTGGAAACTTAAATACTATAAAGGAATTATAATCCTTACTACTAATTATGTAAAAGACTTTAATAACGCAATGCGACATCGGGAAAATATGGTACCCTTTCAATGGCCTCAATGGCTGGTGGTTGACGCAATTAGCGCGCAGTTGAGGTCATTTGGCAACTCGACCGACTAGCCTATGTCGTGTTTTTTTGACACGCAGCCTGCGCGCAGCCTGCGCGCAACCTGCGCGCAACCTGCCAGCAATCTGCGCATTTGGCAATC
>Ga0307515_10011651_pt1 | contig 16664 bp, 19 predicted proteins | sample 17_EM_MG_FD_194513 | JGI IMG/M metagenome (GOLD analysis project Ga0307515, IMG submission 194513) | Populus trichocarpa ectomycorrhiza microbial communities from riparian zone in the Pacific Northwest, United States - 17_EM | ecosystem: Host-associated > Plants > Roots > Unclassified | place... | reverse complement strand
CTCCACCCAATGCAACCTCAGGCTGTGCAACATGGCGCTCGTGCCTTCCATGACGCACAAGACGAATACTGTAAGAACGAACCACATGTAGAAGATGACTACAATAGCAATGACACCTGCTATTCCGGTCATACCGAAGGCTATATTCATAGTCATGTCCCAGAGCACGATAGAAAGACGTTGATGCGCGAGCGAGAGGGCCCATAGACGGAGGTATGAAGCCGTATGAGAGACGCAGTTGAGGCAAAATTCTGGACAAGTCAACTTCAGGCTGTCAGAGCTATTTGAAGACAATAGTCACTTACCGATTGTGTGGATGATCTGGTGGATCATAATTTCCGAAAATTCAAACTCCTCATGCTCTCCTCCAATGTCCTGAGTGATCATCGCAACACCATCTTCGTCATCTCCGAAGCTCTCTCTGCCGCCATTCAATGTCTGGCTCTCTTCGTCGTCGTCATCCAACGCGCTAACTCTGGTGCTCTCTCCAATACCACGGTACCCCATCGCGCGCGCTCTATTGTGTTCCCGGCGAAGGTAGAAAGGCTTCAGGAACAGGAGAATTGGCACGCAAATAAGAGCCATCATGAGTAATATGACCTGGACTGTAGCTTGTCCGCGGTATAGAGGTGCTTCCGGATTCTCGAGCGTACCAGGTTGGAGGAACATGTAAATGAGCATGTTAAGAAGACTGGGAGCGTCTGGACCGAAGTTAGCGCACCATTTGTAAACAATGGAAAACGCCAAGTATCCAAAGATAGACTGGAAGAAGATCATGCCAGGAACGAAATTTCCCCAGATATCAATAGGAGTCTTAAAGTAGCGTGCGTTAACTAGGGACCAGCAGAGTGAGAATGTCATCTAGGACTTCTTAGCAAATCTCCTCTCGCCATATTGAATGGAAGGGATATACTTACGTGAGCCCATCCAAGAAGAATACTAAGCTTCATCTTGTAGCTATTGGAGAACAGGAGGTCGTTCTCTGTTTCATGCCATCTCCAATCCAGTCCGAAAGGGTAGGTATAATTGCCGACCCGCTCTGCTTCCGGGCCAGTCCCATCTTCGCCTTGCCATTTCCACATAGACGGAAATAGGGGAAGTTCCTTGGAAAAGGCGTCGCAGTAAATCAAGCCAGTATACATAGAGAATATGCCCATCATCAGCACGATGTAGCGGCCGTAGAAGATCATGGAGAACAGCTCATCGAGCTTGCTACGAGAGAGAGGCTTCTCATAATAGATCATAGCAAGAGCGGCGAGGAACAAGATCGCACCGTGCCCAAAATCTCCAAACATGACAGCAAATAGAAAAGGGAAAGTAACAATTGTAGGTAAGCCTGGATTAACTTCCCTGTATTTGATAGTGCCATAGGCATCAATAATGGTCTGGAAAGCGAGAGTAAATTTGTTCGTCTTGAAATAGGTGGGTGGTGTTTTGGTGGTTTTAACCTGGTTTACAATTGTGGGGACAGAAAGACCAGCTCGATCATTGACATCCTGGAGAGTAGACTTAATCAAACCCAAAGAGTTTGTAGGTGCCCACGCCTCAGCGATGAGCGTTTTCCGTTGATGGTCGTAGGAGAATTTGTTCAACGTTTCGTAAACTGCCTTCTCCTTCTTGATAATTACCATCCAAGCTGCCAAGCTTTGACTGATAGCAGTTAACTCCGCATCAAGGGTCTGTTTAGTATTCCGCAAAACGCTCGCCAAGTCGTTCAATCGAGTGTTAACCTCATTAATCTGGTCGCGACGTAATTCGCTATTCTCATCCACGCTGTACAGGTCGGCACCCAAGGATTCTGAGATTTTGCGGATCTTAGCAATGATCTCCTTGCCATGCGCGAAGATGATGAAGACATTCTTGCTGACTCCCTCGTTCGTTTCCGGGTCGATGATAGCCTCTGGGATCTCGGATTGGTTCATGTAAAGATTGCCGCGCAGAGTTCTCCAAAGAATCCGTTCAAACGCAGCTATACGCTCACGAGGAATCACTCCTGCAACAAAACCAATATTCATTACGGAGAACGATCGGTCTCCAGCAGCTTCCCCATTTTGAGGGTGTTGTTCAACATCACGAAGAAGGGGGGCATCGTCGTTATCCATCGATTGCCGGATTTCTTCAGTCTGACCACGAGCCTATAACCCATAAGTATATCATCCCGTACCGGATTCTTGACTCGAACAACCCTACCCTATCGAAGAACCCGCCAGCCTCTCTAAGCACCCATCGCCATTCTGTAAGCTCAACCTCACGCTTCTTTAAAGTTTCATAGCTCTCATTGAGAGATGAAATCCTGTTTTCTAAGCTTTGGCTCTTGTCCGCAAGTTCATCGATCTCGGATGCCGAAGGAGATGTGAAAGGGTTGTTGAAATCATAGATGGATCTCATTGGGATCGATGCCTTATCCATCTGGGAATGGAAGTAGCCTTTTCGTTGTCAGCCAATGCTATGCTCCGTACACATCTAACCACTTACGGAGCTGTCTCTCAACATTGTCCAACCTCCGAATCTCCTGTGTAAAGGTACGTTGAAAAGCAGTGGTGTTGGCGTTGAGCTGGTCAAAACCAATGTGGTCAGCCATCAAGCTGGCCTAAGTGCATCCCCAAAGCTCCAGTAGCACTGCAAGAGCATTCACATGTTCCACTTACATCTCTGAAGTCCATGACACCCAGTTCGCCAAGGGCGGAAACAACTTCACGCCCTATCTCATTAGCAATGTAGAGTTGCGTCAAGGACATGTCCGCCGAGCGGAACAAGGTATCTTTTGGAGGCGCCATCCTGGCAGCTCAAGAGATAGGTCTTTAGCTCGAATATGACCTTTCTTTGAGTCGTGTTGAAGTAATAGGCCAAGGGTTGCGATAAGGTGGGTTTGCAGAGGATGAAGCTGCCTTCGCGATGATGCGGCAACGCTTAGACAATCACGTGATGCAAAGTGTCATTCGCGAACATGAAATCCTCTCTCGCAGAACTTCGTATATATTTTTATAATAGTTATAATCAATATCATCCTTGTCTCCACCTCAGTCTGGATGAATTCCTTCAGCAATGCTGTTCACACTGCTAGAATTACGGCCCACTCTGCAAAGAACTCCTTGTATCCGTGGCCAGTGCTTTAAAAAGCAATACAGTTACTGTTCCTCAAGGTGATAACTCTAAATCCGTTGAGGGGCTAGAACAAGCCTTCAACAAATAATCGCAACAAAGGTGGATAAATTAGAGGCTCGGGGTCAACATACGCGAATATATGACCAGCCTGATCATGCATCTTTCATACCAAGTTTAAGTCATGTAAACTCGACAATATCTCCGAATTCAGCAATCAGCCACGGCTCGACGTCTTCGTAGCCCGGAGGGATAACAATACTGCTAAAGGGCTGGCCATCTGGCTGGGGAGGTACACCCTCGCAAACACTAGTATTTCCTGCATGAATATTTCCGAAAGCGGGCTTCCCATCACTTTGCTTAACCACGGTGTGCGGCGTTTTTTCGATCTCCGCCGGCCCTTTCCCCTCTACGACGGATCCATTCAGTCCGGGATCATATGGGCCTTTAGGACTGCTGGTATTGTTGGAGAATAGCGAGTGACCCTTCTTGGGTGACATTGCTTGAAGTGCAATCGCCGAAGACAGGGTATCTTCTTGAGGCGACAACGAAGACCCAGCCACGAGCATAGCCTCCTTGTTTTCTGGAGCGAATGCATCATACTCATCCTCGATCTCCACTCCGAAAGTCTCCTCTAGGGCTCGAAGGTCATCATCGTCACCGTTCGCATGTCGAAGAACTTGAGAGTCAGCCAGTCCCACCATGGCAGCATCGAGTACCGAGTCATCGTCACCGAAATTAGAATCACGGTAGTCTTCAATGTCCATATCCTCAACTTTTTTCCCAGGTGCTTTAAATTTATGCACCATATTTGGACTAATTCTAGCCTCCGGGGTAGGCTGGGCAAGAATGGGAAAATCTGAAAGTGAAGGCAGGTCATCGATCCAATCATTTCCGTAATCACTAGAGGATGCGGGCTTTCGGTCATCCTCTTGCGTGCTGACTAAAAATGACAGTTTTGGCTCGTCTCCTTTGGCGTAAGTATACGCCGGCTTCTTGTGCATAATAGCAGATACTGAGGAAGGAGGGGCCTTCTTCTGGACGCTAACGTGGAGTTGGCGAAGAGTTCTGTAATCTTGTGGTGCGTAAACAGCATAGTCATCCTTCTTCTGAGTTAAGTCCAAATGCTCAACTTTTACTGAATTTTTGCTCCTCGATGACGAGAGTTGAAGTTTTATCTGTGTCTTGTCGCGCGCTTCGCCCCTCAACGATTTTGTCGGGCATGGCTCAGTATTTGTGTCCATGGATGTGACTAACTTCTTTACAAGACGCTTAGGTGGTTTATGAAGCCCGTCACGGCAGCATATGTGCTTGCATGCATTTTTGTCTTTACATTTGTGGTTGCATGCCCATTTGCCATTGGGTAACTGCCTTGGCCCATCATCTTCTTCTTTGGCGTGGGGTTTGGTATGCTTCCTTTTCTTTGAAGAGGTATTATTGAACGGGTATTGTCGTGTCAATACAGTCATAGCGTCGTCGTAGCTCTCAATGTGTTCGAAGTCGAGGTCTCGGCCTGCAGCTTGTACCAAATCGATGTCATCAATGTCGTCATCTCCGAACTCATCACACGTTTCTGAGGACTTTCGTCTACCACCGATACCCTCAACCCGGCGCCTGGATGTATTGGATATGGGCCTTTCCAATGCACCTAAGAATGGCTGCTTCTGTGCCTTTACTGGGAACATGGATGAAGGGATTTCCGGTTTCACTACGGCTTGTCGCATCGTCCCCGCTATCTGCATGTTAATCTCACATCTGTTAAATAGAATCGCGGCTCACCAATTTCATCGCACATAACGTAGCAGATGACAGACAGGTCCGGATTTGTCAGGAGAACTGGAAAGACTAGGTCTTGGCCGTTGCCCAGCTTTTGTCCACTATAGGTTGTCAGCTATGAAATATGAGAAATTCAGAAAAGCTACCTGATACGGGCAAAGTGTATCTTATGCCCATCTGATCTCTCTGCAAGCAGGCATATATACACCGGCTTTCCTCGGTATTCAGTAGCAGGTTTCTCATTCATAAATCCCACCTCCACTTTCATTTTTAATATAACACCGTCACCACGTTTCGAAACCTGGACCTGCTCTTAGCATACAAAACAGACAAGCTCCGCTATGTACTTCACATACCGAATTACTAAGCATATTTACAGTAACTCGCAGCTTTGGAAACGATTTCAATCGATCGAGGAGTCTCATGCCGAAGGGAGGGTTTTTGTTAAGTATCATTTCAATTCGGTGGGGTTCGGTGTTCTCTAACTCCTCGATAGTGCTAACCCCAGCGTTAACAAGTTTCCTTACCGTCACTATTCCAAGTTGCTCGATTTGTTTGAGTTGCAGTGGGCTGTCGTCCCAAGCCCGGGCACCAAGGCTACGTTCTAGCATTAGGGCATTGCGGATTGCTACTGAATCCTCGAGGAACAGTTGGCAGTCGATAACACAGCGTATAAGACGGTTTATATGCTTGAAGATGATTGAAATCTCCATGGCGTACTGCTGCTTGTGCTTCATCGTTTTATCATTCCAAGGCATCTCCGCCCCACCGAGAATAGATTGGACAATGAGTGAAGTTTTATGGATGGGAAGAGCAAGATCAACAGGAATTGGAAACCTGATAGATGGGGATCTGTTGAGTTCCTTATATATAGACTTCTCCCCTGCTCGGAATCGCACTTCCTTGAACTCTGCTGCTTGGGCGAGTGCGGAGAGCTATCTCATTCAGTCAGCAAAATCCAGACATGAAGTGATGCATAACAATTGGGAAATTCAATAAGCTTACGATCTCTGAAATTTTCGCCTTCGGTGGCAATCCTAGAAAAGCTTTCATAGTCTCAAACTGCACATAATAACGTGTCATCGCATCTCCGTATTCAGTACTTCTTAGGGCCTGACCTTTAGTAACAAGGTCTGCGTCTTGCAAGAAGTTGATATCCCGACTGCAGATAATATCAAGCTGTTCATCGACATCTTGATCTTTTCTAGCCCCTTCAAGCTTATAGTAGTCCGGATTTTGTTTCAGACGTACGAATAGGAAAGTCCCTGCCAGCCATTTTTTTGCGGAGTCCAAATCGGTTATAGTGCCGAGTCCAATCTCTGCGTTCTAAAAGGTCAGCCGAGCCTCATAAGCAGATATCGATGACTTACTAGGTGGTCGATCAGGTTCAGGTGTAGGCTGAATGCCATGTTAGTAAGCACTCGACTGAATCAAGCAAGCGGAGTTACCAGCTCTCTAAGAGTTGCTGCCCAGAAACCATTTTCTGGTAGCCTTGGACTTTCTGCTGCCTCGTCATAATCGCTGCCACCGCACTGTCATCGAATTGAGGCCGCCCAGCACGACCAAGCATCTGGATGACCTCAAGGTCTGCGTACTCTTTCAGGCAGTTACCCGCATAGAAGACGGTGTTTTTGATGATGACGAAATGGCATGGCAGGTTGATACCTACGGCTAAGGTAGAAGTGCAGCAAATAACATTTATGTCTCCTTTGAGAAACCCAGTCTCGATAGCGATCCTGTCGTTTGGATCGAGACCAGCATGATGAAATGCGACTCCCGCAGATGCACAATCTGAAGTCATTAGTTTAAACCCCGTTCAAAATATCCCAAACACGGATCCGAACCTACTTCGGATCTCATTGTCTATAAAAGCCATTTCCTTCCTCGGCGCTTCCCAATATTTGTCTTTTAGGCTGTTCGTGGACCACCAGTTCACAAGAAACTTGGCAGTGCTAACAGTTGAATTTCTAGTAAAACAAAATATTATGATGGGTTTCCGCTGAGAATATTTAGCAATCACTTCTGGAAGCCTGAATAAGATGTTAGTATGAGCAATCATAAAGATAGAGTTTAAGAGTGTTGAGCACGGACTTGCTATCGAGGTATTTATCGAACACAAAATCATTAGCATTCGATTGATACCCACAGACATGTTTCTGTAGCTTAACCGGTCTGAACTCTTCACCGAATCTCTCCCGGGTAGCAGGTTCATCCTGATGTGCCGAGTCTCTTCCTAACCAAGTTGCAATATCCTCAAAGTTCGGCACAGTCGCAGACAACGCTACGAAACGCACATCAGAGCCTACTGACTTCATACGTGAAACAACAGCTTCAAGCGTCGCTCCTCGGTCGTCCTTAAGGATATGGACCTCGTCAATGAGGAAAAGCTTTACCAGCCGCATCAACTTTTCATGATCTTTCCACTTCCGCGTCATGCTGTCCCACTTCTCTGGAGTTGTGACAATGATGCTTGCATTCTGCACATTCCGTAGCTGAGAACCATCGCTGTCTCCAGTGAGTTCTGCGCATTCAAGGTCAAGCGGACCAAACTTCTTTTGCCAGTCACGATACCTCTCTGAACATAGAGACTTGGTTGGTGCTTGGTACACAATTTTGTACTGTCCACTCGGATAGCTGTTAATAGCTCGGCATATGGCTAGTTCAAGGACCGCCGTTTTGCCACTGCCGGTTGGAGATGATAGCACGAAATTATCACCCGATCCGTATACTTTCTGGAAGCACTTTGACTGTACAGCATTGAACAAAGGAAATGGAAATACTGTTCTGAGCCGATCGGGAAGCTCGGAAACGGGTATAAGCTCAATGCCTTGGGCCATTGCGGGAGCATGCTGAAAGTTGATCCGTTTTGGTTCAGCCTTCGAATAAGATGGCTCAGTATTCTGACTCGCCGAGTTTTCAGGACATTGTATATCCCCATCATCTAAGGGCCGTTTTGGGGGTCGCCGCGACGCCGCTCGTCGATGGTCTCCACGCTTTTCACTTGCTTTGAGACTAGGGCTAGAAGGTAATCCTCGCGGAGACGAGCTCGACTCAAGTGCAGCGGTAGCGTTGTAGGCAAGCTGTGCTGCAAAAACGACAGAGTGCGTTAGATTATGCTGATTTATATAAGGCGAACACACTGTCACTTACGTAAGCCTCTCACCTGCAGGTTGGATAGGGCGGGAGAAGCTGCTCCGAGTCAGCATGCAATTGCCAAAGCATCACAACTTGTTTTGCCTACCCTCTTTAGGATCTTGATACATTTTTAGCAGTGTCTGTCGAGATTCAGAAGCTCCACAGTCCATGTATCGTGTTGGGTTCGGGGCCAGAGATAATCGGGCCTGGCCTCGTTCTGCTTGCCTCTGTCGGTCTTGATATGGTCGTCGCAGCAGTTCCTTATCTGAATAGCGTTAGATTGATGCATAGACCTCATCCAAACAGTCTAATACGCACCGAAGGAGTCGAGCGAAAGTTCCCTATCAGGAATAATGCCTGAATCTGGGATGTCGTACCGCATCACAGTAGCCCTGCGGGTCTCTCGTGGGTGCAATTCATTGAGTCTTGTTTCTTGCAAGCTTCTAAAGAACTGATGTGGTTCCGGGCTTATATGTCTTGCGTGCTGGGTTCCGTTAGCTCCTCTCGCCCTGTCATCGAGGTCATTTAGGATATCGAAGACAGAGCCTTCCATTATTGCTAGCTAATATTAGAGCATGAGAGGTGCCGATATGACCAGAGATACCCAGTATATGTCAACGAAAAGCTGGGGTAGAGATGACTGAGATGGTGGTAAGTGTAAGAGAAGTAAGCGTGAGAATTCGGTCCAGGAGCAATGCTGGATGAAAGTTGGATCGGGAACCAGAACGTCTTACTATCACTCATACAACTAAAGAAAAGGATCGCAACTCAAGTCATTTTAAAAAGAGGTATATACGTAAACATGCCTACCTCAAGTCCAATGCGCCACTTGGCATCCTCTTTCTCCAAATACGCACTTGCAGCCAAGACTAGTACGTGCATTTAACGCCAATCATCCAAAGCCAATTATCAAAACGCCACCACCGCCGCTGTAGGTCTTATGCACGTCATATTCCATGCGTAACGAGTGACAAAATTCTGTGTACTCGAAGCCGTGATAAATACACAAAATGTGTGAGCAATTCTCCGCCGCTCTAAAAATGCACCTAGCCACGATTCAAGATCGCAGATCACAATTCAAGAGCCTCTGCCTCTCACCCTAGCTCAGCACATCACAACTGAGGAGTCCAGTTTGCAGCGTAGATTCATCGAGGCAAACCGTTCACTCATCCCTCTTTACAAATTGCTTTCTTTCAGAATTTCCGCGGAAATGGTGTCGTTCAATTGTAGGGGTTTCTGGTCTTGACGTTGTCAAGGCTTCAGCCCTCAATGGAGACTTCACCAAGGGAGCGGATGTCCGCTCAAGGTCGAAGTATGAAGGGTTGCCATCAATTGTAGTCTTTTCGTAATCTGCGATTCGAATGGGCGGCGGTCTTAGTCGGTCTTGGCTAGTATAGAGATACGTTGAAAACAGGACGATGGATGTGCCAATTACATACTATAGCTCTGTGATCAGTAATAGCCTTAAAATCTCAGCCCAAGGTACTTACATTCGCAGTAATGGAAAAGTGAAAGAACCAAACACTTGCAAGAAAGCTGATGACGATGCTTATGCTTGTTGCAAAGTTCTTAGCAATATTGTCTGCGTAGTTGACAACCATAGCTACTATTACACCACCCAGAGCTTGGAATGTGATCGCAGTCCAAACCACCCAGTTGTAGCCGACAAAGAAGCCAGCTTTCGCGATCTCTTCACCATCCTTGAAGATGACGCCGAGGAAGAAGGCCGGGAATACTGAGTAGAATGACAGTTGGACATTGCGGACCCAAAGCGAAGCAGTGGCATTCGAGTCTTTCAAGATCTTTTCAAAAGTAACACCAGCAAGGCCGGAAAGAATGCAGGCCACAATGACAGAAACCAGGCCAAGAGAACCATTTAGTTGCGGATTTTGCATTGCCACATCCTCCTCGATTCCTTCATATGTCGCGGACCGCTTCATGAGCTGCGCTGCCGCAGTGCTCCCTAAATCGCGCAACTCCTCGATTGACCGTGGCCAAAAGATCCGTGCTTTGGTATCTTTCAGTGATTGTAGGCTCGCTGGGTCGCTTCCTCGAGGCATCTGAACAACGGCGACCCCGATCATAAGTAAAACCAGAGAGACCCATTTCCGCGTCGAAAGACTTCGGCCAAGCAATATCACGCTGAAAAACGCAGTTGTAAGGATCTTGAGCTGGTATGTAACCTGGAACGTAGCCGCATCCAGGTTACTTACGGCTACATATTGCAAGGTGTTTTGCAGCGTATATAGCATTGCTGGAATTGCCAACTTCCAGCTGTCCCCGGTGAAAACCGCTTCTGAGAGGTTACTGAACAAGGTAGTCGCAGGCGTATTCGAAGGTAGATTACTCGACATGTCATACAATGCCATTGTAAGTGATATGGAGAGTTTGATAACTTCATTAAGGAATACCGCAGTAGAGGTGAAGTATCGATGACTACTCGTCATGGGCATAATGCGCGAGTAATGCATTATCTGTTCATCTGTTAGCACTCAAGAGCCTGGTTCAAAATCCACCGCTGCGCCGTGGGGCTGATTGTTGTTTGTCAAGACGACGTACCAGGATCAGAGCAGAATTCTGAAATGTAAGCTGGAAGACGAATTAGTAAGTCTTCTGAGCAAATCCAAGAACTAATTCAGCTCACTGTGATCAAGGATATATGCTTCATGGGAACCCCTCCCCATGGGCCTCCTCTTCGACTCGCATCCATGGTCATAACGCCCACCCCTTTCGCTTCCCCTTATGATGTAGCTAGTGTTGGCGCGAGACTCGGGCCGACGCGATGCGTTTTATGGTGATGGTAGGTCGAGAATGGTGGATAGATGGTAGTAAAGAGCCGTCAAAGGAGTGTGGTCGAGTTGGAAGCGGGTGTTGGAGAGTGAATGCGGTGTTGAAACGTGTAAAAGCTAAAACTGCCAGGGCCGAAAGCTGGAGAAACGCGCCAAAGATCCCCGCGTCGATCGCCCAAAGAACGCCGCGACTAACACCATCACGGGGGCCTAGTTGTGGCTGACCACTGCAACGGGCCAGTAGCGATCCCGCAAAAGCCGCCAACTTTGAACCCTTTCAGAGCGGTGGCACCTTAACTAGGGGTCATGCGCTCGACCAATTTCCCAACCAGGTTGAATGGTATCTTTACAAAGACTGCCTGCATCTCTCGAGCAAAGAAACCACAACTGCAGTAGAAGTCGCTACTGATGGGCTAGGAAATCGAGAGCAAGCCACGACCACTGGGTTTCAATTACGTATCCTACGACGTATCGCTTCTGGATGACCATTTGGAAGCTCGCGGCTTGTTATATTCGGTCCGCCAGATGATGACCTCCACCCCGAAGCATCCGCCGACACCCAAGAAGAAAATACACGCGGTCACAGAAGGGCGACGAGAGGCTCGTGTCCCCAAGTGGCCAGGAAACTAATAGCTCTGAAACCCTCGCAAACATATCCCGATCGGCATCCCTACACTGGATTAATAGGCTCCGAATAGCATTCGGGAACATGCTCATAACTTTTGATACATGAACTCTTCGCAGAAGACAATGGACGTTTCGTGAAGTTTCAACTAAGAATTCCAGACAGTGTGCTTTATTAGGTTCCTTTCCCCTGGAGGTTTCGGCAGCATGCCCCCGACCATCAAAGAACAGGCTGATTGGCTTCCGTAGCCTTCAAGGAGTTGAAGGGTCGATTGAATGGCTCAGGGGCCACGGATCTGCTAGGTACTGAGGGGACAGCAACTGCATACTTCTAAACCATGCACGAATACCTTCCCGAAGCTTCCTTCTGTATACTACCGAAAGGTCCTTTCTGGGCTTCCTCGACACCGACACGTACACGAACACGCTGTCGCCCAAAAATGCAGCTTCCTTGGGACGCCTCACAGGGAGTTAAAATCAGGGTGGTGCGATACTCAAAAATATCCAAGTTCGCCCAGTCCATTGGCACCAAGAAATCTCTAAGAAGGGAGGCTTAAAATAATTCCAGCATCCGGGCCAGATGGTCATATCATATTTGTACGGACTCGCTGGTATATGACAACTGAGACGATATTCAGCTTTAGTTACTTGATCTGAACAAAGCTTCGGCTCCGACGTATGGAATTGAATACCCTCCCCAACTCACAATGACGCCGCTGTTGCTCGTCTATATAGTCAATTAAGCTTTTTTTTCTTGGGCCGTGTTGAAAGACTAATTTAATTTGGATGTGCATATACATGAAGTGCTGTATTGAGATATAGCGGTTTAGTAAGCGTGAGGAACCTAACATAGGAGCCCATTCGTATCTATGTCTATGCGCCTTTCATCATACATTGGGCAATACACCTGGATCGATGTATCGCGGGGATTAATCATACCCTATCTGATTTGGTGAAGTGTAGGCTAGTCTAATCACCATTTGGAGGACCAAAACAGATAAGAGACAAGAAACACCCCACAACTGTTTTAGTATCTGAGTCTACATTTTCTCTGCTTTTTAAACTCCATTAATCCGTGCTCTGGCCCAAAAATTCCGGAAGCCACTTGAAGACCTCTTCCCAAGTTTCCTGTCCTTCCACAAAACTTTTAATTGCAGCAATGATCTCGTCCTGAGATGCTCGGACCTGCTTCGTGCTGTCGCGATCGCGGAGAGTTATACTGTCAACGGAGTCAAAGTCCACGGTGATTCCAAGTGGAGTGCCCAACTCGTCATTGCGAGAGTAACGCTTGCCGATACTGGCGGAGGTGTCATCAATCCGATTGGATATGCCAAGCGATCGTAATCGCTGGGATACCTTGCGAATTACTGGAACGAATTCCATCCAACTAACGTAGGTTATGGGCTTCTGACGGTTGGGGTTTTTGAAGGTTTTGAACATCGAAACTACCTCAAAATGCTTAATAAAAGGCATTTTCTTAATAAAAGGCACCACGCAGTATTATCCACAATATTAATAAAATGAAGCTTTAGTTTTATATAATCAAGGCTCTATCGCAGCATTTTATAGTGTTGTATTAGAAGCTCTGCACGACGTTGCCTATCCCTTGGGCTGGTAGCGTCCCTTACCGACGACGGTATTACTACTGCAGCTGCAGGCCCTATACGATGTCCTCTTCTTAATTAATTCTTACTGTCGCCGCTTAGATCCGACCAGGCAGAAAGCGTCGCTAATCCTGAGCCCCATCTAAGGCCTTTGCATTAGAACGATCAACCGAACAGTCGGCATTATTTCAGATTGAGTACGACCACCAGATTAAGCGCCACTAATTATCTCCTAATCGACGCCGGTGAAAGCATGGATCAACGTTAGATTAAAAAGGCTCCGGATTGCAACCGCACACGCCCTAAGGCGGCAGAATCTCAACTAGAGGACTTGGCGGCTCCTAGCGCCGGGACAATCCCGGTAGATAAACACTTGGTGACGCGACTGCCGTTCCCTTTACCTTCTTTTCCTTCTTCAGCCTCGATGTGTCCATAGTCACAGTAGACGGTTATTGACTCGCTCTGCGTTCGTCTCGTGACACCTTCTCATCACCATCTTTACATACTTGCGTGGTTGGCCTCATGGTCTCTTTTGTCGTCCCGTAATCGAGGCTCCCACAATTGCCTGCAAGGCTGCCTAGCATGGGCCTGGCGTCGCGCCTCAAACCTTTCCACCAATGCCTTGCTCAGGCAGGAGTGTGGCTTTCTATTGCACCCAATAATGTACTAATCACACCATCGGCCACTTTCTTTGCCGATGATATCTTGGATTGCCATTCCCGTTCACCGCTCGCTGAACCCACTCGTAAGCTTTACCCGGCGTATCTGGATTCCTGAAATTCCTGTGCGAAGGCGTAGGTATTAATGCTTAATAGCACACAGAGAACCTTGCTCTTTTATATAGAATATAAACTATATTTATTAATCCTTCTAATAATTGAGTTTGTTACAATTTTTGTTGTCCATCTAATGTTCCAGCTGTTGAATAAGCCACATTGCTATGTATCAATTTTGGCTTGTCGGACTGCATGCTACCAATACCGGCCTTTTCCGGCACCATACATGGCCCATGATCAGTAAAACCACCACCATGCTTCATAACCCAGCCCCCACCGCTGTACAATTACTCCCGTTTAAAGACATCGCGTCATCCGCCACTAAACAAGTGTCATCGTGCACAGACCACTGCGCCCTGTTTCAATAGTAGATAAGCTGCTACATCCTCTATCGCTCGATTGTTTACTAGATTGTAGGGTATTGTAAGTCAAGTCGTCAATTGCTGATCACGCCAAGGTTCCCACGCTTCTCCACCGGGGTGACGAATTTCACCATGCCACTTTCGGATGAGCAGCTCCACACTCTCGCCATCGTTGGACGTTGCGCCTCTGTCCTCTCCATTCTAGGTGTAGCTACGATTATCGGCACGTTTATCTCATCGCGGCACTTCCGCAATCCTATCCATCGTATTATCTTTATCAATGCCTTTTACAACTTGTTCGACTTCACTGCTACAATGATATCCATCAGCGGGCCCGAGGCGGGAAATGGCACGGCCTTATGCCAGTTCCAGGGTTTTTTACTCCAAATGTACGTCCCGAGTTGGCAACCCTACTCCATCTAACACAAACAAGACACGCCAACATTGGCAAGGAGGATTACAGGTTTCCACTGGCAGACGTACTATGGACACTTGCAATGGCTTGCGACGTCTTCCTTGCTGTCTTCTATCACTACGATGCTGAAGCTTTGCGCAAGCTCGAGATGAAGTACATCGGTGTAATTACTACCCTTGTATTCACCCCTGCTATAACCTTCCTCTTCATCCACACCCCGGAGAGAGGCCATATGTATGGCAGTCAGACGGTGAGTGCCTTTCCCCTAAATTGAAGCTAGCACGACCAATAGGGTGACGTACAATCCTTGACAGCTTTGGTGTTCGATCTCTCCCAAATGGGTGCTCTTCCGCATAATTTTCTACTATGGACCCATATGGTATGTCTCGTCCTGCCCGACACTTCTTGCCTGCTACTCTAACCCATTTTTTTCTTTTGCTAGGTTTATCATTGTCGTTGTCATGATACTCTATTGCCTCGTTGGCATGGAGATTGTCAAGCTGAGGCATAAGTTTATATTTACAAGCAATGACCATATTACCCAGGCCTCAATTACGTCCGCTAATAACGTCTCTTTTGACCATCCCAACAACGCCGTCACCATGACTGTCGAAGCCAATGTCCAGTCACAGCCTGTGCACATTGCCGAATCACATGGTAGAAAAGAATCGGTATCTGCCTTGTTATCGAAATCCTCTACCAATCAAATTTCCACCTCTCACCTACACCCGTCCAACAGTATCACCTTGGACCACAGACCCCCCAAGCAGGTGTCATTTAGAGAGTACGTATTCATGCCACTAATGTTCTTCATCGCACTGCTAGCAACCTGGCTAGCGCCAACAATCAACCGCATTTCCGCCTTCATTAATCCTGGCCATGAATCGTATCCACTTCTACTCGCTGTCGGCGCAATGGGCTCACTACGTGGGTTCTGGAACGGGGTTGTATTTATCACTATTGGTGTGAAAGGGCGGAGGTGGCGAACAAAGTTGAGGAAGAGAACAGGTACTAGTTAAGGTGAGTGAGATTACGCAGCTCAAACCTATCTATAGCCCAGTAGGTGCTTAGCCTAGCCTAGCCTAGCCGCGGCGTCAGGTAAAGCCAATGATGAAATACGCTCGCACCTGCTTCTTCCTTCCATACCCCGCCGCCACAGACGCGCCCCATATATGCGACGATAAACTGCAATGCGAATACTTTGCACAAAACGCAGGGAAAAGGGCAATAATAATGTTAGATGATTAAGGATCCTTTAAAGACCGCGTCAGCAGGATAGCCAGGTGATGACAGAATAGACGATGAAGGCAATTTAGGCGATAGGGAAGGAAGGCCACCGCCCTAGGCAACGAGGCAGCACGCAAGCTGACAAAAGAAGGAATTGCAGGACCTACCTCAATAGGTGGTGCACCGGTTAGGGGAATAACGTGAAAAGCTTGGGACGATTTGAACATGATGCCCACCTCGAAGTCTTTTGGTGGCAGTACGGAGGGTATAAAGTTATAACTCCTCCCAGATCCTTCTAATAAACAGATATCAGCTGTCTCAGGAGGGAGCAAAAGAGAAGGAGCAGCAAGAGGAAGACGATAGTAGCAGTAATAGCTGCAACAGTAGTGGTGAGTACGTCGACGGTCGGGACAGCCATGGCAGAGGGCCACAACCTGCCAAGCGGCACCAACCCAAGCTCGACTCGAGAGACCGTGTTCCTCAAGATATGACGGCCAGAAATTCCAGGACTCTTCTCATCCGTCCTTAGGTGGTGGTAGGCCGATATCCAATACCAGAACCGAATATCAGCAATGGTTCATGCATGGATGCTTAAAACGAGCAGCAACCGGGAAAGACACACGCTATGTCATGGAGTTTAGCTTGGAGCAGCTTTAAGAACGCTCTGGAATGCCAGGACTGGCGCGCATCAATAGACGCTCGAGATCAATCAAAGTCTCACAAATTTGCCATTTTCAGAGGATAGCAGATATCTGAAGACTGACCGAGAGTCGCTACGTCTGAACTCCGACTCATCTGACACGTATCGAGTCCAGGAACCGTTAGATTATGCGGTATTCGTTAGCGAGGATTGG
>Ga0307515_10011650_pt1 | contig 16664 bp, 5 predicted proteins | sample 17_EM_MG_FD_194513 | JGI IMG/M metagenome (GOLD analysis project Ga0307515, IMG submission 194513) | Populus trichocarpa ectomycorrhiza microbial communities from riparian zone in the Pacific Northwest, United States - 17_EM | ecosystem: Host-associated > Plants > Roots > Unclassified | place... | reverse complement strand
TTGAATTTAAAAAAAATTAATTAAAAAAATCAAAAAAAAAAATCAAAGTTAATTCGTGTCAACTAGCCTTGCAATCTGACATATCATTAAGATAAACTCTTGGAAAGAAAAGTAAAAAAAAAAACACAAAAACTAATTCCTAATAAATCAAATGTTAAAGGAAAAATTAAAAAAAATAATAATAATGGATCTAAAAAAACAAAATTTTTTTTTTTAAAAAAGAACAAAGCTAAATTTGATATAAAAATAATCTCTGATGAAATTGAAAACAAAATTCAATTAGGATCAAGCAATAATAAAAAAAATAAGGATCAAATTTGATATAAAAAATAAATAAGATTAAATAATAAGAGATGAAATTGAAGAAAAAATCAATAAAAAAAAGATTAAAAAAAAACAAATAACAATAAAAAAAGAACCAAATTGGATAAAAATAAATAAATAAAAAGACATTTATTTTTTGAAAATGAGAAGATAGAAAAAAGAGAGGATAGAAAAAAATTCATCAGAACCCACAATCACTACTTTGTTGTGTACATAGGTAGCAACAACAAAAAAATCACGGCAAGATACTTTCAATACCACTTTGAAAGACTATGTTTTGACATGGGATGACTCTGCACGTGTTGCTTAAAGAGCACGAGTATCACCCACGCCAATAATTTTTTTAAAAAAAAATTATAATTTTTTCACTCCACTCAACTTTTTAATCACTAAAAAACCAGTTTCAAAATATATATATGGAAGTAATCATTATCTTCTAAGTTTCTTTTAATTAATCCTAGTTATCATATAATTTTATTGTGTTTTTTCGTTTATCTATTTCCCATGTGTTTTTATAATTTAACATGTCAAATTCACGATCTAGATAATGAACTCTATTGAGTTTAAAATTTTTATTTTTTTAAAATTTTATTTATTTATTTATACAATAATAAAAATAAATGCTCAGATAATAGCTTATATTAGACTGAAAATATGAATACACAACTGCTTCATTTCTGAATTTGGAAAAAAAAACTGCTAGATATCCAACACTGAGGCCAGGTCTGTCCTGCTACTCGGTACATATTGTGCTTGTAATTCTGCATTGTTCATAACCTTTACGGGATTCATCGTTCAATCTAATAATAATATCAAATATAATTTGGTTGGTGCCTACTGCCTACCCTCAAATTCTCAAACCATATTCATTAGCATATTCGAAAAATTTAATCTACTGGTTAGGCAGAATATTATACTTGGGGGAGGGAGCATACTAATTGACAGTTCCGACAGACACTACCAAGAATTCTAAAGGGAACTTCATAAGTTGTGACTTGACTTGTATAATTTGGCTATTAGCACTAAGCCTTCTCTGCATCGCATGCTTAGTAAGGGAGAACATTTACAGGCAACTTCATCGTCGAATTTCCCAGTAGCATTTTCTCCACCCTGTTCTCTACATCACAGAAACTGACCAGCACTGATTGAAGTGAGCTGTTCTGCTTTCGCCCATCATGAGCTTGTTTCCTGCATCCAAAAATGTACATAGTTTAGAAAAACATCCTATACAAAAACAAGTTCTAAGCGAAGATGGCTTATGCTCAATCAATTTACCTTCACAGTAATGGAAAATTGAGTTCTTTTTGCCTCTGTAAATCTGGCCATCCATTCATCTAATGGACTTTTCCATTGCCAATTCGTATTAAAATCTGTCAGCAAATGTTTTGTCCAATCCATCTTCTTTACTCACCAACCAACCTTTTCTTTCCATGACAACTGAACTCCGAATTATGTAATCAGCTACTACTCTCTTTATTTATAGAATGAATTATGCAACAATAATACAATCAGCTACTACTGTTCCCTTTGTCATCACCGCTGCCGCCACCACCCCAACCTTTTTTTTAATCCTACAAATAAGATAAATATATTACATTGCTATAAATTTGTGTTTTGTTTAGTTAAAATGAAATAATTGTTTAGGTTGAATTTAGAGTTTATGGTAGATTTAAGATTTGTTAAATTAATGTGAAACTAGTTAAAAATATCATTATTTAGAGTTGATTTAATATAGTTGAATATAAAAATAAGTTAAATTAATTATGAAATAATATTTTTAATTAATTATGTGTTGTGTTTAATTAATGTTAAGTTGTCGAATTAGAGATTTTATATGTATTGTTAGAATAAGCTAATAATATAATTAACTATACTTAATGATTTAATGCAAGAGATCATGAATGTTGTATTTGTGTGATAAATTACATGTTCTATTGAATTATTGTTTATAAGTTCACGAATTTGATTTTTCTTTTTAATTATATTAATTTGCTAATTAGGAGGTCAAAAAAGGTACAAAATCAATTAAAAATCTAATGTGTTGATTATTTGTTAAGTTTGCGTTAATTATTTCGATAATTTTAATATTTTATGAAGGTATGCTATAACATATATATACTCCATATGTTTGGTAGTGTATTATTCACTAACCTAACAAGGAGAATTGTGCCCTTAATTTATTTGACTCCCTTGGATGATTTTGATGTTATCTCTACATATAGCTGAGGATCTATGTCTTGCATACATAGAGGGGGTCAAACAAGTTGGGAGATGTTTGTTGCTTTTATAGATATGAAGCGAGAAATACTATTGTTACTTTAAATTTTTGTTGTCCCGTTGATTTTTTTAGATTGTTAAGCTACATTGCTCAGACCAGTTAATGCGACATTTCAGTTACAAACAACACATTCCAGTCGACAGTGACATGAGTGATGCATTACACGTCATAACTCGTCAGGGTAAAAATAATGATTATGACTGGTTAAGCTGACATGAAGCATATGTTTCATGGTGGGATGCATGAAGGAATTAGATGTTCACAGAGATGCATCATGTGATTACAGATGAGGAGTATATGAAAGTACATAAATATCACATGTCGGGTCATTACTTCGGATCCCATTCAGGCTCCTCCACCTAGATACATGCAGTACAAGCAACATGCCCAACGGATTCAAAATCTTGTAAGTAATCAATTCTTTTCATAATTATGAAATGCTAAACATTGAGTTTTATATATTAATCTTTTAATTTAATATTATTGTTTTATTAATATTAGGTTGATTTCATACTACGGGAGGGGTGAAAGGCCACATTTTATCTTCGTAATACTAACAAAGAAAGTGAAGTTCACACCATCAAATCCTGGTGGTTAAATGTTTGTTGCACATGACTTGATATCTTTGGAGAGAGGTTAAGTCTTGATGATGTTGTTGCAGAAAATGAGGCCACTTAAGCAGGTGCAGGAGCTAGATCCAATCATGCTACTGATGAGCCCGGATTATCCAGTAGACAATGTAGATATATTTAGATGAGTTATGTTTATATATTTTAGAATTACTTGAACATTGTATTATTGAATTATTTAAAATGTATCTATGTTTTTTTTTTCCATTCCTACAGCTGCTTTATGATTATGAAATGTGAGAATTTATTGAATTTAGTTATAATTTGTTGATAGTGGTTTTTTGCAGTTTTTCAAGCGTGATAAAATTTTGAATATAGTTACTAAATAGGGGAAATTTTATCCAAATTTTATTAAAATTTTATTAAAATTATAAAAATTTTAACTCTAAGAATCATAAAGTTGATTAAATTTTAGAAGAACAAAAACTATGATTTCATGAACTTTTTCAGTCTTAAAACACCAAAATTTTCCAAAACTAGATGGTAACAAAAACAATTCGATCATTTTGGCTATTATCTTACCATTTTTTGAAATGTATAGTTGTTTCTCAAAATAGTCTGTTAATTAATGTTGCGGTTCAAAATCACAACATTTAATTAAATATTATGATTTAAAACCACGATAAAATTATAATTGATGTCATGGTTCACAATCACGATATTTAGTCAAATGTCGCATTTTGAATCATAATATCCTTAAACTGTGTTATTTCACCAAAACTTTTTCATCTTGGGTTTTTTTTATTTTTTGTACTAATCACTAAATTTATCCAACTGAAACCCTGTTTACTCATACTGTTTAAAATTATGATAGATAATCAAAATACTTTTTACTTGAAAATATATTAAAATAATATATATATTTTTAAACATCATCATCATTCCTCATCAGAACTACTAGACCACATCCCACATTATGAAAAACAGCTTCTAACCATCTAGGTAGTGGCCCAGTGGTAAGAGCTTGGGACCAAGAGGTTTGCTCCCTCTGTGGTCTCAGGTTCGAGTCCTGTGGTTGCTCATATGATGGCAACTAGAGGCTTACATGGTCGTTAACTTCAGGGCCCGTGGGATTAGTCGAGGTGCGCGCAAGCTGGTCCGGACACCTACGTTAAACTAAAAAAAAAAAAAAACAGCTTCTGCAGAATCCTCATTAGCACTCTTGTTATAATTGGTAAGGTGACATAAAAGAGGATAACGATAAGCTTTACTGCTACAACAAAGCTTGATTTCCATTCAATGAGAACACAAGAATTGAAATTGTTTTCAATTGAAGATCAAACTCAAAACACTGTCAAATAATCAATAGATTGGCTGTTCCTTTACAAGAGAATTTCCAGACAAAAAAAGAGTGATGATTAGCCCCAAAATCAGAAGGCTTAAAAACCAATTAATGAAAAAAAATGGGGGAAATGGACAATTGGGGGTCGAGGAATGACAAAAATTAATTCCAGGACACATGTACAAAATTTCAAACAGATATAGAACATAGATCATCAAAGACTTGTCTGATGTTAGGCCTCTCATTTACAGGAAGAATACACTTAAGCGATATGGCAAGCAAATCATCCATTGCCTTCGTTGGTTCTTCCCCACCTGCAATATCCCTGTCAATGCAGTCCATTCGTCTTCCTTCTTGATCGCACAACTGAACCCAATCTGTAAGGTCAACAGCTCCTGACTGACCTGATATTATGTCACCAGCACTTCTTCTGGTTAACAATTCCATCAGGATCACTCCAAATGCATACACGTCAGCCTTGAATGAAGGCGCAGGTTTAGATGCATTATCAAGCTCTGGAGCTCGATATCCTAGTGCTCCAAGATTTAGTATCTGCTCTGCAATGCCAGCAGGTGTCATCAAACGGTGTAGTCCATAATCAGTAAGACGAGTATTGTAATCAGGACCTTCCAGAAGTATATTTGCTGGCTTTAGATTTCCATGGAGCATGCCTCTATCATGAAGATACAATAGACACCGAGCAACATCAACAGCAACTTTTAGTCTTTGGCTGAATGACAACAGGGAGTACCTCCGAGGTGTTGTTTCTGTGCAACGTGTGTTCCAGAAAAAAATAAGAAAGAATAGCGGCAGCAGCTAAAAAAAATACAGACATCGAAATGAAAATGCAAAACACTCCTGTATAAAACCCAAAATGCATGTTTCTGTTACTCAGAGTTGAAGCAAGCTTAAAGTTAAGGACAACTGACATTGTTGCCTCCATGTTATGCGCCCTACAATCAGTTTATCTGTTAGCCTAGACACTGGTAGAGACATGGTATACACATCTGAAGACTATAGAACTAAAATCAAAGCTCACACCTCTCAGATGAAAAGACAAGGGAACTAACAAGGAACCCTTCAGTTTTAGAAACAAGCTTTGGTGTGGGCTGTGGTCATCATTGTACATTTGCAGTTGCCAACCGGCTACACAAACTCTAGAACATTACCTGCCATATCTCTGGTTTTGATTCTAATTTCCCATGCTTGTGCAGACACCATACCAACTAAATTCCTAAAACACATGTGCAAGCCATATTAATAGGTGATAGAATGTGAAACAGAGAGTGGACTAATACCTTGCCTTGCACACAAACATAAACACACCTAACCATATCCAATCCAGTAGAGTTTCATATTCCACCAAACCATATCATCATTCAAATTACCAAAATCGTTCACTTAAATCAAATACACACACAAACACAAGATTTCATCACCATTTACACACTCAATCTGCAATATTCATAATTCTATTGTATTCACCCACTGGAAACATAGGTAATCTATTACACCAGAGAAAGGCAACATAAATAGACAATTAGTGTCTAAAGTCAGGAAAAGATTCATCATGCAAATAAATGTTTACATCTATAAAGTACTTGTTTCATGGACATGGCTATATTATAATGCTAGTTTCTGCATAAAAAAATTCATAGATCCAGTAAAATTCTTGTCGATAGCATCACTAACGATTTAGAACAGATGTATGGACAGAATAGCATCTACAGAAATATATTACAGGTACATAGTCCTATCATATTTTATTTAACCGGCACAAAATGGGTACCATTAAATTTTTGGACATACAAAGACCACAGAAACAACTGGATTGTTGAAACAACTATCAATCTTTAACGTTCAGGGAAAAAAAAAAACAGGGGTGGGGAGAGCACACCATTACATTTAAGTATAATCCATAGCTCCTCAGTCTACCAGGTTAACTACCTACATAATAAACTGAACGAGAACAAATTCCCTAATATATCAGGACATGGAGACAAGAAAGCAGTAATATCCCGGATAATCATATTCCAGATTAAATTCTTTTTTTTCCAATGACAAACCAGGCCTTATGCAGGACAACTGGTACAACACAGATCCAATTTGATAGCACCATTGTCTACCTGAGGTTCATTGAATTCAAGAACCTTATTCTTGCAATATTTGATGGTTCCCTTGTCTACTTGATGTTCATTGTAGTAAAGAACCTTATTTTTCCAAACCTCAATGATGGGGCAATGGGCTGTGTTTTATCCTTTTTTTTTTATTCTTATTGTGTCCGTTGTCTACCTCTACAAAGTGAGGCTATGTATCACCATATTCAAGGCAACTGAAGGAAATATTCTTATTGTTTGTAGCAGAATATTTTTGAACATACAAAAAGCAATTATGTATCATGTTTGAAAATAACATTTAAGTTCAGAAACCAGGATCTGCACCAGTCTTGACACGAGTATTAAAATTCCCTATAATGACCAGGTTGAAATCAAAGAATCAACATGCGGCAGTAATGTAGCATGTTTTTCAAAAACCTATCAAAGTTGGACGATATACTGCAAAATAAAAACATGATGAGAAATACACAAAATTAGACATAATAAAATGCTTACCATATAGATGTAGGGCCAAGCTATCACCCTGGATATAGTCAGCTAAAAGAAGTCTTTCTTGCTCTCTAGGCCCCCAATAATATGCCCGCAGTGGAACAATATTTGGGTGTCGTATAGAGCCAATCTTTTTAACTTCCTTAGCAAATTCTTTCTTATGTTTGACTAGTCCAACCCGCAACCACTTCACAGTCAGCATATGTCCACTGTCTAGAGTAGCCTTATATAAAGTTCCATGGCTGCTTCTGCCAAGAACTTCAGCTGGAGCTCGAGATAACTCTTCTGCTGTAAATGCAAGTGAACTATCAAGGAACGACAGTTCCCCAGCCAACCTGTCTGGTGAATAGACATCCAATTTTGCAGGTTCAACAAAACGAGGTGAGGAAGATAATGGGGAACCTGGGGAGGACTTCCTTCCTGATGTTGTGGGATGGTCATCTAGCAAATTAGGAATTGATGAACTCGCCATCATTCCTTCATACAAACTATGCTCAACAATTTCAGTTGCAGATTCTGTCTGCCCTGATAATGACCTTGAATTTGCAGTAAGCAAGTGATTGTTCGAAAAACTCAATGAAGTTGGAGGGCGGTGAGCATTCAATTGGAATTTGAAAAGGGAAATTCGGGAAGATCTTCCTAGCTTAGCATCCTCCATTGCTGTTTGACCACTAAAATCACTTCTCCCATGAAATTCTTTCCGCTGTGCCCGCTGATAGGCCAATAAAACAAAAGCAACCATTGCAGCAGCCCCGACTGTAGCAACAATTATTGCAATTGTAATATTACGCTTTGACCCGTGTTTCCCTCCTCCAGAAATGTGATGTGGCACAGAATTTGTTGATGGTCCACCGGCCTTTGGGATGATTAATGAGGGATTCCCAGGAAGAAATGAAGTAATATCAAATTTATTTCTCAAATTTTGTGGAATATTTCCAGAGAGATCATTATAGGACATGTTCAATCCAATCAGACTGGATGGAAGCTTGTCAGGGATTTTACCCTGAAAATTGTTGGCAGATAAATCAAGGTACTGCAAGTAGGTTAGCTTGCTGAGTTCAATTGGCAGCTGTCCTGTTAAGTTATTATGTGAAAGATTCAGTGATTTGAGATTGGCAAAGTTGCCTATGCCAGAAGGCAATGGACCAGATAATGAATTTTGAGAGACATCAAGAGACTCCATCAATGGATAAGAAGGTAGAACTAATAATTCGCCTGCACCTGACCCTTGAACTGGAATTGGCCCTGAAAACTGATTTCCAGAAAGATTCAGGTTCGTCAAGGTCAGTGAAGTAAAGAAACTACCCGGAATAGGCCCATTGAGTTGATTTAAGCTGAGGTCAACTGAAGACAATGTGGAAATGTCCCACAACTGAGGAGGCAAATTGCCTTTTAGGGAATTATTCCTAAGATTAAGTTTAGTTAACCTCACAAACTGAGGAGTCAAGTTTGGCAAGCTTCTGGATAACTGGTTTGAACTCAAATCAAGAACCTCCAAAGTGGCTCCCCAATTTTGCATAACAGACATGTCACCAGTGATCATATTTCCACTCAAATCCAGAACTGAACATCTTTGAAGAAAAGTGGGCAAGTGACCTTTTAAACCATTTGAAGAAACATTCAAAACATTCAAAGTTGTGGAGTGAATTTCATTAATATAACCTGCAGAGATATAAAATGAGAAATTCAGACACAGAGAACTCAGCGTTGAGTGGTTATGGAAGCAGAAAACAATGGTATACAGCCATCTATCTTAAAACAAAATGTAAAACCAAACTTCTAGAAATCTTTTATTTCAATTGTTTTATGTGCATTCACTGTTCAACTCTCTCAACAGAAACATCCAAAATACAAGTCAAAATATTCAGTTTGCATATGAAATGCGAAAGGCCATCGGAAGGGCACATATACTTGTTCCTGCTCATTTTCCTGCTATTCATCTACATGACCAGACCCAAACATTTCCAGTGTCAACTCCAATTCGACAGGTTGCACTTCATTTAACAAGAAACAACATTTTAGCTATGCTTCTAGAGTCCAAATCAAGAAAGCCACGTTTTGACTATACCTCTAGCGCCCAAATCTAAGAATTCACCACTGGCACCTTGATATACGATCCCTGTATGTGGGTTTACTATTCGTAGAAACCCGTATTTAGAAAATTCGGGTAAACAATCACAAATAAATGTGACTTCCACAAAATAAAGTCAAAATCCAGGTTTTAAGTGCTACAATTGGATAAAATTCGCCAGAAATATCACTTCATTTGACTATACAGAACACCCCAATCAAAATTCTAACAGAAAGTAGAAAAATCCAAAAACACATCAAATAAAAATTAAAAACAAAAAATAATCGCAAAAAGAAAAGTCAAGAATCACTAAACCTGTAAATCCATTGCCACTAAGATCCAGTTCTTCAATCGGTATCGACCCGTTCAACAATTCCTCGGGTATACCTCCATAAAGCTGATTATTCCCCAACCTCAAAACCTTCAAATTCGTCAAAGACCCAAATGAAGGCAATTCTCCATTAATCTCATTATTCCCCAAATCCAAAACCTCCAAATTCCTAAACAGCCCAATTACGTCTGCTTTCAAAAACCCACCATTAAATTTATTCTTTCTCAAATTCAAAAGATGCAATGTATTGGCCAAACCTGACACATTCTCTCCACTTATGTCACTAAACCCGCCAGAAAACTCATTATCACTCAAATCCACTTTTTCTAAATGAATCAATTCACTTAAGACCGCACTAATATCACCCCAAAACCTATTAGAACTCAAATCCAAAACCCTCAATTGCTGCAAATTCCTAAACCCAACTGGTAAACCGACGGGAAACCCGCCTTCGAAACCATTCGTTGACAAGTTCAAATACTTCAAATTCCATAACTCCGCGATCCGACCCGGGATCGGACCTGAAAAGTTGTTATTAGACAGATCCAAGTACTGTAACGAGCTCATTGATCCCAATGCGGGTACAAGGCGACCCGTAAACTGATTACCCGAAAGTGAAATACTCTGCAGGGAGTTGAGGCTTAGTAAGGTGGAGAACTTCAAGTCACCGGCGAGACCAAGGCGGTCTAGGGTAATAGAAATGACGGAATCGGAATTGGGGTCGCAGGAGATACCGGGCCAGGAATGGGGGCAAGAATTAGGGTCGGGTAAAGCAGAGGGGTCCCATTTAGAGATCATATGGAGCGGGTCGGATTGGATACCTTTTTTGAATTCGAGTAAGGATCGGAGGTCGGAGCCGGAAGTGAAGAAAAAGAGTAGAGAGAGAGTGAAAAGGAAAGTGAAAAGAGTCATTTGAAGAGTGTAGGAAAGAGAACGACTCTGTGCTAGTGGTTCGTTAGAGAGAACATTTGATTTTATTTTACTAGAGAGGTTGAAACCCTAGCTGGAATGTGAAAAGGTATCTTGAGACAGACAGAGAGAGAGAGAGCAGAGGGTTAGGGTTTTTTTTTTTAAAAAAATAAAGGTTAAAGAGGGAGAAGAAGAGAGAGTGTTGTGTTTTTTTAAAATGGCGGTTTTAGGAGAAGGGGGATGAGGTGGAGAGTGTTGGTTGGTTGGGGTGGGGGGGAGAGAGAGAGTAACTACAGACTGTAAAGGACAAGCCTTTGTTCTCTTTCTTTGCTGTCCCACTGCACTGCACCTGCACTGCTTGCTACATGCATGTATGTATAGTGTATGTATGTATGTATGTATGTATCTACTTCTTCTTTTTTCGTGTAATCTAATTATTAAAAGAGGCCGTCCAAAAAATTATTTCCGAATCTGTTCAAATCTGGATGGTTTATATTAGAGGTTCATTTGGTTTTCAATAAAAAAAAATAATTAAATTAATTGGTTTTTTCAGTTATTTTTTTTAATTTTTTAGTTTAATCGGTTTTTTTAATTTTTTAACTTACCCTTTTTATATATAAAAATTAACTTCAATATATCATTAATATCTGAAAATAATTATAAGTATATATGCATTTTTTATGTGATAATAAATAGCACTCTTCAGTCATTTTACATATTAATTTAAATTAAATATTTTATCTAGATAATTCTTGATGTATGACTTCCACATTAATTTAGGATAATTAAAGTTTTTGAATATTGATTCTATGATATAAATTTAAAGAATCAAGAGAGCTGTCTCATTAACCATCAACTCTTTGAGGAGAAAAGTTCTTGGATATTGACATTTGATTTTAATTAATGTCAACATCTTGATTATTTATATTTATGCATATGCATTAAAAAAAACTCTCAACCTCAACTTTAATTTGATTTTTGAAATTAAAAAGACAGGAGGGTATTATCAAATCAGTTTTTATACATTAAAATCAAGTAATTCACTAATTAAATTTAAATAAACCAAGTATATTTGGATTTGCATATCATCTTGTTTCAGAAGATATTTAAAACAGTGTTTTAATCGGGGTTTTGATTCTTGAATTGTTTTGATATAATAATATTTAAAATAAATTTTAAAAAATAAATAAATTAGAAGTATCTATCACACCCCCCTTAATTTAATTTAGTTTAATTTGACTACGTGTGTTTACATTGTGCATCACGCAAATAAACGAGAGAGGGCCCTACTCACATGCTCTCAAAGGATTTTTTTTTGTTTTGACGTGTTAATTGGTTTTTGGCGTTTTGGGTCGGACACATGGTGTGTGTAATTGGAGGAGAGATTGAAGGGGCTTTTGCCATTAGTCATAACTCAAGAAAATTCGTCAACTTCCTCCTTCTCCTCCTCCTTCTCCTACTCCTCCTTCACTGAAATATTCTTTTTAATTTTAAAAGATATAACTCAATTAATAATTTTCTTCTCAAATATTATTAGTTCGAGTCCCACAAATCTCAGAACTATTAAAAATTTACATGATCATTAACTTTAAAACCTGTAGGATTAGTCGAAATATACTTAAATTAGCCCGGATACCTATATTAATTTTTAAAATATATATATATTTTATAAAAAAGAACTGGTCTTGGAAAGGGAAGTCAGCTGTAGTGGGTGTCTAGAAGCAAGAAGATGTTTTATGAGCCGGCAAATAAAAGATTTGTTGTAGAATGGAAATGAGGAACGGAGTACAAATTGCTTCACCAATGCGATCAGATGCCGGGTCTCTTTCAAATTAATTATGTGTGTTTGTCTCGTCTTTCATTTCGAAAAGTAATTGATGCGATTAGGGCATCCGCTGGGAACCATCCCCTTGTCTGCTTAAGATTTTACCATCCATCGTCATTGCTTTAACACAAATTAAAACAAAGGCATTGCCGTATATAAAAATAAATATTCACTGAAACAGTATGTTTAATGTTTTGCTCTTCACAAGAGAATTCAATAAGGGTATTTCACTTGGGGTTTTTTTTTTTAAGCTGTTTTTTTTTAATTTCATCATTTAATAAGAATTGATTGAAAATTAGGTTTCATAATTTATTTCAGTTTGTGTTCTATAAGGTTATATTAGTTTCGTAACCCGAGTTGACTCAAGTGGTTTTTGTGTGTTTCTTTTTTAATTGATTTTTTTTTTAATTTCATCATTCAACATTAGATTGATTGAGAATTGAGCTTCATAATTTGTTTTGATTTGTTTTCTATAATATTATTTAGATCTCATGACTTAGGTTTGACGGGTTAATCTGGATTGATTTTGTGAGATCCCACATCGGAAGCGAGCGTCCAGAGCCAGGACCTTATAAGTGCATGTTCACCTTGACTAGTAAGACGCGTTTAAAACCCTGAGGGGGACCTGGGTGGAAGCCTGGGGAATGGGTGGACTGGGAGGCCCAGAGGGGACAGTATCTGACAGGGTGAGTGTGTTGCGCTACTCTGAAAGACACGTTTTGGGGCCATGCGTGGCTGCCAAGAACAAACCCGTGAGGGGGACCTGGGTGGAAGCCCTGGACATGGGTGGACTGGGAGATCCAAAGCGGACAATATCTTGCTAGTGAGGTGTGGTGTTACAGATTTGGTTTATTTTCTTAGTTGAAATTTTTTTTCAATTTCATCCTCAAATATATGATTGATTGAGATTTGGGTTTAATAAATTTTTTTTATCTGCTTGCTTCCTATAGGGTTATTAGAGTCTTATGACCTGAACAGCGGATTTATCAGATTAACTCGAGTTTATTTGAGTCGATCTAATATATTGTCATTTCAATATTTTAAAAAAGATGTTGACTTGGTTTTCGCAGTGAAACTATATTTTTATCGGTCGTTCGAAGTTATCTTTGGACCTTACAACTCGACCAGGTTACATTAGATCAATTTCTATATGGTTTAAATATTTTTTCTACTAAAAAAGCACATTAACAACACCTAAATATATTTTTTACGTAAAAAAATTGATCTGACCTCCAGCATAATGAAAACAATTATCTAATTTGTTGTTATCTATTTTTGGGCCCCCACATAAAAAAAGAGGAAAAAAACAGAGAAAATACAAAAAATCAAAAAAATATTTGAAGAAAATAAAAAAATATCAATGAGAAGAATATATCAGAACATTCAGGAAATTACCAAAAACTGGTTAAGGAAGATCAAAATATACAAAATTAGAAAATTTGATAGCGTATTTTCAACTGATAAAAGTCTTATTGGCGAAGAAAACTCAATTTGAGGAGGAAAATCCAAAATTAGATATTTAAGAACTCAATTAGAATTCTTCTAGGTTTAATTGAATTTATTCAGGGCTTAATTGCAAGAAAAGAATTGATTTTTAAAGTTAATTTAGGCTTTAATTAGAAGAAATTAAAATTTGGGGCCGAATTGCAATTTTTAAGAGTTAATTTGGTCAAATAAGGGGCTTAATTGTATAAATATTACAGTTTGATGGGCAATTAAGGACTTGATTGAAGAAATCCAAAACTAATGATCAAACTAGAAAACGATGCGTGAATGTAAGGGCTAGAATTGACCTAATCAGGGGTCAAATTGAAAAAAATCAAAAGTTTGTTGGTCAATTAAGGATCAACATGCATAAATCCAAAACCAATGACTAGAATGAAATACACGGTCAACTTTGAGGCAGAAAATTGAGTTTAACGGGGGTGAAATTGCATGAAATTAAAAATTTGAATGTAATTATGGGTGCGATTAAAAGCAATTGGAAGAACAAAGACTCAATTGATATTGTTCAATCCCAAATTAAAAACCCTAAATGATGTGTCTTTCATATTTAATAAAGAGAAGGTGAGTGACATGTCGTTCGTCACCTGGGCATCCATGTTTCGATAGTTTTGGTTGATTGAGTTAACAACTTCAAACGAATAAATGTGGAGTTACAGACCTTCAAATTGAGCAAGGTTGGATTCAAATGAAACTATGCATCCTTTCTACCATCTTCTGGTGGTATGAGGTGACGATGACATCATATTGCTCCAACAAAGCCTTGAAAATTGACAACTTAGTCATCCTTAATACTAAAACCGATTTGCTTTTCGTGTGTTAATACATAAAGGCTTCTCAATAGATTCTTATCAAGGGTTTACAACACTTCTCTTAAGATCAAGATGTCAGAAATGGATTCATAACCTCCTAAAACCCTAGTAGAACTCTATAAATAATGTTGTATTCACCTCTTTGTTGTTGTGATTTTTATTTAATGAAGTTATTTTGAAGTCTTTTTATGTTTTTAATATATTAAAGTTGATGTTTAAGTTTGTTTTTTCATATATTATGTATGTTAAAGTAAGGGTGTTTATCCTAGATTTATTAGGCCTGTTTATGCATAAAATAGGTTTAGAAAACTAATTTTGAATCCATATTGCATGAACATGTAGGCTGTTTTAGGTTGATAGTTTTGGATTTGGCACCTTATGCTTGATTTTGATATTTTTTTGTTAGTTTTTTTTTGTTTAAACATGTTTGTGTATGATATTGTGACTTATTAGGATAAAAAGTCGTGTTTTAGAAGCCAAAAACTCTCATTTCTGGGGATTGGTAGTGGTTGGGCATGACTGGGTTTTTTCTGGGTTTATAAGTAATGTTCTTGGAAAGAGTATTGCTTTAGAGCCTTGATTTGGATCAATTTTGGTCCATTTCTTTGCACATAACCCTTCCTTGTGCATGATTAACCAATAATCTAGTGTTTATTTGCATTAATAACATGTTTTTTAATCATATGGTTTCGGTTTAGAACAAAAAACTATTTTGACAAAATCGTGATAATCGAAGTGAATGGATGTTAGATTATTAATCATTGCATGATTTTCAACTTGCATGTGCCTTCGTTTCAACCAAATCTGATCTGTTTTGGGTTCCTCGTTGTTGGGTTCGAGTTTAAATATCCTTGATGTTCTTTATTTTTTTGGTATTTGGTATGTTTTGTTCAGGTTATTATTTTTGAGTTTTAAAGTGTTTAATATGTTTTTTTTTGTTGTTTTCAGGTCAAATCATGATTTTTTATTCGGTTTATGGTCGAATTAAAAATTTCAGGTCCGCCTAGTTGCATCAACCCGGTCGGATCATTCTGGGTCAAAGACTTAAGACACTGTTTGGTTTTCCATATTTTTGTTAAGGGTTTTTTTTTGTTTAATGGTGTATCTGGCAAACACCCCTTAAGCTTATTTTGGATAGTTTTATTTCAAGAAAAAACGGGTTTTTGCCAAACAAAGTCTAAAAAAGTAATTTTTTTTTCTTGCATATGGACAGAAATCCTAAAACTATTTGAGCATCTTTTTCAAAAAAATAAATAAATATACTTTGGCATGTTTTAAAAAATATTGCATGGATTTTGCAACAAGCTTGTAAAATTCCAAAGGTTTTTTACCTATATTTTAAAAATATTTAAAAATTATTTTTGATAAGAAAATATTATTCACTTTTAATATAAGAATAAAAAACCTAAAATAGATTAATATTCAAAATATTATTAAGGATAATAATTATATTATTCACTTTTAGTATAAGGATAGAAAACCTAAAAGGGTTAATATCCAAAATATTATTAGGGATAATAATTTTATTATTCACTTTAATACAAGGATAAAAAAATTATATGAGGTTAATATCCAAAATATTATTATGAATAATAAAGTTCATTCACTTCTAATATAATGATAAAATCCGCAAGGAATTTTATCTAAAATATTATCTGGAATGTCACGGTAGCAAAAATTCTAGTTTTACCCTGAAAGAAGCCTCAATGATAATTGAAGATATTTCACTTTTCTAGACCGAGTTCTTGACCTAGAAAATCAAGATTTGTTCATCGTAGCAAATCTATCATAGTAAGTCGGTAGATATAAACATCATCATACCATAACAAATAATAAAAAAACAATGTAATTTATCTCATGTAAGGTATATTAGAGGTATTAATATTTTTTTTTTATACAATCAGTTTTTTACCTAAAATATATAAAAAAATAATGAAAATTTCTAGTAACCATAATACTAAATAACAACTCTCCAATTAATTAAAAAAACCTTCTAGATCTCGTTCAAGAAGGGTTACTGTGAAGTTAAAGTTTACTCTTTTTTTTTTTCCACGATGCAACGAATAAGAATAGTAATAATTGATACCACAGGTT
>Ga0307515_10011649_pt1 | contig 16664 bp, 15 predicted proteins | sample 17_EM_MG_FD_194513 | JGI IMG/M metagenome (GOLD analysis project Ga0307515, IMG submission 194513) | Populus trichocarpa ectomycorrhiza microbial communities from riparian zone in the Pacific Northwest, United States - 17_EM | ecosystem: Host-associated > Plants > Roots > Unclassified | place... | reverse complement strand
GAGGTCGGTGGTCAGCCACTCGCCCAGAAGGTCGTATCGTTGGTCCTCGACCTGGTAGACGGGACGGCGGAACGTGGGATCGATCCGCAAACTGACAACACTCACCGCAGGCCTTTCGGTGCGCTAGGGAACGGGCCAGCCGTGCGTAAAGCCGCCGGACTGGTCGTAGAAACCTTCGATCGTGACGCCATTGTAGGTACCGACCCATTTGTTCCCGGACACCCGCGTCGAGTCCTTGAAGGCGCCGGACACCGCGTTGTCCACCTGTGCCGGCGTCCAGCCGTCGGGGAAGAACGTACTGACGCCGCCGTTGCCAGCCTTCGGCTTCCAGGCACCATCCGGCGGGTTCAGGGTCGAGTCGAAGAACTCGGGTTCCGCCTCGTACACGCCGTTCGGGTGGGTGGCCTTCGAGCCGGGCACGATCCGGCGGTCGGGGAAGTCCTCGCCGCCGGGACGGTAGTGGTAACCGGAGCCCTTGGGCTGGCCCGGCCGCACGTGACCGCCGCCGATGGTGTGGGTCGTGAAGTGCGGATTCATCCGATCCGGGCGGGCACGCTTGCGCGTCTTGCGGAGGAACCGCAGCGCAGCCCGCATAAGCTTGCCGGAGCCCCTGGCCATCCCCGGTCACCCGTCCAGCAGCTGCAGTATGGCGTCCTGCACGAGATTCCCGACGATCGTCCGGGTCAGCTGCTGAAAGATCGGGATCTCGGCCAGGCTCGCGCCGAACGTCGGCACCGCCGTCGCCACCGCCTGCGCGATCTCCACCGCCAGGATGGCGAGCTGGGCGATGACCGCTACCTTGAGGGCAAGTACGATCCCGCCGCAGATCATCAGGCCGGTGCCGGTCAGCGTGGCCGCGTTCGCGCCGTCCAGTAGCGCCTTGGCCGGGCTGTCCTCTCTGGCCCACCAGGCCTGGAACGCGGAGACGGCCTCGCCCTCGTGCTCGGTCCAGACCTCGGTGGCGGTCGACGTCGCGTCCGACACAATCGCTTCGAGTCGGTCGGAGAACGACATCCATGCCTGGCCCATCTCAACCAGCGCGGTCTCGTCAGCCTCCGGCCAGTTGTAGCCGAGGATACCGAGCAGCGACTGGAGCTCGCCCGGAATCTCCATGCCCACGCGTCAGTCCCCCGGCTTGGTGAGCAGCCCACGGAACCGGCGGCTGACGTTCTCGTCCACCTCCGTGTACTGCGCGCTGATGTCCACCACGTCGGCGCCGGCCGAGGCCAACTCGTCCAGGGCGTCCTGGTAGCACTCGAACGCCCACGACGACACCTCGTCGTGGGCCGCGCCGATCAGCGAGCCGATGTCGTCACTCCCCCAGGGCGCGCCGAAACCGGCCAGCTCGGACTGGAACGACGCCAGCTCCGAGGAGAGCCGCGAGGCGACGCTCTGCAGGGCCGACCCGGACGCCGAGAGTCGCTCGGGATCGACCATAAAGCCGGTCATCGGTCACCGGCCCTCCGGGTGAGCTGCTCCTGCGCTTCGACCAGCGACGCGGTCAACTTCGCGAACTGGCGCTCGGCGTCGAACTGGATGTCCTTGAGCTGGTCGGTGAGCGCGCCGAGGGCGGCCGGACCGGCGGCGGCCACGGCCCGGCCCTGCAGGTCGGCGAGCGCGGCGTTGACGGCCGACTCGATCTCCCGCGCCAACTCCTCGACGCTCAGCCGCAGCACCGAGGGCTCCAGCTCAAGGTTCTCGATCCGAGCAGGCTGAACCGCCCGGACCCGGACCCGGCCGTCGGCGGCCTCGCCCGTACCGATGGGCGGTTCCTGCTCGTCCTGGTCACCGGAGGGCGCCTGGGCCCGGACGAGCGCGGCCACCACGTCGGCCAGCGTGCCGCCCAGGCCGGACGAATCGATCGGGCCGGTCATCCTCAACCTCCTCGCACGCGGGCAGTCTCGCCCGAACCGCGACCATATCGAAACCTGTCCAATACGGGGCGGCGTCCACTGCGCCCTACGGAGGAATCAGCGACAGGCGCGACCCCAATGGACCGGCTACGAACTCGCCTTGCAGGCAGCTGTCGGGTGCTACCGCGCCCGAGCCGCCAAGGAGCCCGTATCTGCACGAGACCTCGCCGCCACCACAATGGGTTCGTCGAAGGCGTGGACGCTGCCATTCGACTTGAAGGGCCGGACACCCTTCGCCGCCATCCACAACTGGTCGATGCCCGCCAGGCCCCACCCAAGTGTCGGATCCAGGACATCACGGTGTGCGACGACCTTCTAACCTTGAACCATCTCTCACATCGTGACCTCCCAGGGTTCAGGAGACAGGTGAACCAGTTGAGGCAGAAGTGGCATCGCCGGCGATACCTGCGAATCCTGCTCTTCCTGGCGCTGGGTGCAGTGGCCGGCGTCGCCGTCTATCAGAGCACCCTGCTGTCCGGTCGGGCACTGTTCGCCGTGTGCGGAGGTGTCGTTGGCCTCGCGGCCGGGCTGGCGCTCTACGGACACAGCCGGTCCGTCCGGCTGACCGAGGTGACGATGTCCGTGCCGCAGTTCAGCCAGTTGCGTTTCGCCGTGACCCGGGAGAGCCAACACGTCGCGTGGAAGCTGTTCGTCGAGCTCATCACCCGCATCTCCACCCAGCCCCTCTCGGATGGCGGCGGACGCCTGCGCTCGGCGCTGACCTCGTTGCACGGACTTCTAGCGTTCACCCGTACCGTCCTCAAGGAGAACCCGCCGTCGCGGCAGACGGGCAGTGAGCCCACCGTCGAGCAACTGGCCATCACAATGCTGAACAGCGAACTGCGGCCGTTCCTCACGTACTGGCATCGCGCTCTGAGCGACTGGCACGACCTCCACCCGGGACAGCCGGAGACCGAGTGGCCCCTGCACGAACAATGCCGGACGGAACTGGGCACGATGCAATCGAAATTGCGTGAATACGTGCTCAGCTTCGGCGAACTCGCGGGTGTACCGAATGCCACCGACATCGTCTCCGGCACACTGGAAGGTCCTTGGGCAATCCCCCGCAGGGCTACTGATTTGATCAGTATCGATCGTTAGCATCGCGCTCATGGCAGAGCGTGCGCTCCTCTTCGGCCACCAGCTGCGGCAGCTGCGGGAGGCGGCCGGACTGTCGCTGTCGGAGCTTGCGCGGCGGGTGCACTACAGCAAGAGCCATCTGAGCAAGGTGGAGACCTCGGTGAAGGCGCCCAGCCTGCAACTCGCCCGCCGCTGCGACGCCGAACTCGACGCCGGCGGGAGGCTGGTCGCACGCCTGGAACGGGTGTCCGTCGTCGCGAAGGCCGACGAGACCGTCGGCGGTGGCGAGTACTGGCGGATGAGTATGGCGCCCGACGGGCACGGCGAGCTGGACGTGGTTCCGGCACGTGAGGCCTGGACATCCGGTTCAACGCTGACCGCCGGCTGGTCGGTGCCCCCGCAGACGGATCAGTACCCGCACGGTGAGGACCTGGTGAGCGCGTTCGGCGCCATGTTCCGGGCCTTCCGCATGCTGGGTCAGAACGTAGCGCCGGGCGCCCTGCTGCCGTCCCTCGTCGCCCAGGCGCACACGTTGCGCATGGCCGTCTCGGCGGCCTCAACTGCCGAGCGCCCGCCGATCCTGCTGCTCGCGGCACGGTTCGCCGAGTACACCGGGTGGATGAGCCAGGAGGCCGGCGACGGCCGCGCCGCCGGCTGGTGGACCGATCGGGCCGCTGACCTCGCGCACGAGGCAGGCGATCGGGATCTCGGGCCGTACGCGCTGGTCCGCCATGCCCTGATCGCGCTCTACCGGGGCGATTCGATCACCACGGTGGCGGCGGCACAGCGAGCGCAGCGTGCCGACTGTTCTGCACGGGTACGCGGCCTGGCGGCACAACGCGAGGCGCAGGGCCGTGCCCTCGGGGGCGATCACGTCGGTGCCATGCGCTGCCTGGACCGTGCCGCCGACCTGCTCGGCGACACCGGAGCGAACGAGATGATCGGGTCGTGGACCGTACGGGACCCGGTCGCCCTGGCCCGCGGCTGGTGCCTCAACGACCTCGGCCGGCCCGCTCAGGCCGCGGATATCCTCAGTCGCGAGATGACGTCGATCCCCCGGTCCGCGGTTCGTGCGCGAGCCCGCTACGGAGCCCGGCTGGCGCTGGCGCACGCCGAGGCCGGACAGCTGGACCAGGCGTGTGAGGTGGCGGGTGAGGTGGTTCGTCTACTACCCACCGTGGACTCCGCGACGATTCGAAGTGACGTGCGGGATCTCCGCCGGGTCCTGAGCCGCAGGCAGCGGCACCCTGCCAGCCGTGAGCTCCTCGCCAGCCTGGCAACGGTGCTGGCCGACGCCCGGCCGGCCGGTACTCGATAGGGGTCGCCCGTCCCGGTGATGAAAAGACTCCGTTGTCCGCCCGGATGAAGACGGACAACGGCTTGTCGGAAAGTAGATGCCGCAGCAAGCTGAGCGGGCTTGCACGGCATACAGGGAGATCACCGCATCGATGACTATCATCTTCATCAACTACCGGACGGGTGACGAGAGCTTCGCCGCGGTGACCTTGGACGATGCCTTGTCCGCCCGTTTCGGCGCCGCGAACGTGTTCCGGGACAGCCGTTCCATCCCGCCGGGCATCGATTTCGAGCCGGTGCTCTGGCGGAATCTGGCGCGCAGTTCGGTGCTGGTGGTCGTCATCGGCCCGCGCTGGCTCACCGGGACGGGGACCAGCAACCGGCTGCTGGAGCCCGGCGACTTCGTCCGGCAGGAAATCGCGTTCGCGCTGCGGATCGGCCTGCCGATCGTGCCCGTCCTGGTCGGTGGCACCGCGATGCCTGCCGCCGCGGACCTGCCCACGGAGGTTCAGCCACTGGTCACCCGCCAGTACCGGCGCGTGCACGCCCGCACCGCCGAATCGGATGTCCGCACCCTGGTCGACGACCTCGCCCGCGCATATGGCGGAGAACCACCCGTGACCGAGTCACAGCCGCCCGCCGGCACCGTCCTGCTGATCGACCCGGACGGCCGGGAGGCACCGTCTGCCGCGCTGGTCGAACGATTGTTGGTGCAGGCGTCGATACCCACCGGCGTGGTGCACCACGACGGCGCGCTGCTGCGGGTGACCTGTCCGGGCGACAGAGACGCGAAAGCGCTGATCACCGGACTGATTCCCGCGCTGGACCGGGAACTGTCCTCGGTGCCGGACGCTGGGCGGCTGCGAGTCTCGATGGCCCACGGTGACCCGGAGACGGCGGTGGTGGCGGCACGGCGGCTCATCGGTGATCCCGTGCTGGACAGCGTGCTCGCCGCGACGGCGGCGGCCCGACTGGTGCTGATCGTCACCGACGACCTGCACCACCTGGTGATCCGCCCCGGCCATCGGCTGATCGACAAGTCGGCGTACGCACGGGTGGACTTCCCCGGCGCAGAGACCGCCTGGGTCCACGTGCCGGGCTTCGCGCATCCGCGCGGCCTGTCGCCGCAACGCCCGGCTCCGGCACGGCACAACTCGGTCGCCCAGGTCGGCAACGTCGCCGGTGACTTCGTGATGGGTGACAAGGTCGCCGGAAACAAGATCAACTATGGCGCCGGGGGCGTCGCGTGACCTCACCGTCGCCCACCACTACGATCACCACGCCGGTGGCACCGGCCGTCGGCACCGCCGCGGCGCCCAGCACGCCGGCACCGGCACAACCCCCTCCCTCCCAGCAGGGCGAGGCGGCGGCCGCGCCGGACGCCGGGCTGCCCGCGGCACCGGTCGAGGGCGCCGATACGGGTTCCTGGTCGGAACCCGGCGAGGCGACGTCCCGCTCGGGCGAGGGCACCTCCCGCAACGAGCACTGGCGCGCGGCGCGCACCGTCCACGGTGACCGGATCGGCGGGGACAAGGTCGCCGGCCACAAGATCGAACTCCGCTTCGCCGACAAGACGATGCCGCTCCAAGAGCTCTCCCCCGACCTCACCGAACCGGTGCGCTACGCCTTCGTCAACCCGGAGAACTGGGGTGACCTCAGCGAACGGTTCCGGGCGCATCGCAGCACGATCGTGCGCGGGCGGGCCGGGCAGGGCAAAGACGCCTGCGCGATCCGGCTCCTGACCGGCGAGGTGGAGACGATCTACGGTCTCGACCCGGAGGTCGACGTCAACCGGCTGGCGGATTCGATCGCCGAGCAGGCAGGAACCCTCGGCGGCGCAGAGGGCGGCATCGGCTTTCTGCTCTGCCAGCCCGTGCACGCCGCCAAACTGCGTGGCTTCACCCTGCAGAACCTCGAGAAGGCGCTGACCGACGCGAACGCGCGGCTGGTGATCACCCTGCACTCCGAAGTACACCCGGCGGACGACGAGTTGCACCGGTACGTCCTCGACCTGCCCGCCCAGCCGATCGATCACAAGCGGATCATCACCAGCCACCTGAGCTGGCGCTGCAACGACGTGGTGGCCGCCAAGCTGCTCGACAACCCGACTGTCGGCGAACTCATCGCCGAGCTCGCCGCCAGCGACGCGAGCTGCCGGTCGGCGGCCGATCTCGCCGCGATCATCAGCCTGGAGCGCGACGAGGACGGCACGGTCAACGGCTTCCAGGTCCGGGCGCGCCATCGGCAGCACCGCGAACAAGCCTTCGATCTCTGGTTCGACGGTCTACGCGGCGCCGAGGAACGCAGCTTCGCCGTGGCGCTGGCAGTGCTCGACGGACTGCCTTACGAGGAGGTGTCCGCGGCGGCACGACGGCTGCGGCGCAAGCTGGAACACGCCCAGCAGTTGGTGCTGTCCACCGCCCAGGCCAGTGGCCCGGAACTGCGCATCGCCCGGCAGGATCGGCTCCAGACGCCGACGGCCCGACTGCTGCAGACCCTGCGAGCCGCCGACACCGACGAGCAGATCCGGTACGCGTACGGCACCGTCCCGGTGCGCACTGTGCACTACCAGGACCCGGACTACCCGACGCAGGTCATCGAGCGGGCGTGGCGGGGCTACCAGATCCAGCCGACGTTGCTGGAATGGCTGGGCGAATTGATCGTCGCCGCCTCAGAGCCGGTACGCATCTATGCGGCGAGCACCCTAGGGATGCTCGCCCGCTACTCCTTCGACTATCTCTGCACCACAGTGTTCCACCGCTGGGCCAACAGCAAGGACCGGCGGATCCGTGAGGCGGTCGCCTACGCCCTGCGGGAGGCTGCCGCCGATCCCCAATTGGCAGCGAGTGCCGCGGCAGTCGTCACGTCCTGGTATGCCAACCGGCAGCAGCCGCGCATGCAGGCCACCGCCGCCCGCGCGTACGGTGCCGGGGTCGGCTCGCTCGGTCCGGCAGCGACCATCGATCGGCTGGGGCGGCTCGCCACCATCGACGAGTTCACCGTCGCCCTCGCCGTGGGCGATGCGCTGGCAGACCTGATCCTCCAGGACCCTGCGGAGACGGCGCCGATGGCCTGCACGGCCCTGCTCGCATGGTTCACCGACGGACGGAGGACCAGGCCCGCGCAGCTCGCCTTCTTGATCCTTGCGGACAGCATGGTCACCTGGACACCGGCCGAGGACGGTAGGCCGGGCACCCGCTGGCCCACCCTGCTTCACCTGGCGCAAAGCGTCGAGACCCTACGAGGTCCCCTGTTCGCACTGTGGCAGCGGGCGGTCGCGGAAAGCATCCTGCACGAGCAGGCCCACGCCGTTCTCTCCGGGTGGGCCGGCCTGGCGGAGCACGACGAAAAGCAGCTCGACGTCCTGCTGCGGCTGCTGCGCGCGACGGTGGGGCTGCCCGTCCCGGACGACCGAATCCGTCAGATCCTGATCCGCCTCGCGGCCCGCTGGGTGGAGCCCGAGACCTTGATCCCGTTGCCGCGGGCGCATCAAGCTGTGATGGCGCAGCTCGCGCCGGGAGGAAACTGAGATGCCCGATTCCATCCCGCTGATCCTGACGACCGAGCCGGTCAAGATGGTCGGTATCAAGCCTGCCCGCGGCCGGACGCCCTCGATCGCGGTGGTCTACGCGACCCGGGACGGCGACTTGGAGGTCCTCGACGGCGGCAGACCCATGCGTTGGTCGGATCAGGTGCTCACCAAGTACCGGACCCGCTACGAGGTGGACATCAGTGACCACCATCTCAGCCTCGACTTCATCAAGGACCCCCTGCCGACGCAGAACGACACCTACCACTTCAACGCTTCCATCAGTGTTTCCTTCCGCGTCACCGACCCTGCGGAGGTGATCGAGCGGAAGGTGCTGGACGCGGTACCTCTGATCCGCGGCTATCTGCTCTCCACCTGCCGGCCGATCACTCGCCAGTACGCGATCGAGGAAGCCGAGGAGGCCGAGCAGGCCATCCACGCCCGGTTCCACCGGGACACCCCGCTGACCGGTGGGATCACGATCCACGCCGTCCATGCCCGGCTGTCGCTGGACGAGCTCGGCCGCACCTATCTGCAGGATCTCGAGGCGGCCCGGCGGGAGGAGAACGTCAAGACCGCGCAGCACCCGGGCCAGCTCAACGACGTCGCGCGGGAGACCGAGATCGGTCTGCTCCGCCAGGCCGCCGACCACCGGCGCCAGGAACGCGAGCGGCTGGTCATCGGCAATCGCGCGCTGGACCCCGCGGCCATGGTGCAACTCCATCTGGAGCGCAACCCCGGCGACACCGCCGGGGCGATGAAGATGCTCGCCGAACTCGAGGAGTCACGGCAGGCACAGGCAGAGAAGCGCGACGACCGCTGGCAGTCGATGCTCGGTGGCATGGCCGAGAACGGCCTGATCCAGCAGCCAGACATCGCTCCCCTGGTCACCGCGGCCGTGCGGCGCCTGGAGGGATCGGCCGGAGTCATCCGGACAACTGCTTCGGTGCAGGAACCACAGCCACCGGCGGCCCCGGCGGCGATCGGCTGGGACGATCCGCTGCCGCACCGAAGCGCACCCGCGCCCTCGATCCAGCCGGTGCCACCGCCGCCGAATCTGGTTCCCGTCTACGTGATCGTGGACGATTCGTCGGTCGGCGCACCGTGGATCGACGACCTCCAGGACGCCGTGCAACAGATGCAGTCCGCGGTCGCCGGCCTGCCGAAGATCGCGTCGGCCGTGCGGCTGAGCGTTCTCGGGTACGCCGAGAGTGTTTCGGAGCGGGTACGACTCAGCCGGATCAGCGATGAAACCCGGATGCCGCCCCTGGTGGCGCGTGGCACCGCCGACCACGGGGCGATGTTCCGGTGGCTGCTGGAGCACGTACCCGCTCAGCTCGCGGACCTTCAGGCGCAGCACCCGTCAGTGCGGCCGCCGTCGATCGTCCTCATCAGTGCCGCCGCGCCTCGCGACGACGGCTGGGCCGCGCCGCATCAGCGGCTGCTCAACCAGCGCCGCCGTCCCGAGATCGTCAGTATCGGCCTGCCGGGCGCAGCGGCGAAAGAGATCGCCGCGCTGGCATCCTTCCCGGAGCTGGCGTTCGTGTCCGACGACCGCGACGCCACCGTCGCAGGGCTGGCGGGGTTCCTGCGGCGCTACGTCATCGGCTGCGGTCAGGCCGCGCTCGACGGGACCGAGAGCCCCGTACCCACCGCGCCGTCCGGCTTCCGGATTCCCGAGCCGGACTGACTCGCTCAGCCGCCGAGCCGGCGTTGCAGCAGCGCCACAGCGCCGCGTGCGGCACCGGCTCCAAGCACCGCCAGCCCGGCGAGCGGCACCACCCAACCAGTGGACAGCATGGTGGCGGTGAGCATCACCAGCACTACGGCCAGGGCCGCCGTGATCACCATGCCCTGCCCGGCAGACCGCGCCGAGGCGCAGCCGAGCATGGCCGTGGCCGCCGACGGCACCATCGTCATCGTGAGCAGCACGCCAGCGGAGAGCCAGCCGGACAAGCCCGGCACTGCGGGGAGCGCGATGCCGCTCAGCCCGACGATGCCCCCCATGACAACGGCGAGAGCAGCACACAGTCCGCCCTGGACGCCGAGTTTCGCCGCGACGAGTGCGCCGGGTGGGACCCCGTCCTGGTACGCACGGGCCAGTTCGGCACGTTCGGTCACCAGGTCGAAGCGATTGACGATCAGACCCGCGGCCACTGCGACGCCCGCCAGCGGTATGGGGTCCTCGGCGAAGAGTGCCACAACCGCCGTGCCGAGCATTGGCAACAGCAGGAGAGCCGACGAACCGTTGCCCCGGCGCCGAACCAGCAGCGCCTCTTGGCGCAGCATCGTCCCGATACCGGCGAAGGCGCCTTCCGGCTCGATGACCGGCTCCCATGCCGGCAGGTGGGCAGGCGGCAGTGCCCGGCCACGCTCGGTGTCGCCGGTCGGCTCCTCCAGCCCGGCGATCCACTCCGCGCGGGTGGTCCCCGGCTGGTTGTCCAACGGCCGGCCCGGCGGCCCTGTGAAGCGCAGTCGTCCCTCGCGGTCGAGGACGACCACGGTGTCAGCCAGGTCAAGGTTGTCCAGGGAGCGGGTGGCCACCATGATCGTGCTGTGGGTGTCCCGGCCCACGGTTCGGAGCCGCGACATCAGGTCCCGATCCCGGCCGACCTCATACGTCGCGCCAGCCTGCATGATCACGAGCAGGCCGGGGCGCGCGACCAGTTCGAGTCCGATCGACAGCCGCCGCCGCTCGGCGTCGGAAAGGGTACGGATCCATGCGCTCTCGCGGTGGTCCAGGCCCATCCAGGACATCGTCTCGCTGATCAGGGCTGCGGTGCCGGCCTCCTCCTGACCCGCTGGTGCGTGTCGGGCCGCGGCGAAGGTCAACGCCTCGTGCACCGTGATCGTGCCGTAGAGGTCGTCCGTGGCGGGCACCCGGCGCAGCCGGGGATCACTCCGCCGGCTCGATCCGGCAATACGGACCCGGCCGCTGTCGGGACGGTAGCCGCCCGCGACGAGCCCGAGCAGGAGCTGGCCCCCTGCGTCATCCGGGCTGACGACGACGACGAAGTCACCGGCAGGCACCGTCAGCGACACGTTGTCGAGCAGACGCCGTCCGCCGGCCCGGACGTGCACTGCCTCCAGTTCGACGGACAGGGCCCGGCGCGAACGGCGAGGGCTCGGCACGGTGATCACTCGGCGCCCCACCGTGAACCGGGAACCGGGCTCGCGGCGTGCCGAGGTCACCGGCTCACCGTCGATGCTGACGTCGCCGCTGCTCGCGATGATCCACCAATCGCCTCGTGCGTCGACCTCGACGCGTGCGTGGTCCGGCCGGACGGACGGGTCGTCGATCACGATGTCCGCGCCCGTACCGGCCGGGCCGATGACCAGTTGCCGGATCGCGCCTGCTTCGCCGGCCTCAAAGGACTCCCTTCCGCTGAGGGGAGCGGTGAACGACATACCCGCCGGCCGGGAGTCGTTGTCGCTGTAGGGCTCGGCGCTGAGCCGCACCTCGGCCCGCCCGGACGCCAGGGTCGTGTCCGGTTGCGTGACGCTCCGGCCGTTGATCCGCAACTCCCGCGGGCAGTCGGAAGGCCCGGTATGGAACCACCAGGTGCCGAGTTCCGACACGAAGTAGCCGACACACGCCGCCCGGTCGGGCGGATTCGTGGAGACCCGCAGTTCACCGGCGTCCAGCCAGAGATAGTGCGGGTCCTGCTCGGGCAGCCGGCGTTCGCCGTCGTCGGAGATCAGGAGCAGCGAGCTCACGGCTGAACTCCCTGGAAGAGCAGGGAGAACCCGGCGAGCCCGCACAGCACGAGCACGGCGACTCCGGCGATCAGGAGGTACTGCAACGAACTCGGCCGGGCGGGCGGCGATACCGGCGGTGGACTCGCCGGCACCACCACGACCGGCGGCGGCGCGATCCAGCGCTGCCGGTAGGCGGACGGCACCCAGCCGGAGGACGGACCGGCCGGCGGCTCGTGCTGGGGCATCGGCTTGGTCGCGGCCAGCGGTGTCACGGTCGGATGGGCTGCCTGCCGGGGCACCGAGGCCTGGCCGATCCACGGGCTCGCCCAGTCGACCGCCAACCGGCGCCATTCGTCGGTGGGCACGGGTCGGCCTTCGGCGGCACGCGCCAGCAGCGTCGCGTCGCGGGTCGGGATCACCCCGGACAACCGGGCCCGAGGCACCTCGATCAGCGCGAACTCGTCGAGCAGCAGCCACACCGCGAGCCACGCGAAACGGGTCAGGTCGGTGCCGGTGGTGGGCTGAGATGCCTGCGGTACGACCTCGGCGATGGTGGGCGGGGCGGCCGCGGAACTCATCCTCCCCCAGGGCCCCATCATGGTGTCACAATCCACGTAGTAAACCGCCGTACCGTCGCGGGTGGACAGAATATTGGTCTCCCGGACGTCGTTGACGACCACCCGCCGCTCGTGCAGCCAGAGCAGCACCTCGGCGGCGTGGCCGAGGGCACGTCGTTTCATGTGCACCGGGATGCCCGGCCGGGGGTGTCCTTCGGCGCGATACCGGATGAGCCGGTCGAAGCGGCGGGGTGAGTAGTCGCTGTCGGCGTCGGTCTGCTCGAAGAACTCGCGCCCGGCGTACGGCAACAGCACGCCGAGCAGCAGCCCGTTGTCGCGTACCCGGTATCGAGGCCAGGCGGTCACCTTGTCCAGGTACTCGCGCTGACCGTCGGGCAGGTGGTGCCGCCAGACGATCTGCCGGCCCAGCGCGTTGGGGTCGGCGGTGGCGCGGAAGCCCGGCGTGTACGCCTTGAAGACGTAGTCCTGTCCCCGCCAGGTGCAGTGCGTCAGCCGCGAGTTGCCGTTGTGCTTCCAGCTGAGCCGTTGTTGGCTCCGCAACTCCGCTTCCTCGACCCAGAAATCCGCGCGGGGCTCCGCGTCGATCAGCGGATCCACACCGCCACCGCCGTCCGGTCATCGGTGAAGTACTCGTCCTCGAAGCCCACCTGCGCCAAGAACTCGACGGGTGGCGGCGGTTGCCGCCAGCGGGCCGCCAGTTCACGGCCCAGGGGTGAGCCGTCCATGCCGAGCGCACTGGCGAAACCGTCGCTGGCGAGCACCACCACGGAGCCGTGCGGCACCCGGACCCGCCGGGCACGTCCCCGTGCTTGTGAGGGCAAGTGCCGCGTCACGTTCTCGCCATCCGAGCGGCGTTCATGGTGCAGCACGGTCCACGTACCGTCGTGCAGGAACCATGCCTCTGAATCACCGACGGCGGAGACCGTGACCTCGGCGCCGTCGGGGGTCGGCCGGATCTCCGACAGAACGAGCGTTGTGGCTCCGCTGAACTGGTTCTTCTCGACGAAGCGGCGCACGTGGCCGGCGGCGGGCTCGAGAATGGCCGCGAAGTCCTTCCCGGTGGCGAGCCGCTGGCCCTCCCTGAGGACACCGGCCACCGCATGGTGTGCCACGTCGCCCGAGTCGGGCTTCGAGCCGAGGCCGTCCGCCACCGCCGCGATCAATGACTGGCGTTCCTGGTTCCAGGTGATACCGCAAGCGTCCTGGGCGGGAGTGCCGTCGAAGGCGTGCGCCACGCCACGGACCGTCGCGGCCCGGATCACGACCCGCGCGCCCCCGGAACCACCGCAGCCGTGGTAGACGGTATGGAACCAGGGTCCGTGGATCAGCACGGCGGAGGTGAGCACCGGTTCGGTCGGTCGTCGCCGGCTGGGACCGAACGCAAGCCCACGGACCGGTTTACCAAGCCTCGCGAATTTACCAAGCCTCGCGGACGGTAGCCGGAAACGCTGCTGCGACGGCGCGGATCGGCTACCAGCGCCCGCCTGCTTCGGTGGCCGGCTGGTGCCGCCTTCCCGCAGCATGACCCCGGCCCCGGTCTGCACGCTCCGGGTGACCACGCGGTCCCGGCGTCGCCGGAGCCACAGCACGAGGGCGAAGACGGCGATCAGAAACAGGAGCGCACCGACCAGCGGACCCAGGTCGTAGCCGGCCCTAGCCGGTTCGGTGAGCACCTCAGCCCTGCGCACGGCGGGGCCTGTCGATCCGGCGCATTCCCACGGGCGATTCGATGGTCAGCATCCCGGCGCTGGTGGACATGCCGATGCTCTGCTGGATCGCGTCGACGACGCTGCCCGACAGCTCCCGCGGCGTCGTCCGCCGGTCTGAGATGAACGCGTTGCGCGAGCCGTTGTCGTCGCCGGTCGCCAGCTCCCAGAGCGTGTCGCGGTCCGCTCCGGGCAGTCCGATCGCGGCGATGCGTGCCCCGATCGGCAGGTTGACCAGACGATCGCGGTGCACCATCCACTCGGCGGTCTCCTGGTTCGCCGATCGCGCGTACGGGCGCCCGTCGGTGATGAAGAAGACCCAGGGCCGGGCCACATCGACGGTGAGTCCTTCGCGGGCCCGGCCCAGGTTCACCGCCCGTACGTCCTTGGGATGCTGCTCCACCATGAACTTCAGCACCGAGGCGTAGTCCGTCCCGTAGCCGAGGCGAGGCTTGCCGATGGCCACCGCCTGGACCAGTGAGGTCATCGGACGCAGTACCTCCGGGCGGTCGTTGAAGGCGAGGACGCCCACCGAGGCGATGCTGTTGATCACCGGGCTGTCGGCCAGGTCCCGTAGCATCCGCGGGATCAGGTTGACGAAATGCTGGAGCGGGGCATCCTGCGGCGCGGCACCGCGTGCCGGTGTCCGCATCGACTCCGACGTGTCCAGAACGATGTAGATCAGGTAGGTCCGGATCCGGGCGGAGCGGGCGCCCTCGAAAGAAGCAGTCGGCTGTTGAGTGGTCACCACTGTGCTCCCGGCTGTTCCGGCACGATCAGTTCCTGGGTGGGTCCGTCGTCCTGGCTCTCGCCGTCCATCACCCGGCCGTTGCCCGGTGACCAGCCCTGGTTCGCCGGCCCGATCGCCGTCCGCATCAGGTGCTGCTCGAACGCGTCGATGAGCAGCCCGCGGCGCTCGTCCAGGTTGGCGCGCTGGACGCGGCTGCCCTCGTCGATCAGGTCGCGTTGGTTGCGACACACCGTGTCGGTGCGATAGCGCACGAGATCACCGTTCTGGGCGTGACGGTGCAAGTTCTCCACGGTACGGATGTGCGCCGCCTGTTCCTGTTCACCAAGCCGCTCTTCCACCAACCGGTCATAGGCGGTGCGTCCGCTGAGCGCCTTGAGGATGATCGGCAGGGCATCGACCACGATGAAGAAGATCCGGATCGCCCACATGGTGACCGCGACGTAGGCGTTCGCCGCCACCAGTTCGTCCAGAGCCCGGAACCGCTCCAGCAGCCCTACGCGCCCCTGCCGCCCTCGGACCGCGTCCAGTTCCTTGTCGATCGCTGTGTTCACGGAGTTCCCGTAGGTCACCCGGGCGGTGCCCAGACGGCTGCTCACGTCCTTGATCTCCTGGTTCAGCGCCGAGAGCTTCTCGCCGTTCTCATCGATCTGGTGATCGGAGCGGTACTTGGTCGCCTCTCCGCGCAGCCGGTCACAGTTCGGCCCTTCGCCGAATTTCCCGGTCAACCCGACACCCGAGGTGCCGTTGCACTCCTTACGGGCCTCGGCCTCTAGTTTCGCGTACGCCTTGCCGTCGGTGTTCATCGTCGTCTGCAGCGTCCCGGCCTGCTTTGTCGCCGTGTCGAGTTGCTTCTGCAACGCCTCCGGCGAGTCACCGGCCAGCGAGAGCCGGAACTGCGCACAGCGCGCCTCCGCAGCCGCTGGCGATGCCGCCTCGGACGTACCCGGAATCGGATTGCAGGTACGCAGGTCGCTTTCCTTGGTCAGGATTTCCTGCTGCCGATCCTTGGCGATCTTCTCGTCGATGGCGGTGCCGTAGACACCGAGCAACAGCGGCTCGGCCAGGATCACACCGAGGGCGATCGACAGGAACAGGCGGGCGAGCAACTTGCCGACTGCCCGCGCGCCCTGCCCCATCGTGGTGGAGGTCATCAGCCAGCGGTCGAGGCTGAGGATGAACAATCCCCACACCGGCACCGCAAAGACGATGAAGAATCGGAATCCGCCGAACACCCAGTACAGGGCGGCGGTCATGGACAACATTGCCATGATCGCTGTGCCTACGACCACGCCACCCATCGAGGTATATCGGGCCCGCTCACTCGGCACCTGGTCGAGGATGTCCTCGCGTGTACCGGTGGCCAGGCGGAGCGCCCTGCTGAGCCCCCATCGGGCCGGCTCGGCGTCGTCCACGTCGTATTCGGTCTCGGGTCGATGCATGTCAGTCGTCACCGTCCGGCGAGTAGGTTCCGTAGGCGTCCCGCGGCGCTTCCTCATCGCCGAATCGGTCCTGATATCGGGGCGGTGCATCCGCTTCGTCGAAGGACTGGTGGGAGCCGCCCATCGACGCCGCGTCCTCCTGAACGCCGAGGGTCACGTCCACGAGCCGGACACGCATGCCCGGAATGACCGGCGGATCCAGCTCATTGCGGGCGAACGTGCGTGCCAGGATGCGCTGAGAGACCTCCGGGTTCTCGGTCACGTCCTCACGAGCGCCCAGCATCCGCACCCGGGTGTCGCTGAGCAGATACTCGAGCAGTTCGGTGCGCACGTCCCAGCAGCCGACCTCGAGAACCCGAACCGGGTCGACGACGGTGCAGTTGTAGCTGGCCCGCAGCACGAGGCGGCGGCCCGGGCTGACGGACGGCAGGGCCGCGACGGCGGGAACCACCTGCGACCGGGTCAAGACAACGGCGACCATGGTCGCCTTGACCACCACTTCGGACAACAACATGCGTGGCCCGGTGGGCGCCACGGAGAACCGGTCATTGAGCTATTCCGCGCAACGTAGCGATCACTCGGGGTGATCGGATTTGCGGCGAAAGTTGGGTGTCGGAAGTCGTTTTTGGACGGTCGGGGTTGGCGTGGGGCGGTCGTGTCGGGGTTCCGGGGG
>Ga0307515_10011647_pt1 | contig 16664 bp, 4 predicted proteins | sample 17_EM_MG_FD_194513 | JGI IMG/M metagenome (GOLD analysis project Ga0307515, IMG submission 194513) | Populus trichocarpa ectomycorrhiza microbial communities from riparian zone in the Pacific Northwest, United States - 17_EM | ecosystem: Host-associated > Plants > Roots > Unclassified | place... | reverse complement strand
GTTACTATTATATCTCTATAAGATAAGCAGTTAAGAACTAAGTTATAGTTTTAGGACTTTTAGCTGCAAACTTAGCGTAAACTTAAAATAATTAAGATAAAGCTTAACAAAAACGATAAAGTTATTAAATATACGAAACTTACTATAAAAAGACTAGAATAAGTAATAGAGCGAATTACTATAAAATAGGAGTAAAAGAAAGAGGATAATGCTTTAAGAGCCTTTATAAGCCTTAGATTAGCTCTACTAAAGTATCCTCTAGTACTAAAGTTAATAGGAGTAGACGGTTAGACTCTCTTATATCTTTACTAGTTATAAACTAACCTTATATTAGAGTACAATTTTATAATAAAAAAGGGAGATGCTAGAACACTCCCTAGTTATCCACTCCGTAATAATATTATCCTTAATTCTAGAACCACTATATACGCCATTAACGATTAATTAAGATTTGTTAACGAGCTCTGGCTAAGTAATAACTTTGTATACGCCGGAACGGGCCTAGATTTAATTAAGGACTTTAAAACTACTAAGATTACAATTTAGATACTAGACGGAACTAGGAGAATCTAGTTTAAGAATATAGCGTATATACCGAACTTTTATATAAGCCTAGTCTATCTTTAAAAGTTTAATAAATATAAAGTCTTTTGGGATAATAAGAACAACTTACTATACTATAGCGATCGATAAACGTACGCCTATTATGGTTAGTATAGTAATTAGTTAACCCTTAAATATTATAAACTTAAGCTAAGGGCCCTTAAGGAAGAGCTAATAAAAAGCTTAAGAAAGGAAGTGTCGACCTAAATTAGGTTTGCTTACCACCGTCTTACTACTATCTTTATTACCTACTACCCTATGACCTACTACCCTACTACTTACTACCCTATGACTTACTACCTGTTTCTGTTCCTTATACCTTCCTTATATATATATAAAGGCCCTAGAGCCACGTTTAATAGATAAAATTATCAATTTTTTATCTCTTAATCTCACGATCAACAGGAAGAATTAAGGTCAATTAGACGCCTATATCTAGCATGGCTGCGGACGATTTAATAAAGGCTCTACCGCATTAAAAGAATGAGGCGTTTGTTTGTAAATTGAATCCGGTTAATATTAAGGAAAGGAATAAATTTAAGGGACGTTTGATTAAGAGCTTTTAGGGGTATATTCAACTCAACACCAAATTGATATCATAACTTTTTGTACCTTTTTTATAGCTTAAAAGGCTTTGTGTAGCTAGGGGGTATTAACCTACGAAACTTTAAACGTCGTATTAGTCCTTAATTAAACGACTAACATATAAAGCTCCAACTAATTAACTAAATACGTTGTAGATTATACGAAGCTGATAACGACTTTTTAGTGTATATATAGAGGCTTTAGAGCCACGTTTAATGTAGTAAAGTTCTCATTCTTAATCTAACCGTTCGATAAATTAGATTAACGGCCTTAACTATTTTAAATATCAGCTTAAGTATTACTAGCTATCACTCCTAATAGACGTTAATTAATAATAAAGCGTATATTTTAAAGGAGATTTAGAAGAACCTAACTCCTAAAAGTACTACTTATATTTTAAATAGAATTTGCAAATAAACGTTTAACCTATAGCTTAGGATACAGATTTAAAACAATTTCTAGATAACTAGATTCTAAAGTTAACGTAGTAAATATATAATAAATGCTTAAATAAGACAGTAACAATCTGTCAGCATATCCAATCTTAATTCCTCCTTATACTTTTAGCAGCTACTATAAATAAACTAGCATCTAAGACGCATTATATTATCTAAATATCTACGTAAGTTATATATATCTCCTGCTTTCCATTCGGCAAAACTGGCGGATTTAGCAATATAGGCCAATCCCAAACCTAGTATAGTGTATATACACTACCATAAACAAGGTCCTAGGGCAGCTTAACTTAGGTACTACACCACAAACTATTACCCTTAAAGTCCTTATATTGTCGCTACAGCAGGTTCTAATAGCGAAAAGACTTAGAACTGCTGTTTATCTAATAGCAGCTACTATTATCAAAAGGTACTTATATAAGAAGGCGCCTATAACTATCTCCCCTGGTTTTATTACTATTCCATACCTAATAAATTGCTAGTAGTAAGTCAGAAGGAGAAGGAACTGCTATTCTATAAACAGAAACTTCTCTAGAGGAGGCCTTGTCTAGGGTTTAATTTAGTAGGGTAACGTGGCCATTTTCTTAATATATTAGCAGTATAGTATCTCCTATTAGTGCAGATAACATAAAACTCCCTAATGTTTAGTTATAATTTATCTGAGTTTGTTTATATATAGGGTTTATAGGTAGGAGAGCATTACCATTACGGCTATTAGGAGGTAGGAGATAGGCTATATAGGCGTCTTTATTACTAATAAAGAAAGGCAAGGTACGGAGAACTTAATATTAGTATTAGTAAGGCTAATGCTTCTAGCGTGTAGTATAGTTTACTATTTCTTTAAGGGAAACTAGGAGATCCTTCTAGGACGCTATAATTATCTAAAATTAATATCCGCTCTACCTAAGTATAAGCAAAACACCAGCGTAAGAGATAGAGAAGATAGATTAAAGGAGAAACTTAGAGATAAAACATTTTTGCGTTTTGTTTCTAGTGTAAAGGTAAAAGAATATAATTTTATATTCTTAAATGCTGTAAAACGATATTTTTAGTAGCGATTTATTCTAGTTTCTTATTAAAGACATCCGGTATTACTAATCTTAGAAATATAAAATAGGAAACGGGAAATGGGAAATAGGAAGTAAGAAATAGGAAGCGAGAAACGGGAAGAAATTATAAATAAGAAATATAAAACTTAAATTATAAAACAGGAAATTAAAAAGACTAAATAGAAATATTAAAATAATTTTCTAATTTTAAGTTTTAACTTCAACGGTCTATTAGGGACGGCGTATAGTTAAAAGGTGTAATTGCTAGCTGCTAGAAAGCGCAATATATATTATACTAACCGTAACCTTAATCTTTCTTATAAAAACTCGCAAAGGCTATACTGCGCCTTAAAAAAACTCTATAAAACTCTAAAAGCTCTTATCTTAGTAAGTAACCCTATAATAAAGTTAGCGATATAAGCTAATATAGTAGATATAGGCAAGAAAAGCCCTAGTAATATAAGCGGTACAGTCGTTACGGGGATTACTATAATCACTACTATTATTTTAATAGCACTAGTCCTATTTCTAATTATACACCGTTAATAAAAGCATAGGCTTTGGGATGCGGTTTAAGATATAGTTAGGGACGTGGGGCTTAGAGAAAAACGGGGGAGAATAAATAGGGTGACTAGATTACCTTAACGCATATTATTTTCTAAAAAAGAGCGCTTCTAGGTATTCTAGTCCTAAGCCTATAGCTATAAAATTGAATTAATATTTTTTAATATTATAGTTTAGGATATCTTAGATATAACTAATGGCAAATATTATGCAAAACCATTTATATAGCCACTATAGTATACCTAACTTACAAGTCTGCATATATGCTTATACATATAATAGGTGTCGTTTCTTAAAAAAGTAAGAATAAAGCGCTCCTCCTTCTTTACTACTATTAAAAAAAAAGAAATAGAAAAGATTATAATTAATAAACCCTAATTAAGCCATCCTAATTATAAAGTCCTAAGCTAATAAGAATCCCTAGCTTAGCTATACTATTGCTTTCTATAGCTAGCGCTTTATCGCCTTATTAATGCCAAACTTGGCTTTACTAACCCCCGCCCTTTATCTTTCCGCTAAGTAAGAATTACTAGAAATAGACCCCTAAGCTAAAAAGGCGGTAGTGCCTAAAATAAGAATATATAAATACTCGGATACCGCTTAACGCCTAATAGGCCCTTATTTCCAATCGCTGCTTAAAAGATACTATAGTATTGCGTTAAACATACAGCCGCTTATAGTCACACTCTTTGCTATATATTTAACAGTGACTATATAAAGAGTTCCTATTGCATTTCGTCTTCGCAACCCGGCAATTAGAATATAGTAATTAATACTTAACTTTGGGACCTTCTAGAGTGGGTTCGGCATAAATTAAAGTTTCTCCGTTATAAGTAGTCCTAGTAGCCGTTAGTAGGGCAAGCTGGTTTAACTAAAATTGCTCTCCTATATCCCGGAACTGTATACCTAATAGAGTCTAACTTTAGGTAACCTACTTAGCCTTTATAAAGCTTAAAGTGGTATTACTACAACAATTATTGGAAGTTGTTAAGGTGTATTGCTATATAGATAATTAAGACTCCGGATACGTTGTAAGAAAGTACCTATAATTTATTTCTATCTCTAGAATAACTATTAACGTCTCTTTATTAGACTAGTATAGATATTATAAATAAAAGGTCTTTATCTAGTCCTTAAAGACGCTATTAATTGCTAGTAAGACCTAAAGTTGCTCATTCTCTTATTATATAGTGCTTTGCATTTCCTAAAAGGCTTTTACATTTTGAGCTATAACATTAACCTACTTTTGCAGCTTAGTGTAGTTTTAGCACTCTCTTACCTACTACGGTATTATGGTAAAAGCTCTACCGTATAGGTTGTTCCTAGCGGCTAAAGGCAAAAGTCTTAGTAATAAGTTAGATAAGTAAGTAATAGTAAAAATGAAGGAGTAAAGATACTAATAAGCCTATAGAAAGGGATATTAAACCTTAAATATAAGAAGACGCCACTTACTGTAATACGTTTCATACTTATATACTAGGTTCCCGCTATGCCGTAAGTAGTAAAGGTTAGTAAAGGTTAAGGCCTAATTTAGGGTCGCTAAATAGGGCCGCTATAAGATATACGGCTACTGGGGGATATAAACTTACTATAAATATATATAGAGATGCAAAAACAGCATATAATGGCTTACTTTGGCGGTAAATTCTAAGCATTAAAGGTGGCCGCAGTTAGTATTAATATAAATCTTTCGCTATGCTATTTACGGACTTAAAAATAGTTCTATTATAGGGATCCCTGCTTAGGTTACGTTTTTAGGGCTTTAGTAACAAAAATGTCTTAGTACTTAGAGCGATTCCTTCTATTAGCCACGGAGATAGCTTTACTGCTAAGGCGTTAGACTCTAAATAACTACGGACACTAAAGGTTGAACTAGGGTTATTTCCTTATGTATATTAGGGCTCTTAGAGCCACCTTAAATAAAAGAGATTACTTATTTAATTTTATATCTCTACCTATTAGCTAGCTTATATTATTTATTATAATACCCACCTAGCTAAAACCTTCTATTATTAACTAAAAGTATCCTTTAACCTTGCTGGAGATAGTACTAAAAATACTAATTATGCTAACACTTATAAGACCTAATAGAAGGACTTTATACGTTTTAACATTTACACTATCCTACTATTAGTAGTGCTATAAAACTATAAGCAGGTACGCTTATATAGGTCCAACTTATTATATCCCGTGTTATATTCCATTTTATTCCCCCCTTATAAGTTATATAGGCTTTATATTTGCAATTTAGACATTTTTCTTTTATCTCTATGTGTAGACTATCTCCGCAATTATACTGGCTCCGCAATTAGGATAAGCTTAGCAATTAGAATAGCTAAACTTATATAATACCATTCTCTATTCCCTATATTCGAACAATATACGCATATAGTATAGCCGCATAGATAATAATCATTTATAGGTTAATCTGCGCTTTTATACTAACACTATCTTCTTTATTAGGAAAGACTATATCTAGCGTAAAATTTCTTATATAGGACCAAGTTTATATAGGTGCTAATTAAGCTAGTATTAATTATACTGGTGTTGATTATACTAGTACTGATTATGCTAGTGTTAATTATGCTGGCGCCGGTTATACTGGCGCTAGTTATGCCGGTGCTAGTTATACTAACGCTATTTCTATAGATATATTACGGATGTAATTACTCTAATACGGATTCGACCTATTTCCGTATTTATACTAATCTATTAATTATTATAGCGTAAGAATATAGTAGGCAGACTTATATTATAGCACGTTTTATTCATCTTATATATAGCTAAGATAGCTTAGGTATAAAGAATAATAGTAAGCAGTATAGGGCACAAAGATTAATAGTAAGGAGTGCGGCCGAAGTTATATTCTATCTTAGCTAAGATCCTAGGCGTAGCTACTAGTCTAATAACGCCTTATATAACGCCTTATATAACGCCTTATATAATATCCTAGCTTAGCCCTAAAGCTTCTTATATAAATAATATAAAGCGCCTTATATATTTGGATTAAAATTCCAAAATTAATTAAGAATCCTTAATATAATTACGCTTGCCGTCTTATGCTATAATAGAATAGGGAACACTAAAAATGCTTATAGTTTGTTAGACGGACAAGTTACTTATAAAAACTCTGTCTTATTATAAAAGGCTCTAAAGCCTTACTATATACACTAAATAGGTGGTAAAAGGCTAATAACGATTTTTAACTGTTACTTAATTACTACTAGGTCGATATTGCCACTTAGTCGGTAATAGGTAATAAATAGGTAATAGAATTAGGTAGTAAGATATATAATAGTAAGAAACAGGGTAGTAAGTCATAAGGTAGTACCTTTGAGGTTAGTACCTAATAGGGTAGTGCCTTTGAGGTTAGTACCTAATAGGGTGGTGCCTTTGAGGTCAATACCTAACAGTGACATCGGCGGTCAAAGCGGATCCTGTTTTGTTCCTCTTAGATTCCAAATAGGTCGGCATATTGCGCAATTTAGATGTTAACAACAGTAACAGTTCTCCCTCTTTGCGTAATAGTCACATTTACACTATACTTGCTATTAGACCATGCAATACCATTATAAAGGGTACCTATACGCATTCTCATGCCCGTTTCTCTACGCATTCCCGTTCCTATTCCTCTATAAATTCCTATAACTATTCCTTTACTCCACTATCTAATTTATCTTTAGCGGATTTAAAACTCACGTTATCTATTACTTCCTCGGCGGATCTAAAACTAAAATTAGGCTTTTCTTTAAAGTTTTCTTCGATGCTTAAGTTGCGTAGAGGTTTTATTAGGCTTTCCTTTAATTTGGTTATATATATAAGATCTTTCCCCCACCTAATAAGTATGTCTTTAATATAGCTAAGTTGCGTTAAGACTTTCTCTATGCTAAAAAATTCTTTACTAAATATAAAAAGCTAAAAGCCTAAAATTTATATAGTAGGTAAGGCAGGAAATAGAAGTCTCGGTATATACTATAAGTTTAGCGCGCCTGTACTACCAGCCCACTAATATAGAATTGTTACTATCTATAAGGTATATATACTAGCTTTCTATTTTATTTAGCTCCTATTCCCGCCTCTATCCGTTACTTTTTACCGCTAGTCTATATTATATAGTATAGCCTACGTTGACTAAATAACTTGGTATAGCTTCCCCTTTTTATTATCTCTCTTTTTTCTAAGACAATAATATTATTAGCGTGCTTAATTATGTTAAGACGATAAGTAATAATTAAAGTTATTCGGCATTTTACTTAACTTTTAAGTAATTTATAAATCGGCACCTCTGTTAGATTATCTATAGCAGATAAGGCTTTATTAAGAAGTAGAATCTTTAGATTTTTAAGAATAGCCCTTATAATAGTAATACGTTAACGCTTATCACCTAATAGTTTAATACCTTCTTCCCTAATATTAGTGTCGTATTAGGTTTTAAGACCTATTATCCGGTTATATATATAAGCGGCTTTATAGGCTTCTTTAATTTTATTAGCCTTAGCGTTAAGCCTATACGTAATAATTTCCTTAATTAACTTATTTAGTAAGTTAAGGCTTTAGGGGATAATTGTAATATTATCTTATAGGCTACTTAATGTAACATTATAGGTATTCTAGCTATTAATTTTAATGTCCCCTTTATTAGGGTTGATAAACTATTATAAGAGCTTAAAGACTATAGACTTGCTGCTTCCGCTTTATCTAATAAGCGTAATAGTTTTCCTGCCCTTAACTATAAAACTAATTTTATTTACCGCCGGCTGGTTACTATCCGCGTAGGAAAATAAGATATTAGTGAATTTAATACGCCTAGCGGTAACCTTAAGGCTTATTACTCCTTTTTTATTAACAATAGATGGCCTAGCTTAAAGAAGTTTAGAAAAGCGCTCTCCTAAACTAAGGCAATCTATAAGAATATTATATAATCTTATATTAAAGTTTATAAATTTAAATATACTTAGCTAGGATTAAATTAGAATAAATAAGCTACCTAGAGGTATAAGACCCTTTATAATATAAAGAGCTAAAAGCCACACTATAATTACTAGGCCGATTGTTTTCATTATATATGCCGCTAAATTGGCAAATAAGCGCAGCCAAGACATTTGCTATATTAGTATAATGAAATCCGATAATACAGAGGAAAGTTAGTAGTTCTCGTAATCTTAATAGTTAGCTAAAATTACCAGCTCCTAATATTTTATTGCTTTATATTTAATCTAGCTTTCCCTATATCGCATTATAGTATAATCTTAACGCATCTAAAAAAGCTTAGGATTTTTAGTAAGTTCGGCCTAGATTTATAAGACGACTATAGCTATTATAATAAGTCTAATATATCCATTAATAAAGTGCAACAGATAGACTATAATGGTGATAATATTAATTATAGAAGGCATTATGTTAAACAATAGGTAATCTATAAAATTAACAAACCGTTTTCCTAGGTTTATAACCTCTATAACTTCTATAAAGCTTTTATTATTATAGAAGTCCGTTAATAGTTTTATAATATATTTAAGGGCTCCCTCTTTAATATTGTGCTTTAAAGACGTTATAACCTGCGCTTTTACTAGTAGCATAGGCAGTATTATAAGAAAGTAAAGTAGCGACCCTATATAGAACTAAAGTTCTTAAACGGGTAAGGGACCTTTAGAAACTGGTTAGTAAATACTATTAAAAAACGGCACAAATACACACACTAAAAGGCTTAAGAGCAGTTAGAAGTGCACCCACTAATATTAATAGTAAAATCACTAGTGGCCTATTTAAGACTTGTATAATACCCACTATATAAATTAAAAACCATATTTCTGGGCCCTTTAGCCGTAGGTAAGGTATAATTACCAAGAGATCCTCTATATAATCCCCCTAGCTTTTAGTATTACTAGCTTAAGGCTATTCTATAAGTAACGGCTTAGCTTTAGCGAGCTAAGGTATTCTATATAGGATAGAGAGCCTAGCTACTAGAAATATCCGTAAAACTAGTATTATAAGACGCTAAACTCTATAGATATTAGTCGTTAATTAATTAACAGCAAGGAGGATTAAATAGGTGGCTTTAAGGGTATAGGAGGTTAAGAAAAAACTAAAATAATAATTCCTTTTCTAAGGTAACTAAACTATTTCGAGATATAAAAGCATCCAAATGCTACTCTATATAAGTATTAGAACTTCTAGGAAGGTCTAAATATCCGGTTAATATAGAGCTATATTCTATATAGAGTAGGTTTATACGCATATATATATAGTAATTTACTAGGATATAGCGTGGAGAATACCTTCTATAACCTGGCAGTACCATTAAAATCTACTAGTAGTTGTAAAATTTAAACTCTTATATAGCTGGCTATAACTCCTACTACTATCCATAATATATAAGCGGGCTACTTCTTCTATATAATTAATAACGACTACAACCTTAAAGACTAGACGGTACAGAAAAGGAAGGAAATAGTTAGAAGGAAGAGATAAATATAATTAAACGTCTTAAATCGCTCTATAGTTTGGAATAAGATATAGGGATATAGAAGATTTTAACGTTTACTCTCTATAATATTTTAGTATAAGGAGGTAATAATAGATAAGGGTCGGGCGGGAGGTCTTAAAATAACTATTTATACGGTAAATAAGGATTAGGCTATACTAAATACGACCTATACCTTTAGTCGGCACTATAATAATAAGGGCGCTTTAGTTGGAAGTTTCTGGATTAAACTTGTATATATATAGCTTAATCCTATAGGTAGGTAAACTATTAAGAGCTAGTATCAAAATAAATAAGGCATTAGTAATATAACTCTATAATCCAGATTAAAAGTAAATTCTTACCGTTAAAGGCCTAAATAGGTAATTCTTAGTCCTAAAATGTAATCTAGTGCGTAATAGATGGCACGGTGTGCTTAAGATTAACTAACCTATATATATATACCGAGATCGTAGACAATAGAGTATCATTTATGCATAGAGATGGTAAACGCTATAAAAAAAGGGCAAATACCGCCTCGCTTTATAGATAGTGATTAAATACGGGGCCACTAGTAATCCGTAAAGTTAAAGATAGCTTAAAGCCGTTCTAGGAGGCTAGACGGCATAAAAGGCAATATTAATAGCCTATTAGATAGTAATAGGACGCCACGCGCGACTTTAGCCTTATAATTATTACTAGCTATAAAGGGCTTAGTTAATTAATAAGGCTCACTGCGGAATATAAGCGAAGCTATTAGATTTAGCCCAACTAAAATAAGCCCAATAAGCCGGCCAGCAAATGCCTAACTAAGCCCTACTAAGCCCCTCTACCGAAAGGCATTATTAAATCCTTTTTGTTACACTATGGTAACTTACGCTCGTAAAGCGGTAGTTATACTTCTATTAAACTTTACTAATTTAAATACTAAGATCTCTAGGCAGACTTTGCTATTCCAGCTACTTAATTATATAACGCCCTATATAATACCCTCCCTCTTTATAAAAACAGTTTCCCTAATATAGACGCTATCCATACCCGAACATTTAGAGGAGGTCCTACTAGACGCTCTTAACTATATTAAATTAGTGTCCTTATATCTTAGCGATAAAGAAAATGTTTAGGTTAAAGCTTTAGAGCCTAATTTAGAGAAATGCGTTATAAAAGGGCTAGGTAATAAAATTAGGACTTTATCTATAACTAGGCTCTATATAACTATAAGCGGAGCCAGTATAGGTTTCTATATATATACTAACTGTTAAGCTGCTTCTAAAAAGCTGGGTAGTTTTTTATTTAAAAGATAAAGCTAGAATAGGAATACTAAAAGATTAGTTTATTATTCCTCTTAATATCTAGAGCCCACCCATATATATATCTACTAATAAAGATATATCCACTAATAAAGATATATCTATTAATAAAGATATATCTACTAATAAAGACATATCCGCTAATAAAGACATATCCACTAATAAAGATATATCCATTAATAAAGCTACCCATAAACATATCGTCCTATCGCCTGGGTATGCTATCTTTTACACATTTAGTAAGCCGGCTTTTATTAGCGGGGACGTAGTATTCTATCTCCTATTAGCCTAGTTAGGATACTTCTACACTAGGATTAAGCAGGTTAAAGTTATCTAAGTCTAGATTAAAGTTAGCTAATTTTAGTGTAAAGGTAGTAAAATCTAAACTAAAGTCTACGAAGTCTAACCGGAAATTAGCAAAATTAAAGTTTTTAAGTAGTGTCTATTAATATACGTTGCCTAGTAAGTTAGTAGGGTTTTAAACTAATATTATCTAAATCTTACTAGAAATGCTATAACTATTCATCTTAATAGAGTCTAGATAATTTATCCTACCTACTTATTCTTATACCATCTAATTTACTAAATATGCTTTTAGTTTAGCTGGGGGTTACAAGCTAGACTTAGAAAAGGTTTAATTAATAGTTTATTTAGGTATTTAACGCTACTTTAAATAAGCCAATCCCAAGTTATTTATACTTAAATACCGTTTTATAGGCCCTAATAACTCTAAGTAAAATCAGTATAGTTCTAACTAGAAGTCACGGATCCCCTTCACCACTTTATTCGCGTTATATTTATTCACTTCTTTAGGGATTAGTTTCTTAATAGGTTTAAGAATGCTAGCTAAGTTAGAGGCTATCTTTAGGACCTTTTCTATCCATTTAAGGTAGTATGTAAGCATTAAATAACACGAACTTAGGAATATAACCTACTTATCTCTAGAGATATAATCCGTAAGTAGGAACTAAGCGCTCTCTCCTACCTTAGCACCAATAAGATAACACAATTACCCAAATTTTACCTACGTGGCGATATTATTAGCTATTATAGGAAGTACTAGTTCACCTATAACTTATATATAAACCTTTTTAATAAGTAGACCAAGTCCCTTTCCACGGGGTAGAAGTCCTATATCGTTTTTTTCCCTATTAGTGAACTAGATTAGAAGATCGCGAAAAAATAGTATATAGAAAATCCAATGGATGGCGTCAGCTTCTTTTTAATATATAACTTTTCATATATTATAGATTTTTTAGTAAAATTCTACCTTTAGGTTAAATTGTTTCGTTTTAGCTTTAACGTTTTCAGACTTAAATTTAATATCCCTCTATCCAGGTCTAGCGATTTCAGGTTTAGATTCGGTACTTTTAGTTTTAGACTTAATATTATTAAGCTTAGATTTAACGCCACTAGGATTAGATTTGGTGCTACTAAAATTAGGTTTAACGCCGCTAGGATTAGGTTTAACACCACTAGGCTTAATACTATTAGACTTAAACTTAGCGTTATTAGGCTGGAGGCTCTAAGGCTTAAAGAACTTTACTAGTTCCTTTTTCTACTTAGCTAGTAAAGGTATAAGTAAAGTCCTAAATATAAAAGTCTTTACTTTATTTATAGCTTGTTGCGTATATATAGTCCTTAACCTTATATTAGGGTTTAAGAGTTTTTTAGGATTAATGGCTTTAATAATATTATAGAGGATTTTCACTCTCTTAAAAGAAGTTAGCCAAATAAAAAGGGCTAAAAATTAATATTCCGCTTATGTCTTTAAATATGGTGCGTAATATAGTATTAGGGTAATACTCGTTAAGAATGGCTATAAGGTTAACTATTTTTAGTTTACTTAACATTTTTAAAGTAAAAGAGGGTAGTTAAGATTAAATAAATGAGTGCGGGCTTAGCTAAAATAGTATTTCTAAAATATTCCTAGAACATTTTAGACACCATTTTAGTTAGTTTTATTTTATACCTATTGGCTAAGCTAGTCTAAATCCCTTTATTTTACCGCTTATATCTATAGCCCAATCATCCTTATATCTTCTCCACTTTATCCATTCTATTATCGCTTATCCTATCCATTTTCCTATAAAATTAAGCAAATAGAGTCTACCACCCGCTTCCCCGTTATTTCTATTATCGTATTAATAAATAAGATTACAAAATTAGTAAGTTAATAGAACCGGCTAATACGGACAGTTAGGATAATAGTAATCTCCTTTATAAACATCTATAACTAGGGGGTTTTAGTATTAGCGCCTTAATAAAGTGTTAAGGCTTTTAGGTTTTAAGGTGGCTAAAGCTAGCTAAAGTTAGGGGTTAGTACTATTACTATATAACAGACGTTAGCTTATAAGGCTGTAAATATTCATTTACCTAATTACTCTACATTTTACGCCCCGCTCTATTGCCTTACCTTTATTACCTTTTTATATAACTCCATCTATATATATTCCCACTAGGCTAGCTAAATACTATACCTCCGGCACCTACTCTGCTATTTATTACTCTTATATATATTAAAAGGGTATAAACCCTATTTACTTAGCCTTATTTTATCTAACCATTATATCTAAGTAGGAAGTTACTTAAATTATATAAATTAGGGTATTTAGATATAATATCCTAGTAAATATTTTAATATATAAGTACTTCCTAATAACACCAGTGTATAAGCAATCGAGGTACAACTTCGAAGAATTTATATTAGCCCAATTTGCGCATCTTCTAGGGGGGGAGGCTATATTGAAAAAACTGGATCCGGGAGTTACCAAAACTGTAGAAACTTAGTCCTTAATACTAAAGAGGTCGCGGAAGTTCAAGAGTCCTAATTTTAACATAGTGCTCTTCTATATAGTGGAACCAATAGATTTGGCTTTCTAGGGTTTTTAGCTCACTTAATAATTTTACTAGGGGTAGAACGATAATAGGGAAAGCAGGCTAATCCGAGCCTCTTACTTATAAATATATTTTCTAAAAACTTATTATTTAAAGCTATAGTCTTTCTAAGGCTTACTTTACTAATAGTGATCTATTTACTTATATACATTTTATCGAGATAAGGAGCTGGTAATTTATTATTAATCCTAGGTAGTATCTAGTTGCACTCCCTAAGTTAATAACTAAACGAAGAGGATAAGTTAGCACTAGAGCGAAATATCTCCTTAACCTTCTACCTAGGGATAGACGTAAGCAATAATACTGTGCCTAAACCACCACTATAGAGGCCGAAATAGTGCTTATAGCTAGCCGATAGTCAGTAAGGTGGCGTCTATACCGTATATACGGGATATAACTTAATAAGGACGTAGAAGCTAGGTTATATTAATAGAATACGGATTAAACTAGATAATATAAGTTTATATAGGTTTAGTTAAGGAAGGCTAAAGATAAGTATATATATCTAATAAGTTTTCTAGCTTTCTTCTACTATTTTATCAGTTTTCCTTCTAACTCCTCTTAAATTTATTTGGATTTACTAAAATATACATACTATATCTAGCGTCTGTAATCAATTTTCCATAAAATATCTTAACTAGATTAGTGAAATTAGTTAGGATTTTTCTACTTAAATTCATTCTACAGCTATACTAGTAGATAAAACCTATTAACTATAAAACTAGGTTATTCTTAAGGTAAATTAGCTAACAATTTATTTAGGTTCCTAAAAGGTAATACCTAGCTTATTCTAAAAGGGGTAAAGAAGTTTAGGTAATCCTAAGAAAGAACTATCCCTAATACGGTACTCCAGTAAACTAGTTAGAGTATTTAATAAGAAACTTTTTCTAGCAATTTCTATATAGGGCTAACATATAAAGTACCCTAAAGATAGTAGAGGGCTAAGTTTATAGGTAATAGAGGAGGTAGGGGTTACTATAAGCACCAAGTTCCCTAATTTCTGAAGATACTTATAGTAGTAAGAGTGACATTATATATGTTTCTAATATATATATTTTACTTCTTTCTAGCTTTATTAGCTATATACATATTAACTTATAGGGGGAGCTATCCTATAGTCAGCATTTATAGCCATTTAGCTCACTATACATTGCTAGATATATAATTACACCTAGGTTTATTATAAGTATACTTATCTCTAGTATACCGTAAAGGCTTTATATATAAAATACTAGAAGATAGGAGTAAAATACCTAGTAAATATAGTCGCGATATAAGAATAAATACTTTAATATATTAATATATGGCTAATACTCTCTATAAACAGTATAGGATTAACAAAAACAGCAGTTTATCTTAACTGCTTAGATAGTAGCCTAAGTAAGCTAAAACAACTATTCCTTCTAGGTAACTGCTATAGCAAAATTAAAGGTACTAGTAGGTATAACGGCATTAGTAAGCAAGGCCGAGTCCTAACCTAAATAATTATATCTAGGAAACTAGGTTAAGCCATTCGTAAGGGCCATTCTGACCGTAGTAACCTTAAAGGTTAATTAGGTGGGTGGAGTTTATATAAATAGCTAAAGGAGATAAGCTCGGATTAGATTAGATACTAGTTGCTTATAATAGGTAAAGCAGTTACTACTTTATTAGCTAAGGCCAAATCTTACTATATAGTCCAATATTTGGAGCTATAGCTATTACCTTCTAGAAAGGTAAGAATAGTGCTAAGATATAAAGCCAGGACGTTATATCGCCAATTAAATTAAATATTTAGCTTATAAACTTAAAGCGGTTATAGAATGGGATATATACCTTATAAGTAGCTAATAGCTAGTAGCTAGTGGCTAATATAACATATACCGCCGCGGTAAATTCTATTTGCCGTTATTAACTATAACGCGTTTAATCTCTACGCCTTCACCATTACCGGACTACTTTTTATTACTTATTAAAAAAACCATCTTAGTTACTTAACGAATCTCCTAAGAAAACTTCTCTATTTTGTATACGTCCTCCTTATAGTTAGAAACACTTAAAATCTTCTACTATAATAGTCCTATAAGATAGCCACACCTACTAAATTTAGTATACCACCTATTAAGGCTATAGATCTGGCTAGACTCCTAGAAGAAGAGGCCTAACAGACTTCTAAGATCGAATTTCTAACTAACAATGTTTAGTAATTATACTAATAGTTGTATAAAATAGAACATAATAGATTCCTACTAAGCTAAGTTAATAAGCTTTAACGGAATATTACTTAGCCTAAATACTAGGAATGCGAAGCCCAATATCTAAAGGACGCGCTTAGTAAGTATATCTGGTAAAATACTCTTCGTAAATACAATATAGACGAAATACCTTCTATAGATAGCTAGCGGGGTATTATAGCGTTTTATATATATCTCTTAAAGCAATACGGGCTTTCTTTAAAGTAAGTAAGGGAATGCCAACTATTGATTAAGACCTAGACCTACTAGTAGCCTAAGGCAAAGCTTCTTTAGGAAGCTTCGGCCCTTTAAGAGATATAGATAGTAAAGAAGTATTTAGTAAAGAAAGTATAATAAGTATAGTAGTTAAAACTAACTACCAGATTAGTTCTAGCTAGTAAGGTATTAGCTAAAATAATAAGGCCTAAAGCTAGCGACTCTATAGGGGCGAGGGTGGCAAAACGTAAGGGTGGGGTCAGCGCTAAGGCACGCTAGGTTTAACCCTTCGCGTTATTATATAATTT
>Ga0307515_10011646_pt1 | contig 16666 bp, 11 predicted proteins | sample 17_EM_MG_FD_194513 | JGI IMG/M metagenome (GOLD analysis project Ga0307515, IMG submission 194513) | Populus trichocarpa ectomycorrhiza microbial communities from riparian zone in the Pacific Northwest, United States - 17_EM | ecosystem: Host-associated > Plants > Roots > Unclassified | place... | reverse complement strand
AGCTTCACAGCTTTTTTTAGAAGAACAATTCATTTCATAAAGCAATTGGACCTAACATTCGTACGCAAGCATCAATTTCACCAAGGAAAATGTGACGAAGAAGCAAAACACGTTTCATGTAAAGACTCGTTTTTTCTCAAAGCTTTCTCAGTAGCCAAAGCCAAACAGAGATCAGGGAAAGAAAATAACATACATTAAGCTGACTAGTAACCGTGTCTTGCTGATTCGTGGGAGCTAGAATAATGGACCCTGTTGCAGACAGATCTCCCATGGCAGACGAATTGTGGGTTGTTAGCCAAGCATACTCATTAAACGGCAATCCATTCACCTAATGGAACCAAACACAAAAACATAAGCTAATGCCACAATTCCCTTTTCTCTTTGATATTTAATGCCACAGCAATTAGTACAAAACTGCACATTTACGTGTCTACTGCTGATGCAAAATTCATATTTGATGTGGGAATCGATGAATTTGTACCGACCTTTGAGGCAGGAATTATAGGTTGGATTCCGGTGCATCGAGGCCTTAGATTTCCATTTGCTACACAAGTTTCACAGTGTAGACCTGAGTTGCAGTTTCTGTCTAATACACATATCTGTCCCTCCTGATCAGAATTAGAGCGAGTAAACATTGTTTAGGAATTAAAAGATTAATGGAAAAGGATCAAGAGGTTTTAAAGAAAGCCCGCCTTGAGAGCAGTAAAGAAAGTGAGAAGAAAAGCAATGAAGATGGTTCTCTGTGATTGAAAGTGGAGAGTTAGTATCCATGAAAGCAGAGCAGAACAATATGAGAAGGAAAAGAAAGCAGTAACTACTTGCCTGCAATCGCATTGTTGGTTTAGATGTTTTTGTCTAATGCAGTGCTAATGTTGGTGGTTATGGTGCCTTGTTTGGTGTTTTGATTTAGTGAATGTATACCATGAACATTTAAAAAGGAAACATGAAAGTGTGGAAGCTGGAAAATAGTGTTTGATGTGCATTTGTGATATTTGAAGAGGAATGACTGAAGAAGATGGGAGTTGTGGAGGCTGATGGCTGGAGGAATAAATATCGAGGTGCTGGTTAAGGACTAATGACTAACTAGAGATTGTTTTAATACTGTTTCTTTGATGATTATAGAAACAAATCATAAATTTTTAATTATTTAAAATCCTTTATTATTTAATGTAATATTTGATTTTCTTAATAAAGAGAGATTGATATCTTGAGGGGAAAGTGTGTTTCGGAGTCAACAATTAGTCTTAGGCCTGGGAAAAAAAAACACTCTGGCCCAATTAACTATTTTGAATTATCAAACAGATTAACCATTATAATTTACTAGGAAGTCGGCATGCTAAGCGCATACTTAACAAAACATTTAGTAAATTTAGTAATGTTTATCTTATAAATGCAGCTTTCTGGCACGTTAATCCACTCTCTGTTTGCTTTTCTCAGGGTGCTTGAAATTTGAATATTGAAGGTTTGCCCCGGCCTTCATAAGTTGCTATAAGCAACAACGACTTCTCAATTACTGAAACACAAGATGACAAGGGTGTCTCTCAAGAAATTACTATTATTCTGAGAATAATGCTTGCTTTACAGAATACCATACAAATCCATAATAGATTTCTCAAATAATTGCATGTGAAAACAACAATCTGTTGTCTCTCTTTACACACTGCCAAAGAGTCCTTAACGTGCAGTCCACATCCATATATTAACTCTACACCTTGGTCTTTTTTCGTGCTTCTCGTGCTGATCCAATCCCTGTCACATGATTTTTTTTCTCTCTCTCAATCCCCCCCCCCCCTCCCCCCCTGTTTGTTTGATTGGACTTCAGAGGGAACAAAAGCGAAGCAAATTCTTAATGGTCCTCTGCTTTTGTATTGTACTAATGTCTTCATCACCAGGCAGTTTGATGCAGTTTTTGATGCACGTATTGGGCATGCTCATGGGCTTGAAGCTTCGACACTGAACCTTGACAGATGGGAAGGAGGGGGGGACGGGCTCTTAAAAGTGGCGGCAGTTAAGGTTAGATTAGAGGGCAGGCACCGAAAGCCGATCATTAATGACCACTGCGTCATCTGACCATTAAGTGACCCAACTGAGAAACGAGGACTGTCCAGGAAAACAAGAGGATGGGCTAGACAGCTTTACCTATCTTGCCATTCCCAGAACAAATCAAGCAGTAAAGCAGGCCATTATGGGCCCAGGTAGCATCTGAGGAAACAAATGGGAACCCACCACGATGTGAGGAGATACGAGGAGAGGATAGAAGAAAACGAGCATGAAAAAGCTTAGAGAAACTGAAGTACATTGGAGTTTACCTGCTTGTAGAATTAATTCCCTGCATAGCATGCGTACCCTAAATAATCTAATTTTCAATTGTAGTTTGGAGAAATATTCATGATTCTTTTTTTATTTTATTTTGTTCGTTGGAGCTGGCTCAATCATTAGACATTGGATTTGTATACCATGTGTAGAGCCCTCTGTCCTGCATATATATATATATTATTTCTTTAAAACAGCCAATTAAGTCACTAAATTATGGTTTTCGACTTAAATTATGGTTTTCTCTTTGTTTTATATCAACCATTTGTGACTTGAATAAGTCTCGCTCATACCATATATATATATAAAGAGAAGAACGCAATAAAAGAGTTGTATAAAATACAGGGACTAAATATAATTTTTACTAGCTTTTCATAAATGACAAGAGAAATGCTCCTGTTTATTTCTTTTCTGGAAATCATTTTAGATGCATTTATTTATTACTACTGATAGGGTTTTTAAGAAAACAATAATTGAAGGTACGATGATGAATTTAATGCTGGGCTGGTGTGTGACGAGAGTTGCATGGCAAAATTTGCAAAACCAAACCAATAATGAACCATGGACCCATCTTCACGAGGTTAGCTAAGACTTGACATTTATCCAGCCGAGAGGAGGAGTAAGTTCGAGACCTCCAGCACTGTCGACTGAAAAAAAGAAAAAAGAAAAAAAAGATTCAGGTAAGTGCATTGAGAATGTTTCAGCACTTGTGCAAACACAGTTGTCCTCCGAATCAAATTACCCTTTCACTTCACGCAATCAGATAGAGTGCAGAAACAATTATGCTCTAATCACCCGATTCAAAGGTGGAATGCACTAAGATTCTCGGCGTGGATTACAAGGGTTAAAAAGTAGAAAGAGCACTCACGAGTCATAAACCAAAAGCTTTCCTACCAAAACAAAAATGTCACTCCCTTTCAAGAAAACAATGGTCCTAACTTGTGGCGTCGTTATCAACAGATGCTTGCAATATCCATGTGGGCTTGCAATTTAGTAATGGCGATTTTCTTATTACTATTATTGCAGGAGAGATTAGCTGCCATTTTGTCCATATTGGAGATTTATCTATATAATTCCAAAGAGACCAGTGCCCATTGCCCCATTACCGAAGAGGCAGACATGGCTTTGGGCTATTGCCCGTTGCTGCCTGCTCGTTCTTGTGAGAAGAAATTGTGGGTCCTTTTGAGCTTCCTAGTTTGACGAGTCTCCATTTACATGATACTCCACGTGCTGCCAGGTCTATCTTAAGAGACACGGTGATGATTTATTTTCCAAAATCTCCAGGTGGTAGTGTTTGTTTTAGTGGCTGGATTATGATTTTAAAAACAATTATTAATTTTTATGTTTTTTTATTGATTTGATATATATTAAAAACAATACGATTCAAAACACGTATCCAAAAGGACAAACAACCCATGGCTATGGGCTTGGGAGACCGGGTGTGAAAGGGGAACATACCAAGAAAATGAACTGCTACTATTGGCAAGGCTGCCAAGAGAAAAGCCGAGGAAAACAATATCTCCCTTCAATCTCACTTTATACCCGTTCCAATTGAACTACATTTCTCATGGTCCAAACAAACAATCACACAGTGATGACAAAAACAATAAAAGCAGCTTAATTTATACCCAACATCCAATACCTGCCATTTCATCGCTCGCTCGCTGGTGACTGGACCCTGGTGAAACCACTAACCACTTTAGACCCAGAACCAGAAGTGAACAGTGTGACCATGGAGGCGTGGACCCACTTCTTGTTTATGTGCATTACATTTAGAAATTAGACTTTTCCATTTCCGATATGGTCAAAAGCCACAATTACTCCACTGTACGCACACACTAGTCTCTCTCTCAGACCTCACTCAGTCCTCCCTCCACCGTGAATGAACAGTTTAGTCCCTTAAAATGTACTCACATACCATACCCCGCTTCTGTGTTTGACGGCCGCCTTCTATTTCTCTCTCTCTAGCCCCGAAGTTTCCTTCTTGGGTCTTGAATATGGTGGTGTATAGACATGCCTTGTTGGTGTTGGGTTTACTTGCATTTATTGCAAAGCAGCTGCCTTCAACGACGGCAGGTTATTACCTATTAAGTAATATTTCTTTTCTGTTTTAGAAAGATGGAGGCTTTGATATGTATGTAAGAAAGGAAGTTATTTGCATTTTATTGATTGTTTTTTTCTTTATGGTTTGGAATTATTTTGTGAGAAAAGGGTGGATTCTTGGAAGAGAGTTTTGGTTTTTAGCTTGAATTCTTTTAGTTGTTATTGGTTTTGTTAGGTTGTTATTGGTTTTGTTAGTTTGTTATTGCTTTGTTTTGGCATTAATGAGCATTTGCAATGTGTTTAATTCTTGGGACTTCTGGAATTTCATGACCAATTTTGTTTGTAACTGGGTTAGTACTATTTACCATATTACAACTATAGTGTCACAATGCCATAAAATTTAGAGATTGTCTACTTTAATGTACCAAAAAGGAAATATATTGTCATGTTAGTATAGAAATTGGTGAAATTTGTAGCTTCCAAGTGAACAATCAAAAGTCTATGTTTTTGGTAATGAATTTTTTGTGAAAAATGGTTTGTTTGATTGATAATAACACCTGTTACTTCTGCAGATTGCCCCTTGGATTTGAGTGGATCAAACTTTACCTTAGCAGCCGCTGTGTGCTCCAATAAAGATAAAAGAGGACAATGTTGCCGCTATATTAATGCGTTTGTAGCAGTTTCCATTGCTCGCTATGCAAATACAACTAGCAACTTAGGGGTTGCCTCGAATGTATCTGATATATGTCTTCGCTCCATTTCTCAAACCATGCAACTGTATGGAGTTCCAAGTAATGCAACAATTTTTTGTGGGTTTGGGACGAAAATTCCAGTGAATTATGAGTGCGGGGGTCGAACAACTATCACTCAGATGTTGGAGTCTCCAAAATTTGTGAGTGTCGCACAAAATTGCAGACTGCCACTTTCATTAAAAAGTGATTGCAAGAGGTGTTTAAATGCTGGCATTATATACCTTCATCATCTGGTGGGAACAGATAATAATGTGACATTGAGTACCTGCCGTGATGCAGCTTTCACTGCCCTTGCAAGCCAATTTGATGATGCTTCGGCTGTTGAAATTGCAAGCTGTTTCTTCGGAGTTCAAGGGCTCAACACCCCTTCAGGTATGAGTATTTTGTTTCTTGTATTTACTGATTTCTAGTTTGCGTTGAGTATGTGTGGTGCTAGTTATATATTCTTGTGTTTATTTTACATTTTGAAATTTGAATCTATATTGCTTTTTATGAAATTAAGATAATGGCTTAAATAATTGAAGAAGAAGTTCAAATATTGACGGCGATTGGTGTTAATTTGATAGTTTCAACAATTGGTTTGCTTTGGGAACAAACTTCCCATAAAAGGGTAAATGGACTGAGTTTGCATTTATTTTAAGAAGAACTAGGATGCATAGAGATTAACCCTGGAAAAGGCTTAACTATTTCCCAATATATTGTCTCAGTCAGACCCTTTTGTCCATTAATTGTCATGTTTATCACCTTCTAAACACAGGATATTATATGTTTACTATGATTTGACTGTAGTTTCTTGGCCAGAGTGCTTTTATCTGAACTGTCTCACATCATGGGAAGTCACTCCATTTGTAGTTGTTCTTCTATGTTCTGTTATCCACCTCACTTTTTATTTGTGTTTCAGAGCCACCTCCATCTTCAGTCACTCCTGAAGCCCCTCCAAGTCCATTGACAGCTGCTGGTCCCAGCCAAGTTATGTTGGGACTGCCCTTAAAATCAACTCACCACCCATACCATCTGACATTAGTTCCAATTGTTGGCATTGCGGTCACAACAGTTGCCTTTGTGATGCTGATAGTCTTGATAGTTCTTATTCGTAGGAAAAGCAGAGAACTAGAGGAATCTGAGAATATAGATAAGACCTTTCCAAGATCCATCCCTCCTCCTAGGCCTACACGGAAATTTCAAGAAGGTGTGGCTCTGGGTTTTCCTGGTTATGTGATTTCTTCGTGCTGGGCTTCATCAAAATTGCCTTTTTTATTTAGTAGTTCATAACTTCGGGTTGTTTGGGTGGGGCTGGTTATCATCTGCAGGGCCTGCGTCAATGTTACGAAAATTCAGCTATAAGGAGACAATGAAGGCAACGGATAACTTCAACACAATCGTTGGACAGGGAGGATTTGGAACTGTATACAAAGCTGAATTTAGTGATGGCTTAGTGGCAGCAGTGAAGAGGATGAACAAGGTTTCAGAGCAGGTAGAAGAGGAGTTCTGCAGAGAGATAGAACTACTTGCTAGGTTGCACCACCGCCATCTTGTTGCTCTAAGAGGCTTTTGCATAAAAAAGAATGAGAGGTAGTTTAATTCTGCATGCATGTAATTATGATTGGCCCCATCTTATCTTACAAATAAAACCAAGACTCGATGAGTGTTTCCCTATTGCCTATTTAAATGTTTGTATGCTCTCTCTTAATGAAAGCGGCTTTGCAAAGTTTCTTGTTACTAAATGTTTTCTAACAATTAACGAGTAGATAATTGAGGTCATTTGAATGTGATGTGCTCAATGTGTGCCATGGCTACTTTTGCATGAGTTTAATATACTGAACATGAGGGTAAAATTTTTTGCAAGGTTTCTGCCTAAATCTTTTTCTAATCATCTGGCTTTGGGGGGTTATTTCTACTGTAACAGCAAAATCAAATACTCTTTGTTTGTTTAATGGCAGGTTCCTCATGTACGAGTATATGGCAAATGGAAGCTTAAAGGATCATCTTCATTGTACGTTTCTTTATTTTCACCACCCTTTTTGCAAGGCCACTTGACATGGTGCATTACTCTTCGTTTTCATTTTATATTTCTTTGGAAAACAATTCTGTAGTGATGCACACGAGATAAATATCTCTCTTTGATGCGAATGTACACATGCGATTCATGCCTCTATTTAACAAAGAATTTTTTTTTCTCCAGCTGATTTATGGATTCAAATTCTGTTGGTTATACAAACGAGTGTTTTCTTATATTGGTGAGAATCTCTTATTTGATGGCTTTGTATTCTGAATAGATTTGACATCCTGTTTGCAGCCTCTGGAAGTCCTCTGAGTTGGCAGACCAGAATGCAGATTGCTATTGACGTGGCTAATGCTTTGGTAATGAACAGAAACAGTATCTTGCCTTAGGGACAGATTTGTTTTGTTTCAGCCTTTTGGCTCATTCACATGAATTATTTTTCCCTACTCATTTGTTTTCTTACTTGCAGGAGTATCTCCACTTTTATTGTGATCCACCTCTGTGCCACAGGGACATAAAATCGAGCAACATTTTACTAGATGAAAATTTTGTTGCTAAGGTAGTGGATTGACTTACCACCATGTAGCTTTTGCAATTTTTTTTCTTTCATGGCCTTTTTTGTATTTCTCAATTATCCACTGTGAAAATGATATTACTTGTAATAAAACCCAATTTTTTCAAAATGTTTGAATGTCACACCAAAAATCTTGATGGAATGATTTGCCTTGCAAGAATGACTCCTGCAAAACCATACACATCACTGGTTTATCTCTTACAGTATCTCCTTCAACCCAATTTTATTTTTCCAGGTTGCAGATTTTGGCCTTGCCCATGCTTCGAAGGATGGTTCTATATGCTTTGAACCGGTAAATACCGATATCCGTGGAACTCCAGGTTCGGGAATAAAATATTTGTGTTCTAACCTTAAATATCTACATGTTTCACTGTACTAAGAGGCCTGAATATGCAATGATTTTCAGGTTACATGGATCCTGAGTATGTGGTCACTCAAGAGCTTACCGAGAAAAGTGATATATATAGCTATGGTGTGGTACTGCTGGAGATAGTGACTGCAAGAAGAGCAATACAGGAGAGCAGGAATTTGGTGGAGTGGTCTCAAATATTCATGGCATCAGATTTAAGACTACCTGAGCTAGTGGATCCATGCATCAGGGATTCCTTTGACATGGACCAGCTTCAGACTATTGTGACTATTGTTAGATGGTGCACACAGAGGGAAGGCCGGGCAAGGCCTTCGATCAAACAAGTCCTTAGACTTTTGTATGAGAGTTCAGACCCAATGCATAGTGGGTTTTTGCGGGCCGTGGAAGATGAAGAGTGTGAAGGAAGTGAAGGACGAGGAAGAACGAGCAGGGGAAAATCACACAAGAGTGATGCTATTTTTCACAGTGGGGATGGAAGATACCTTGCTTCGTCTTCAAGCACATCGAGGTCGTATTGTAGTAGAAGCTTTTTACTCGAAACTGGCTCTCCACAATCTCCCTCCAATATTCTCTCTGTTTGAGGCTATAATTTGTAATCGTATGCCTCAACCACCAATCATGGTATGCTAGACAGCTGGAGCACTTCTATCAGTCTTGGTCATCATGTTTGCTTATCTTTGCTGAGTTTAAAATTTCATCCGTTGAGCTTGTCAATGTCTTTTGAGAATACATATCACCAGGTAGATAGAAAAGGCAATTGTAAAAGTAGTCATTATACATCCATTTCTTTAGTTGATGTTTTAAGTTTCTGGAAGAATTGAACCTGGAAAATATATAAATTTCCTCTTTCAGTATCGATGAACAAATCTTTGATTTTGCAACCATTAACATGGATTGTGTGGATTGCTGAGTCAATGGTACAACCCATTGAAAGGTTTTAACTTTTAATACATGAAGACGGGATTCTCCATCAAAATAGATTCGCCACTGCTTTCTATTGGGATTGGAGCACAGAAACTTTATTGCCCACCTGGAAATCTCAACCTCTTGTGTAATTGAAACGTGCCACACAACTCACAAGGACACTAAAATTTTGATCCACCTAAATAACCTTTCTCAATGTGAAGGGAAAAAGCTAGGAACGGGTAGTAAAGATCAAAATCTGGCACCACCACTCCACTAGAAGCTCACGCATCTCTATCTCATAAAGAACCTCGTTTCTTGACTCCCCTGGCAGAAACATCACCAAAAGGTGGATATCTAGAACAAGAGGATCCCACTGAAGTGGTGTGTTTTCTAAGATCAACTCCAGTTATAATGTAGACCACTTCAAAGGCTCATATTTTCGGTTTTGGTAGGCTACCGAACTTTGAATTTTTGCAACGACTTGTCTTGTATTTGATCATTACAGGAGGGACTTGGAACTTTGGATACACTACAAAGATTTGAATGAATTGGACGACTAGAAAATTGCATGCTGTCGAAACTCTTCTGTTCTTTTTTCCTTTTCTTTTCTTATTGCAACGACAGTTTAGCTTTTTCTAGTAGCATTTCAACGTGTCTATGCTTGCACGGAGACAACGATAGTAATTTCCAAATCCAAAAGTTGAACATGAAGACGGTGGTTGACATGACTCCCAAATCATGGAACCAAATACTATGTTTCCTTTGGAAAATCCAGCCTGAAAAGAAAAGACAAAATCTATCATCCGCGATTATTGGCTGACATTTGGATGATCAAAACAATGCTAATCTTGTAGACCTGCCGGCGTAGTAAATATCAAGACCAATCCGCAACTTGTATTTTCTTTCTAAACTTTATCTGTAGCCGCTTCTGAGATTGTCGTAGAATCAGATGTAACCTATGCCTAGGCCATGGATCAGCTTATGAGTGTATATATATGAGATTCTTAGAATGTTCAGCACTTCAGTTCCCACCTTCAGTAGTTAATGATCCTAACAATGGGTCATTTTACTCCTCCCAAACTTCTCTTTGCTCTCTGCCTTCTTTTCCCAATTGCCGCATCATTTTCCACATCAAATGACCGAAAAACCTACATTATCCATATGGACAAGACCGGGATGCCATCTACCTTCTCCACCCAGCATGATTGGTACGTGTCAACACTGTCATCCCTGTCATCGCCAGATGACATTCCGCCTATCCATCTCTACTCTTACAAGCATGTCATGGACGGGTTCAGTGCTGTGTTGTCCCAAACCCACCTTGACCAACTGGAGAGTTTGCCTGGTCATGTTGCTACCTTCCCAGAATCAATAGGCCATCTCCACACCACCCATACCCCAAAGTTTCTGGGCCTAAACAAACGTGCTGGAGCATGGCCAGCTGGCAAGTTTGGTGATGATGTGATTATTGGTGTTCTTGATACTGGAATTTGGCCTGAAAGTGAGAGCTTCAATGATAAAAACATGCCGCCAGTTCCGCAGCGATGGCGTGGCATCTGCGAAACAGGAACAGAATTTAACACTTCTCATTGCAACAAAAAACTTATTGGTGCACGCAAGTTCAGCCAAGGCATGAAGCAAGTTGGGTTGAATATATCAAGTACAGATGACTATGATTCTCCAAGGGATTACATGGGCCACGGAAGCCACACATCTTCAACAGCAGGTGGAAGTCCGGTGCAACATGCTGATTATTTCGGTTATGCAAAAGGGACAGCAACAGGAATGGCACCATTGGCCAGAATTGCCATGTACAAGGTGATTTTCTATAGTGGCGATAGTGACGGTTATGATGCTGCAGCAACAGATACACTTGCTGGCATGGATCAAGCCATAGAAGATGGTGTGGACATCATGTCATTGTCTTTGGGATTCTTTGAGACACCATTCTATGAGAATCCAATAGCCATTGGAGCATTTGCAGCCTTGAAGAAAGGGATATTTGTTACATGTTCTGCTGGAAATTCAGGGCCTCATGGATACACCATGTTCAATGGAGCTCCTTGGCTCACCACCATTGGTGCCGGAACCATTGACCGACAGTTTGGAGCTGAAGTCACACTGGGAAATGGCTCAATTATCGTCACTGGAACATCTATTTATCCTGAGAATTTGTTTATTTCCCGAGTTCCTGTATACTTCGGACTTGGAAATCGAAGCAAAGAAGTTTGTGATTGGAACTCCTTGGACCCCAAAGATGTTGCAGGCAAGTTCCTCTTCTGTGACTATGATGATGAGTCATCACAGTTTCGACAGATGTCTGAAAATGACCGATATGGGCCAGACATTGCTGGAGCTACTGGGGCTATCTTCAGTGAAGACGATGCAGAATTTCTCCACCCAGACTACTTCTACATGCCGTTTGTGATAGTGAGCACAAAAGATGGAAACTTGCTCAAGAACTATATCATGAATACCACAAACGCAACAGTTAGTGTAAAGTTCGGGTTAACATTGCTAGGTACTAAGCCAGCTCCGAAAGTGGCATATTTTTCTTCTCGAGGACCTGATCGAAGATCCCCGTGGACTCTGAAACCTGACATTCTGGCTCCTGGTTATCATATTCTGGCTGCTTGGGTTCCTAATAGAGGATTTGCACCAATTCGTGAAGACGATTATTTGCTCACAGATTACGCTCTTGTTTCTGGCACATCAATGTCATGCCCCCATGTAGCTGGGATAGCTGCACTGCTTAAAGCTGCCCACCGTGATTGGAGTCCTGCTGCCATCCGATCAGCACTGATGACAACTGCTGATGTCATGGACAACGCAGATGGTAGAATCATTGATATGACCACTGAAGTTGCTGGGACACCCCTTGATTTTGGAGCGGGGCATGTCAATCCCAACAAAGCAATGGACCCTGGCCTAGTGTACGATATAGTGGCAGAGGATTACATTAACTACCTGTGTGCGATGAATTATACAAGCCAACAGGTTCAAATCATCACAGGGACTTCAAATTTTACTTGTCAATATGCTAGCCTGGATCTTAATTATCCTTCTTTCCTTGTTCTCTTGAACAACACTAATACGAGCACCACTACCTTCAAGAGGGTGTTGACAAATGTAGCAGATAATAGCTCTGTCTATCGTGCGGTGATCTCAGCTCCCCAGGGTATGAAAGCTCTAGTCCAACCAACAACACTTATATTTTCAGGAAAAAACAGCAAAGCTGAGTTTAATATGACCGTGGAGATCGATTTGGAAGCTGCTAGTGTTACTCCACAGAGCGATTATTTTGGGAATTACGGCTTTTTGAGCTGGTATGAGGTCAATGGAAGACATGTCGTTAGGAGTCCCGTTGTCTCTGCAATTGCATCCCCTAAGACTTGAATCGCCTGCTCTCGGCACATCTAATTTGAGAATCCTTTTCAGTTTTTAGCCTAAGATCATTACACCAAATAAAATGATGACATAGCATGTCTGCCTAAGTGTAGCCTCTCCACAATTCCAAAAGGATTGGCCTGAAAATACTCCTCCAAGGACACTTCACAAATTTTATTCTGCTGGTTGTTTTTCAGCAAACCGAAGGTATTAAATTGTTCAAGGGCACTAGTAAATCATGCTTTTTTGGTTTGAGAAAGCTTCTATACCACTTTTTCCCTTTTTTGAATCACTGTAATTTATGAGAGGGTATCCTTCGACGCCACCATTTAAAAGTTCTGGCTTGAAATCACAGCGGTGTAGGTTCCGAGTCTTAAGAATACCTACTCCATACAAAAATGCTAAAAGCAGAAGTATCTTCACTTTGATAGATTAGTAAGATCAATCATTCATTAGCTACCGTGTAATACAAGAGTGAGTTGGAGAGAACATTTAAAAAGTGCCTGGGCACGAAACTGTGAATTTACGTACAGATCTCACATCAGTAATTTTATCAGTTACAACAATGAGGCAAAGGCATACGTGGAAATTTAAAACTTTACACTCAAATCCATGCAGGACACATAATTATAAAAGAACAAATGTGATCCAGCCTTTTCCTCCATCTTCTATGAAATATACGGCAAAAAAATGAAAAAAAAAGAACTATGAGAGAGCATGCAATGATAAGCATGCCTCAACTATCTGTTCTATGTAAAGTGAACACGCTACAAGACAAGCAACTCTAAACTCTTCTAGCCACCAACTGCAGCCAGGAATTTCTTCTTGCTTGCTGGTTCTTCGTGCAAGACCACGACATCTCTCACCTTGTCAAAAAGCTGCTCTAGCTGATCCACACCAAAACTTTGATAGTCCAATGGTTTCTTGTATCGTTGCTGGTATATTGCCTCAAAACAACCCAAGAAAATCCAAGAAGAATAGCTCACTAGAATCTCCTGCAACTCAAACTTGAACTGCTCGAGGTTTGGGTCATCAACTTCATATCGAGCTGGTGTTCCCAAATTAGTCTTCTCTTGTTTCCTCCTGTTCTCCTGTTTCTTATTTGCCATTCTTTCTTCATCTGAGAGCTCATCTGAAGAGCCACCACCTGTCACAATGTCCAAACTCTCGTCCTGAGGCCCCTTCCCTGTCTTATCCCTCCTTGCCAGAATTATAGGAGGAGCACTTGGACCAGCTTTCCAGTTTTTAAGATAGACAAACTTCTTTTGAGCCTTTCCATCTATTGCCATTGCATCACCCATTTTCTTGAAAAGATTAACAAGCTTCAATGCCCCATACTCTGAAACACAAAGAGGCCGTCCATACATCTTCTGGTACTCAGGAGGAACTCGGGTAAGAGGCAAACATCCTCCTGAAATTTCAAGCAACTTCACTAGCTGAGCTTTCAGACTATTTATGCCCCCAGGCTGTACCCACATAGTAGAATAATAATCATCATAAGAAGCAGGACCTGCTGAAACTTCTTTCAGACCAGATGGGAGACTCTGTGACCTTGAACTAGTGGGGAAACAAGGCAGACTCATCAAAGAACTACTGTTGTATTCAGATAAAGAACGTGTCACTATAGAGAAATCTCTCAAGTTGTAATAGCTTTGCGCGAGCCCTCTGTATACAATTGCCTCTTCTTCATTCTGGCCATCATGGCTGTCATTTATACGGCACCCCATGGAATACCCAGCCATGTCAGCTGGTCCTAGATGGGCAGGCAATAATGTCTTCAAGGGGGGTATAAAACCTTCCCCACGGGCCACACTAGGCCAGTCCCAAACAAACTTGCCTGCGTTGCACAGGGCAGATGAAACACCAACCCCGGAAGGGATAACAAGAATCACAGTATATCCACGTTGACCAAGTATGTGAAGTGCTGGAGAGAAATCCACATCCCCAGAGATAAGCATGATGGAGGAAGGTGGGGGGTTGTCAAGAGCAAAGAGAAACATGTCGACCAAAATAGCCTTGTCAGCAGCATCCTTTCTACCATTTGGAACATCAATTAGTTTAACACCCGTTCTCTGGCAGCCTTCTCTCAGTCGTCTGGGGAAGGAGTTAAAATCTCCATATGCAGAAAACATCATTACAGCTCCTTTAATTACAGGGTGCACCTGCAAAGCCATTCTGATATTGCCAGCCACATCTTCAGAGCGGACATCACTAGGGACAGGACAGTTCTCAATATCCCAAAGGATAGCTACAGGACCATCCAAAGAGGGTCGAATTTGCTGGTTCACAGAAGGCTGAGTAGCTTGCATGTTTGAATCTGCCATATGGATTCCCATCTGTTCAGGAGAATCCGAGGGAAGCATTGATGCCGATGGGTTTGCATTTTCCATCACTTTTTTTTTAATGCTATTGTTATTACTTCTATGTTGTCGAAAAGTTAAAAGATTCCTGTAGATTGCCAGAGGAAGAGGATAAAAGTCACTAAACAACATAGGATGTCCCTTAAAAAAACTAGAGTCGACATTAGAAACCCCATAGGTTATCCAAACTTAACAATAGATGTATCTTGTATTTCATGAGAAAGCTGATCAAGACTCCATATTTAGCAACTAAGCCCAAGAAATCTTAAATTGAAGATTATAGTTTTAGCCTGATGTCTATCTCTCAAACTCATAAGTTAAATCTAACTCCAAAGCCCAAATTATGTATTTCATAGTTAAAAATAAACTGGTTGATCAATCAATAGATAGGAAAGTGGACACTCAAGTCACGGCAACAGAAAGTAAAAGCTAATAATTCCAATTGAACCTAAACTGATCATAAAAAAAATTACTGATAATATATAACTGAAGTACTACGGAAAACTCTAAAAATGAAAAATTTTCAATTAATTTGATAAGCGAAACTTAATTCGTAGATGAAACTCAATTATTAAGAAATGAAAAGAAAAGGTACCTGATATTGAGGCCATAGAGCAACTCTTTCTTAAAAAATACGTTGAGCTAATAATTCCATCAGAAACCAAAGGAAAACGGAGATCTTGTTGAAGAATAAAAGAGAAGGCCAAAGATCCGATAAATTATTATCCAAGAAAGATCAGAAAAAGATGACCATCACTCTTATTGGATTACTAATTTACAAATACAGAGAGACCTGCAGTTGAAGAAAGGAAGAAACATTATTCTTTTCTTTTTCTTTTTTCGTGGTATGTACTTTTTTTCCCCTCTTGTATGATGGGCGGGGTTGTTGCTTTTTCTGGGTAATTTTTCTTACTAAAACTAGGATTTTTAAGGTAGAACAGTGAAAGATTTTACTAGGTGTTTTTTTGTTTTTTCCTTCTGGAACGTTGGAGAACTGTTCGAGAAAGAGAGTTGTCAAGATTTTGGGCTTTTAACGGAAACAATGGTTTGAGCCCGAAATCAAAGGAACAAACTCCCATTTCAAGCTCGCTCGTTAAACCGACACTAGTCACAAATGTCGATACCATCAAGTGTTTCTAGATATTCTGATTATATACACGCCCTGGTTTTTTTTACCCGCACCGCTCCGCAATCAATCATGCAAAAAATTATAATTAAAAAAATAAAAGTAAAATTTTAAATGATAAAAAAATTAGAGAGTATTAACAAAATTTATATTGAAATGATAAATTGAAAAGAAAAAAACTTTAGCAAAAACAAAACAGAGTTAGATTGAAAAAAATAAAACAATATAAATTTTGATTGAATGGTGAAATTAAAACCGGTAAAATTTTAATAAAAAAATCAAGAAAAAAATAAAAAATGAATAAATTATATATATATATATATATGTGTGTGTGCGCGCGCGCGCGCAAATTGTAATTTAATAACTAAATTAAAAACATAAAATTTTTTTCTAAAATGGTTAAGGAAAAAAATAAGCAATAAAAAACATAAAAACTAAAATTAAAAAAAAAAAAAAACAAACATACACTTTCTCTGAAAAAGAGATAAATGAACAACTAAAAAGAGGACCATTGACGATAAACCATTCATCATTCACCCTCACACGCTATACCAGGAGTAAAAGGACGCGGTGACGATTCCAAAGATAGCGGAAGACCAGATTTGACCATCACATGTGTCATCCAAAAAGCGAAAACATCATCCACACGGTGGCGCATCATAAGCATGCACCAGCAACTTTTCAAAATTAAAAATTAAAAAATCAAAATAAAAATACCAAAAAAACCCCTCATAACCCTAGAAATTACAAATAAACTTGTGTGAGATGACAAAAACACCCCTAAATGCATACCTTATTTTTTGTTTTTTCTAAGGGAAAAGAAGTATTATAAT
>Ga0307515_10011645_pt1 | contig 16666 bp, 13 predicted proteins | sample 17_EM_MG_FD_194513 | JGI IMG/M metagenome (GOLD analysis project Ga0307515, IMG submission 194513) | Populus trichocarpa ectomycorrhiza microbial communities from riparian zone in the Pacific Northwest, United States - 17_EM | ecosystem: Host-associated > Plants > Roots > Unclassified | place... | reverse complement strand
GCGAGATCCCGGTCGTCGCGAACTGGGTGGACGGCGTGCAGGTCGCGCCGGGCCAACTCGTCATGCTGGAGAACTGCCGCCTGAACAAGGGCGAGAAGAAGAACAACGAAGAACTGGCCCGCAAGATGGCGGCGCTGTGCGACATCTTCGTCAACGACGCCTTTGGCACCGCCCACCGCGCCGAGGGCACGACCTATGGCATCGCCCAGTTCGCGCCCATCGCCTGCGCCGGCCCGCTGCTGGCGGCGGAGATCGACGCCATCACCAAGGCGCTGGCGGCGCCGAAGCGCCCGCTGGTCGCCATCGTCGCCGGCTCCAAGGTCTCGACCAAGCTGACCATCCTGAAGTCGCTGTCCGCCAATGTGGATGGCCTCATCGTCGGTGGCGGCATTGCCAACACCTTCATGCTGGCGGCGGGCCTGAAGATCGGCAAGTCGCTGGCCGAGCCCGACCTCATCGACCAGGCCAAGGCCGTCATCGAGTCCATGAAGGCGCGCGGCGCGGCCGTGCCCATCCCCGTGGACGTGGTCTGCGCCAAGAGCTTCTCGGCCGACGCCGTGGCCACCGTCAAGGCGGCCGATGACGTGGCCGACGACGACCTGATCCTCGACATCGGCCCCAAGACCTCGGCCATCCTGGCCGAGCAGCTCAAGGCCGCCGGCACCATCGTCTGGAACGGCCCGGTCGGCGTGTTCGAGTTCGACGCCTTCTCGCATGGCACCGAGGCGATTGCCCGCGCGATTGCCGACAGCAGCGCCTTCAGCATCGCCGGCGGTGGCGATACGTTGGCGGCAATTGCCAAGTACGGCATCGAGAAGGAAGTGGGCTACATCTCCACCGGTGGCGGCGCTTTCCTGGAAGTGCTGGAAGGCAAGACGTTGCCGGCATTCGAGATCCTCAGCAAGCGCGCTGCGGGCTGACAAGCAAATCGATTTGACGATGAAATCTGACAAGAAGCTGGAAATTCATTAGTATTCAAATACTTATGAGTTTTTATTTCTTGTCATTTGCCCGTGGACGGTGAGCTTGTGGCCTTAGTTGCTGCAGCGGGCGTCGCCGGTGCGGCGCCCGAGGCGCTGGCCGCGCAGTTGCCTGGCATCAGCCGTTCGACGCTGAACCGGCGCCTGGCGGCCCTGCTGAAAACAGGCGTGATCCGCAGCCAGGGTGCAGGCCGGGCGCGGCGCTACCTGTCGGCCGAGCCCTTCGGCCGCGATGACATCGACGCCTACTTCATCACGCCGGCCCAGCAGCGCCCGCTGGCGCTCTTCCGCCCCGAATTGCTGGGTGCCGAGCCGGGCCTGCCGCTGGACAAGGCCGAGCGCTGCACGCAGGTCCAGGCGCTGGCTCAGCCCATCGACGCGCGCTTCCTTGCGAGCTTCCTGATCGACTTGTCCTGGGCGTCGTCGCTGCTGGAAGGCAGCACCTACTCGGCCCTCGACACGGCGGCACTGATCCAGTACGGCCAGCGAAATGCCACCAAGCCGACGGCGGACGCCATCCTTGTGCTGAACCACAAGCGGGCCGCCGAGCACCTGTGGCTGCACCGTGACCTGAGCGTCGCTCAGGTCCATGCGATGCACGCACTGCTGACCGACGGCCACGGCCTGCCGGAACTGGGCGAGTCCGACCACTTCCTGCCCGAGCCCCAGCGCGGCCGGGCGCGCGAATTCGAAGATGTGCACCCCGCCAACTCGGCCTATTTGCCGCCGTTCAGGCCGGGCACGGGGTTTGTCGCCGATGCGCTCGTCCAGGTTGTCGAGCAGGCCAGGGCGCTGCACCCGGTGCAGGCAGCGCTCTACTTGATGACCCGCATTCCCTATTTGCAGGCCTATGCCAACGGCAACAAGCGGGCGTCGCGGTTGGCGGCAAATGCGCCGCTGCTGGCGGGTGGTCTGCTGCCGCAGTCGTTCGCCGATGTCGACAAGGCCGACTACATCCGCGGCATGGCGGCGTTCTACGAGTTGGGTAGCCTGCATGTCATCGAGCAGACCTTCGTGCGCGGCTATGTGCGCTCGGTCATGCGCAGCAGCGAGCTGCCGGCCAGCGTGCGGGCCCGCGGGATGGATGTCGACGCGACGGCGCAGGCGCTGGTCGACTTCATCAACACTGGGCGGCGCCCGGTACACAAGGTCGCGGCGCTCTTCATCGGCTGAGGCCTTCTTCGCATCACGACAACCAGGTGATAACGGCTTCGGCATAGATCGCCAAGAAACCTGCATCAAGCGGGTCTGAAACGCGGCGTAATCTTGCGGGCTCCCCCCGCGAGACACACCGCCATGGAAAAGAACAACGCCCCCTTGTCGCCTGCCGAAGCCGCGCTGCGCGAAGCCGCTCTTGACTACCACCGCAGCCCCGCGCGCGGCAAGATTTCGGTCATGCCGACCAAGGCCTTGAGCAACCAGCGCGACCTGTCGCTGGCCTACTCGCCGGGTGTGGCCTATCCCTGCCTGGACATCGAGCGCGACCCGTCGCTGGCGGCCGAGTACACCTCGCGCGGCAACCTCGTCGGCGTCATTACCAACGGCACCGCCGTGCTGGGCTTGGGCGACATCGGCCCGCTGGCGGCCAAGCCGGTCATGGAAGGCAAGGGCTGCCTGTTCAAGAAGTTCGCCGGCATCGATGTGTTTGACATCGAACTCGCCGAGCGCGACTCGGACAAGCTGATCGACATCATTGCCGCGATGGAGCCGACGCTCGGCGGCATCAATCTCGAGGACATCAAGGCGCCTGAGTGCTTTTACATCGAGCGCGAGCTGTCCAAGCGCATGAACATTCCGGTGTTCCACGATGACCAGCACGGCACGGCCATCATCTCGTCGGCCGCGCTGCTCAACGGGCTGGAGCTGGTGGGCAAGGACATCGCCAAGGTCAAGGTCGCGGTGTCGGGCGCGGGTGCTGCGGCCATCGCCTGCCTGGACGTGATGGTGGGCCTGGGTGTGAAGCGCGAGAACGTCTTCGTCTGCGACTCGCGTGGCGTCATCCAGAGCGAGCGCGAGGACGCCAAGGCGGGCAAGCTGGACGAGTCCAAGCAGCGCTACTGCCAGCTGACCAAGGCGCGCACGCTGGCCGACGTGGTCGACGACGCGGACGTCTTCCTCGGCTGCTCGGCGGCCGGCGTGCTGACGGCCGAGATGGTCAAGACCATGGGCACGCAGCCCATCATCCTGGCGCTGGCTAACCCCGAGCCGGAGATCCGCCCCGAACTGGCCAAGGCCGTGCGACCGGACTGCATCGTGGCCACAGGTCGCAGCGACTATCCCAACCAGGTCAACAACGTCCTGTGTTTCCCCTACATCTTCCGCGGCGCGCTGGACTGCGGCGCGAGCAAGATCACCGAGGGCATGAAGCTGGCGTGTGTGCGTGAGATTGCGGCGTTAGCGAAAGCGGAGACGAGTGATGAAGTGGCCGCGGCCTACGCCGGCGAGGAGCTGGCCTTCGGGCCGGAGTACCTGATCCCCAAGCCCTTCGACGCCCGTCTGATCTTGCGCATCGCACCGGCGGTCGCGGCAGCCGCAGCGGCGGATGGCGTCGCCACGCGGCCCATCGCCGATCTCGTGCACTACCGCCAGTCGCTGGAGCGCTTCGTCTACCAGACCGGCATGTTCATGCGCCCGGTCTTCTCGGCCGCCAAGGCCTCGCCCGCGCGCGTCATCTACGCCGAGGGCGAGGACGAGCGCGTGCTGCGCGCCGTGCAGGTGGCGCTGGACGAAGGCATTGCCAAGCCCACGCTGATCGGCCGCCCGGCCGTGCTCGAAGCGCGCATCCAGCGCGCCGGCCTGCGCTTGAAGCTGGGCGACGACGTGGCCGTCATCGACCCCGAGGAAGACCCGCGTTTCCGCCTGTACTGGGAGGCGTACCACGCCCGCATGAAGCGCGAGGGCGTGACGCCCGAGATGGCCAAGTCGGCCGTGCGGCGCTCCAACACGGCCATTGGCGCGCTGGCCATCGAGCTGGGTGACGCGGACGCCATGATCTGCGGCATGGTCGGCCGTTTCGACCGTCACCTGGAGCAGGTGCGCGACCTCGTCGGCCTGGCGCCCGGCGTGCGCCAGTTCGCGGCGATGAACGCGCTGATGCTGGACAAGATGACGCTGTTCATCACCGACACCTTTGTCAACGACGACCCGAGCGCCGAAGAGCTGGCCGACATCGCCGCCATGGCCGCCGACGAACTGCGCCGCTTCGGCCTGCCGCCCAAGCTGGCCTTCGTCAGCCACTCGATGTTCGGCTCCAGCACGCGCCCGTCGGCCGTGAAGATGCGCCGCGCCTATCAGCTGTTCTCGGCCGCCCACCCCGAGGTGGAGTGCGACGGTGAGATGCATGGCGACGCGGCCCTGTCCGAGAGCGTGCGCCAGGCCTTCCTGCCCGACAGCAAGCTCACGGGCGCGGCCAACCTGCTGGTGCTGCCGACGCTGGACGCGGCCAACATCCTCTTCAACGTGCTGAAGATCAGCGCCAGCCAGGGCGTGACCATCGGTCCCATCCTGCTGGGTGCGGCCGCGCCGGTGCACATCCTGACGCCGTCAGCGACGGTGCGTCGCATCGTCAACATGACGGCTCTGGCGGTGGCGGATGTGTTGGAGGCGCGGCAGAACCGGGACTGAACTGGGCGAGAGCCACGCCCGCCAGGATGACGCCCGCGCCGAGCAGCTTGTGCGCGCTGAACTGCTCGCCGCCCCAGGCCCAGGCGGCGAGGCCGGCGACCAGCGGCATCAGGTAGATCAGCGGCGCCGTGCGGGCCACGCCGCGCCGCTCGTTGGCCCAGCCCCAGGCCAGCCAGCCGATGAAGCCGCCGCCGGCCGTCTGCCAGACGGTGCCGCTCCAGACCCAGCCGGGCTGGGCGACCCAGTCCAGTGACGCGAGCGCCGGCGCGCACCACAGCAGCATCGGCAGCGTGCAGATCAGGCTGCCGTAGCCCAACACCGTCACGCCGCCGTGGTGCTGGATCAGCGGCTTGCTGGCGACGGTGTAATAACTGAACAACGCAGCAGCAGCCAGCAGCGTCAGGTCGCCGAGGCCGGCGTGCCAGTCCGCGGCGAGCAGCTTGTCAGACGTGAACAGCAGCGCGCCTGTGGCCGCCGTGGCGACACCGGCAACCTGACCGCGTGACAGCCTCTCCACGCCGCTGAAGCGCAGGATCAGCAGCGTGAACACCGGCCCGCAGGCCAGCAGCACGCTGGCGCTAAAGGCGGTGGAGCCCTGCATGCCCAGCGCGGACAGCAGCAGGTGCAGGCCCTGGCCGATCAGCGTCAGCCGCACCAGCGGCCCCACCTCGCTGCGGTCCAGTCGCGGCCAGCGTAGACCGAAGCGCCAACACAGCAGCGCCACGGCGCAAAAGGGCATCAGCAGATAGCGCAGGCCCAGGAAGCCAAGCGCCCCGACCTCGCCGAACAACGCCTTCTGCAACGGGAAGTTCAGCCCCCAGACCAGCACCACGGCGAGCGCGGACAACAGCGGGGCGGCGTGGTGATCCTTCATCGGTTAGCATCTTCTCATATGAGAGAAGAATTCTCTGATTTGAGCGACGAGGGGCAGTTCGAGCGGCAGCTCGCCGAGCGACTGGCCGCGCTGCGTCTGGCTGCCGGCTGGTCGCTGGACGAACTGGCCACGCGCAGCGGCGTCAGCCGCGCGACGCTCTCCCGCCTGGAGCGCGCCGAGACCAGCCCGACCGCCACGCTGCTGTCCCGCCTGGCCCGCGCCCACGGCCTGCCCTTGAGCCGCCTGCTGGCCGACGCCGAGGCGCTGCCGGTGCGCCTGCTGCGTGCGGCCGACCAGCCGCGCTGGCACGACCAGCAGAGCGGCTTTGAGCGCCTGATGCGCTGCCCGCCGCTGGCCGGCTTCGCGACCGAGGTCATCGAGGCCCGCCTCGCGCCCGGCGCCGAGCTGGCCTACGACGAGCCCACCGTCGCGCGGCTGGAGCACCACCTCTGCCTGCTCGACGGCCAGCTGCGGCTGACGCTGCAGGCCCAGGACTTCGATCTGAACGCCGGCGACTCGATCAGTTTTCGCTGTCTGGGCCGCAGCGTCTTCGCCAACCCGGGCACCGAGCCCGCGCGATATCTGCTGGCGATGACCGTGCCTTCCCTGTAACTGGTAGCAAACCACATGACCGCCGACCTGCCCACCCGCCTCGCCCCGCTGGACCCCGACCACCCCGATGCGCAGTCCCTGATGGCCCAGTCCGAGGCCTTGATGAGCGCCCTCTACCCGAGCGAAAGCAACCACTTCGAGCCCGCCGATGGCCTGCGCCCACCTAACGGCGCGTTCTGGGGGCTGTGGCTGGGTGACACGCTGGTGGGCTGCGGCGGCGTCAAGCACCATGCGCCTGAGGGCGAGCCAGCCTACGGTGAGATCAAGCGCGTTTTCGTGCTCGACAGCGCGCGCGGCCGGGGTGTTGCCATGCAGATCATGAGCAGGCTGGAAGCCGAGCTGATCGAGCGCGGCGTGCACCTCGCGCGGCTGGAGACGGGCATCCACCAGCCCGAGGCCCTGGGCCTGTACAAGCGCCTCGGCTACGTCGAACGCGGGCCCTTCGGCGGCTATGCAGTCGACCCGCTGAGTGTTTTCTTCCAGAAGGTCTTGCAGCCCGCTGCGCACTGAAATGCGGCGAAACTTCTGGGGGCTTCAGCGGACCATAATTCCGCGCCCCCAAGAAAGTTGAGACAAGCCATGACCCGCGCTACCAAGATCGTCGCCACCCTCGGCCCTGCTTCCAACACGCCGGAGATCCTGGAGAAGATGATCCGCGCTGGCGTTGACGTCGTGCGGCTGAACTTCTCTCACGGCAAGGCCCAGGATCACATTGATCGCGCCACCATGGTCCGCGCTGCCGCCGAGCGCGTCGGCAAGTCGGTCGCCATCATGGCCGACCTGCAAGGCCCCAAGATCCGCGTCGGCAAGTTCGACGGCGGCAAGATCGAGCTGATCCCCGGCAACAAGTTCATCCTCGACGCCGACCGCACCGAGCTCGGCAACCAGGACATCGCCAGCCTCGACTACAAGGAACTGCCGCGCGACGTGAAGCCCGGCGACACGCTGCTGCTGAACGACGGCCTGCTGGTGCTGACCGTCGAGTCCGTGCGCGGCGCGCAGGTGCACACCGTTGTCAAGCTCGGCGGCGAGTTATCCAACAACAAGGGCATCAACAAGCAGGGCGGCGGCCTCACGGCACCCGCGCTGACGGGCAAGGACATGGAGGACATCAAGACCGCGATGTCCTTCCAGTGCGAATACCTGGCGGTGAGCTTCCCCAAGAACGCCACCGACATGGAGATGGCGCGCCAGCTCGCCAACGTGGCCGGCGAGCCCTATCGCCACAAGCCGGCCATGATCGCCAAGATCGAGCGCTACGAAGCCATTCCCCACCTCGAAGCCATCCTCAAGGCCAGCGACGGCATCATGGTGGCGCGCGGCGACCTCGCCGTTGAGGTCGGCAATGCGGCCGTGCCGGCGCTGCAAAAGCGCATGATCAAGATGGCCCGCGCGCTGGACAAGGTGTCCATCACCGCCACGCAGATGATGGAGTCCATGATCGTCCACCCGGTGCCCACGCGCGCCGAGGTCAGCGACGTGGCCAACGCCGTGCTGGACGGCACCGACGCCGTCATGCTGTCCGCCGAGACGGCCGCCGGCAAATACCCCATCGAGACCATCGAGCAGATGGCCAACATCGCGCTGGAGGCCGAGCGCGCCGAAGAGGTGACGTTGGACACCGACTTCGCCGGCCGCCAGTTCGGCCGCATCGATCAGTCCATCGCCATGGGTGCGCTGTTCACTGCCCACCACCTCGGTTGCAAGGCCATCCTGGCGCTGACCGAATCCGGCTCGACCGCGCTGTGGATGAGCCGCCATCGCATCAACGTGCCCATCTTCGGCCTGACGAGCCAGGTCATCAGCCAGCGCCGCATGGCCCTGTACCGCAACGTCACGCCGCTGCTGATGCCCCAGTTCGAGGACCGCGACCAGGCCCTGGCCGCTGCCGAAAAGATCCTCGTCGAGCGCGGCGTGCTGCGCCCGGGCGATACCTATGCCATCACCTGCGGCGAGCCCATGGGCTATCCGGGCGGCACGAACATGCTGAAGGTTTGCAGAGTCGGCTGATTCGCTCAGTGACTGTGGCCCACGTGGCTCTTGGGCGGTAGCTCGGCACCCGGCTCGGCCAGGCTTTCAAGGATCGCGCAGGCCGGCTCGTCGCCTTGGCAGCGCGCCCGCAAGGCCAGCAATTCCTTCTCCAACTGCTGCAGCGCCGCGATGCGTGCGCTGACGTGGCCGATGTGCGCGTCCAGCAAGGCATGCGCCTCACCGTCGTGCCCGCCGCCTTGCAGCGCCAGCAGCGCGCGCACCTCGGCGAGGTTCATGTCCAGTGACCGGCAGCGGCGGATGAAGTGCAGGCGTTCGGCGTCCGCCGGACCGTAGACGCGGTAGCCGGCGTCGGTGCGTGGCGGCGGTGCGAGCAGGCCTTCGCGCTCGTAGTGGCGGATGGTGTCCACGGCAGTGGAAGTCAGGCGGGCAAGTTCACCGATGCGCATGCTTTCATTTTGCAGTTGACTCTGGTGTGGCTCCAGGGTTTGCAATGGCGGCAGTTTTCGACCAAGGTCTTTGTCCATGAGCCACGCCTGCCATCACCACCACGACGAACCCAGCCCCGGCAACTCACCGGCCTACCGCCGCGTGCTGTGGGCCGCGCTGCTCATCAATGCAGCCATGGCCGTGGTCGAAATCACCTGGGGCTGGCGCGCCGGCTCGCTGGCGCTGTGGGCCGATGCGCTGGACTTCATCGGCGACGCGGCCAATTACGGCGCCTCGCTGGCCGTGCTGTCGGCCGGCCTGCTGTGGCGGGCGCGCATGGCCTGGGTCAAGGGCTGGGCGATGGCGATCTTCGGCGTCGGTGTGCTGGCGCGTGCTGTCTGGGCGGTGCTGAACGGCGAGCCACCGCAGGCCGAGACCATGGGCATCGTCGGCACGCTGGCGCTGGCGGCCAACGTCGGCGTGGCGGTCATGCTGTACGCCTGGCGCGAGGGCGACGCCAATATGCGCGCCGTCTGGCTGTGCAGCCGCAACGACGCGCTGGGCAACATCGCTGTGCTGGGTGCGGCCGGTGCCGTCGCGTTCACCGGCCAGGCCTGGCCCGACCTGCTCGTGGCTGCCGCGATGGCCAGCCTGGCCCTGCATTCGTCGCGCGAGGTGCTGCGCCACGCGCGCGACGAACTCAACTCAGTGCCAACGCCAGCACCGTGAAGGCCATGACGGCCGTGGCCAGCCAGCCCATCACGCGCAGCCGCTTGCCGATGGCGTGCCCGTCCATGATGGCCGGGCGCGAGGCCAGCACCATCATCGCCACCATGATGGGCACGGCCGTGACGCCGTTGAACACGGCCGACCAGAACAGCTCCTTGACCGGGTCCATGGGCGTGAAGCACAGCGCCACGCCGCCAAGCGTGGCCGTGGCGATGACGCCGTAGAAGCCGCGTCCCTCGCCGCGCTCCAGCTTCAGGCTGAGCGAGCCGCGCCAGCCCGCCACCTCGGCCACCGCGTAGGCCGCCGAGCCGGCCAGCACCGGCACCGCCAGCAGCCCCGTGCCGATGACGCCCAGCGCGAACAGCAGCGCGGCATGCTCGCCGGCCACCGGGCGCAGCGCCTCCACGGCCTGGGCCGAGGTCTGGATGTCGGTGATGCCGGCCGCATGCAGCGTGGCGGCGGTAGACAGCATGATGAAGAAGGCGATGAGGTTGGAAAAACCCATGCCGATGTTGGTGTCGATCTTGATGCGCCGCAGATGCTTTTTGACCTCCTGCGACGTGTGCGGCTCGCCTGGTGCGGCATTGCGGTCTTCCACCTCCTGGCTGGCCTGCCAGAAGAAGAGATAGGGGCTGATCGTCGTGCCGAACACGGCCACCAGCATCAGCAGCGTGTCGCGGTTCCAGCGCAGGTCGGGGTGCAGGGTGCGGGCCAGCACCTCGCCCCAGTCCAGCCCGATGACGAGGATGACGCCGACGTACGCCAGCAGCGCCAGCGTCAGCCACTTGAGCCAGCGCACATAGGCGTGATAGGGCAGGAAGACCTGCATCGCGGCGCAGCTCAGGCCGAAGGCGACGGCATAGATGTCGGCCGAGCCGCCCACCAGCAGGCGGACCGCTTCGGCCATGGCGGCGATGTCGGCGGCGATGTTCAGCGTGTTGGCCGCCAGCAGCAGGCCGACGAGCCCCAGCAGCACCGGCCGCGGGAAGGCGCGCTTGAAGTTGGCGGCCAGACCCTGGCCCGTGACGTAGCCGATGCGCGCGCTGACAACCTGGATGGCGGTCATCAGCGGCAGCGTGAGGACCAGGCTCCAGAGCATCGAATAGCCGAACTGCGCGCCGGCCTGCGAGTAGGTGGCGATGCCGCTGGGGTCGTCGTCGGCAGCGCCGGTGATGAGGCCGGGGCCGAGCTGGCGCGAGTAGAGGCGGAGGCGATTGAACATGCAGCAGCCTAACCGCCGGGCACCCCTGGGGGTGTCGGCTGGCTTGCCCGCTGGGTCAAGAACTGTTGCGCGGCGGCAGGCGGCGGGTCTCGCCGATGGCCAGCGTGAAGAAGGCGTCTTCCGCCAGGCCCAGTTCGGCGCGCTGGCGTTCGAGCTGGCGCGGCGGCTCATCCAGCGCTTCGTCGGTCAGCTCGAAGGTGCCCCAGTGCACGCCCAGTGACGCCTTGGCGCCCAGGTCGGCGTGGATCTTCAGCGCCTCTTCCACGTTGATGTGCTGGGACTGCATGAACCAGCGCGGCTCGTAGGCGCCAATGGGAATCAGCGCGATGTCGAAGCCACCGTCGCGTTGGCGCTCGGCGAAGCGCTCGCGGATGTCGGCGAAGTCGCGCGAGTAGCCGGTGTCGCCGGCGAAGAAGAGCTGGCAGTCTGGCGCGAACACGGCGAAGCCGCCCCACAGCGTCTTCATGCGGTCGTTCAGGCCGCGCGCCGACCAGTGCTGGGCCGGCACGAGGACGATCTCGACGCCGGCCAGGGTGTGGGACTGCCACCAGTCCAGCTCCACGACGCGCGCGATGCTGCGGGCCTCGAACCAGCTCATCAGCCCCAGTGGCACGACGAACAGCGGGCTGCCGCCCGGCTGGCGCGCGAGCATGCGGCAGGAGGCTAGGTCGAGATGGTCGTAGTGGTTGTGCGAGACGAGCACAGCGTCGATGTGCGGCAGCTCGGCCAGAGCGATGCCAGGCGGCTGCTCGCGCTTGGGGCCGGCGAACGAGAACGGCGAGGCGCGCTCCGAGAAGATCGGGTCGGTCAACAGCTTGAGGCCGCCGAGCTGGGCGAGCACGGTCGCGTGGCCGATCCAGGTCACCGCCGGCTCGGTGTTGGTGCGGATGAAGGCCAGGTCTGCCGGCTGCGTCGGGATGGGCGCCACCGGTCGCTTGGGTAGGCCCAACCGCGAGGCGTTCCAGCGCCAGCGCAGCACGTCGGCCAACGACTTGGGCTCGAAGTCGCCGTGGTTGTTCTGGAAGCCGCCGTCACGGTGGTGAGGGGGCCGGCTCACTTCGTCACGATCTCGCGATGGGAGAAGGCCAGGCGGGCCAGCAGCCGGTTCTGTGTCGCGAAGGGCAGGCCGGCGGCGTCCATTGCGCCCTGAAGATGCTCGACCAGCCGGTTGAAGTCACCCTTGGTGATGCCTAGGTGGGCGTGCGAGTCCTTCATGCCCACCCCGTCGTACACGCAAGGCCCACCGGCGACGACGCAGAAATAGTCGGCCAGCACGCGCCTGAGGTGCTTCATGTTGATGCCCTCGAAGAAGGGCGCTAGGCGGGCGTCTTTCAGCAGGCGGTCGTAGAAGTCGTCGGTGAAGCGTTGGATGGCGTCGCGGCCGCCGAGTGCCCGGTAGAGCTCGTCGTCGACCGGGATGGGAGCGGTGCCGGGAATGACGGTGCTTGGCGCGGGCTGGGCCTGCGCCAGCGGTGCGGTGAACGCAAGGGCCAGGGCAGCGAACAGCAGGCGGGACTTCATCGGGCCAGTCTAGCGGTGGCCGGCGGCTTTTCGTGCGCGGGTCACGTCCGTGCGCGGCCATCTATCGGCCTCGTGCTGCTCGGGATTCGCGGGCGCGGCATGATGTGACCCATGGGCAGGATGGGGCGTGTTTGGGGGCGATGGATGCTGGGCGGCGCTTCGGCGCTGCTGCTGTGTCCGCTCGCGGGTGCCGGGCCGGCCCGGCCCCTGGTGATGCTGGTGGAGACCAGCGCGCTGATGCCGCATGCCCGCATCGAGGCCGACCGTGTCGTCGAAGGCCTGAACCTGGAGATCGGCCAGGCCCTGGCGCGCCGCCTGGGCCGCGAATTGGTGGCCAGGCCCACGCCGCGCAAGCGCCTGGCCGAGGCGCTGCAGCGCGGCGAGGGCGACCTGCTGTGCGACTACCAGAGCGACTGGCTGCCCGGCGCGTTTGCGTGGAGCCGGCCCTTCATCCCCGACCAGGCCTTGCTCGTCACGGCCGCAGCGGCACCGGCACCGGCCGGGTTGACGGCCCTGGCCGGCCAGCCGGTGGGCACGGTGCGCGGCTATGTCTACCCGGAGATGGCCGACACGCTGCGCGCCGGCTTCGTGCGCGACGACGCGCCGGATGCGGTGGTCAATCTGCAAAAGCTCGAACTCGGCCGCGTGCGGCACGCACTGACCGGCCGGCGCGTGTTGGAGTACCAGCAGCGTATCGGCCACTTCAAGCTGGCCCTGCACGCGCCGCTGGTGGTGTCGGAGGTGCTGGCGCAGTGCGCGCTGTCGCCGAGCAGCCCGGTGCGGTTGCCGGCGCTGAACGCGGCCATCCAGGGCCTGGTGGCCGAGGGCGAACTCAGCCGGTTGATGGCGCGCTACCGCTGAGTTGGCGATGCAGCCCGGTGTCCGGGCTCATGCCAAGCGCCCTGCATGGCGCTTGTCCTTCGGTAGGCGTCGAACAGCGCGCAGGCGCTGTTCTCGGTCCTACCTCAGCCTTCCGTGATGCGCCGCGCCAGGTGGGCCAGTGCTTCTTCCACCTGGTCCACCAGCACCAGGCAGAGGTCGCCCGGCTGCAGGCGTTCCAGCGCGCGGTCGATGGCGGTGAACTCGCCGATGATTTCCTCGATGTGCCGGGTGCGCGACGCGCCTTCCAGCCCGGCGCGCAGCAGCGCCACGACCTCGCCAGCCGCGCGGCCGCGTTGGCAGGCGTCTTCGTAGAGGATGACCTCGTCGAAGGCGGCGCCGAGGATCTCGGTCTGCACGCGGATGTCCTCGTCGCGCCGGTCACCGGCGCCGCTGATGACGACACTGCGCGTCTTGGCCGGCAGCGCCGCCACGGCGCCGACAAGCGCCTTCATCGCGTCGCCGTTGTGGCCGTAGTCGGCAATCACGGTGGCGCCGCGATAGTCCATCACGTTGAAGCGGCCGGGCGCGTTGTCGGCGTCGTTGGCGAAGCTGGCCACGCCGCGGCGGATGGTGTCCCAGTCCAGGCCGACGGCCCAGCCCGCGGCCACGGAGGCCATCGCGTTCTCGACCTGGAAGCCGATGAGGCCGCCACGCGTGATCGGGATCTCGCGCAGCGGGATGCTCTCGCGCCACACGCCTTGCGCGGCGATGAGCTGGTCGCCGTCCACGTAGACGCAGCGCTTGCCCTGGGCGCGGTGCGTGGCCATCACCGGGTGGTGGCGGTCGGCGGCGAAGTAGATGACCTGGCCGGGGCAGATGGCGGACATCTGCGCGGTCAGCGGGTCGGTCGCGTTCAGCACCGCGTAGCCATTGGGCGCCACGTTCTGCACGATGACGCGCTTGACGAGGACGAGGTCTTCCGCCGTGTGCAGGAAGTTCATGCCCAGGTGGTCGCCCGCGCCGACGTTGGTGACGACGGCGACCTGGCAGCGGTCGAAGCCCAGGCCCTCGCGCAGAATGCCGCCGCGCGCCGTTTCCAGCACGGCGGCTTCCACGTCGGGGTGCATCAGCAAGTTGCGCGCGCTCTTGGGGCCGGAGCAGTCGCCGCTGTCGATCTGGCGCCCGTCGACGTAGACGCCATCGGTGTTGGTCATGCCGACCTTGAGGCCGCAGCTGGCGAACAGGTGGGCGATAAGGCGCGTGACGGTCGTCTTGCCATTGGTGCCGGTGACGGCGACGACCGGGATGCGGCCGTCCTCGGCTTTTGGTCCGGTGCCGAACAGGTGGCCGACGATGCCTTCGCCCACGTTGCGGCCCTTGCCGTAGCTGGGCGAGAGGTGCATGCGCAGGCCCGGCGCGGCGTTCACCTCGACGATGCCGCCGCTGATTTCTTCCAGCGGCCGCAGCACGCTCTCGGCCACCACGTCAACGCCGCAGACATGCAGGCCCACGACCTGCGCTGCCGCGATGGCACGGGCGGCCACCTCGGGGTGCACGTCGTCCGTCACGTCGGTGGCGGTGCCGCCGGTGGACAGGTTGGCGTTGTTGCGCAGGATGACGCGCTGACCCTTCTCGGGCACGGACTCCGGCGTCAGGCCCTGCTGCACGAGGCGCGCGACGGCGATGTCGTCGAAGCGGATCTTGGTCAGCGACGTGGCATGGCCGTCACCGCGGCGCGGGTCGGCGTTGACCTTGTCGACCAGCGCCTTGACGGTGAGCTTGCCGTCGCCGATGACGTGCGGCGGGTCGCGGCGGGCGGCGGCGATGAGCTTGTCGCCGATGACGAGCAGGCGGTAGTCCGAGCCGGGCAGGAACTTCTCGACCATCACATGGCCGATCTCGTCGGCCGCCTTGTAGGCCGCTTCGATGCCTTCACGCGTCGTCACGTTGACAGTCACGCCTTTGCCCTGGTTGCCGTCCTGCGGCTTGACGACGACGGGCAGGCCGATGTCCTGCGCGACCTCCCAGGCGTCGTCCACCGACTCGACCGGCCGACCCGTGGGCACAGGCACGCCGGCGGCCTGCAGCAGGCGCTTGCAGAGGTCCTTGTCCTGGGCGATGGACTCGGAGACGGCGCTGGTCGCGTCGACCTCTGCCGCCCAGATGCGGCGCTGCTTGGCGCCCCAGCCGAACTGCACCAAGCTACCCTGCGTCAGGCGGCGGAAGGGGATGCCGCGCGCCAGCGCCGCGTTGACGATGGAGCCGGTCGAGGGGCCGAGGCGGATGTCTTCGTCCAGTTCGCGCAGCGCGGCGAGCACCGCGTCGGCATCGAACTCGCCGCCGTCCAGCGCGGCCTTGAGCAGCTTGACGGCGTGCTCGAAGGCCAGGCGGCCGACGTCTTCCTCGCTGTACTCGATGACGAGCTGGTAAGTGCCGGCCTCGGGCGTCACATGCGTCTGGCTGAAGGTGACCGGGCAGCCGGCCTGGGCCTGCAGGGCCAGCGTGGCCTGCTCCAGCACCTGGGCCAGCGAAGCGTCGGCGCGGAGCTCGCCAATGGTGGGAAAGAGCTTGCGCAGGCGGGGCTCGAAGCCGGGCAGCCGTTCGAGCGAGCGCTCGGCGTCCGGGCAATTCACGACGGCCTCGATGGCCGTGTGACGGCTCCACATATTGGGGCCACGCAGGGCGCGGATGCGGGAAACGTCCATGTTCTTGTCGTTTATGCCAGGTGGAGGTCGGGGACGAAAGTGTCGAGCCCGGCGGCGATCAGTTCGGGCGAGATGCCCAGTGCCCAGGCTGCGGCGACGGCGGCCAGCAGCGTGGAGGCGTCGGTGGCCTTGGGGCCAAAGCGGCGCAGCAGCGCGTCGATGTTGGCGCCAGGCGTTTCGGCCGGGCCTTGCGCCAGCACGGCGGCGCCGCCACGCAGGAAGACGGCTCGGCCGCCCCGGTCGCGGTGATGCTGCAGGGCTTCGAGGTTGCCGTCCTCGGCGTAGAAGACGACCTCGCCATCGCTCAGCTCGGCCATGTCGACCAGGCGCGGGTGGGCTGCGTTCAGCACGCTGGCGCCGTCGCTGAGCACGACGTCGATCTGCGTGCGCAGCACCTTGTAGAGCTGGTCGGCGTCCTGGACGTCGAACTCGGCCAGGGCCTCGATGCCGTCCAGGTCGGTGACGACGCCGACCGAGGCGCGGTCATAGGCCAGGCCGTCGCGCAGGATGGAGGCCGGGTCGTTCTCGATGACGACGGCATTGACGCCGCGGTTCATCAGCAGGCGGTGGGCGGCGTCCCAGCGGGCGCTGTTCTTCTTCTCGACGCGGCGCGTGCCCAGGAACAGGCCGTCGCGGCAGGCCAGGCCGACGTGGCGGCCATTGAGGTGCAGCAGCCAGGCGACGAGGCGGGTGATCTGGTGCCCGCCCACCGAGCCGGCCACGCCGACGATGGGGATGCGACCGTTCTCGTCCTCGGCAAAGAGGTGGTCGATGATGGCCTGGCCCACGGGCTGGGGCGAGCCGCCGGCGGGCTTCAGGTGCATCAGCAGGCCCGGGCCGGCGTTCACCTCGACGATGGCGCCGCCGGTCTCGCTCAGGGGCTTGGAGATGTCCTCGGTGACGAGGTCCACACCGGCGATGTCCAGGCCCACGGTGCGCGCGGCCAGCGACGCAGCGTGCGCGACCTCGGGGTGGATCTCCGGGGTGCAGTCGATGCTGACATTGCCGTTGCGCTGGATCAGCACGGCCTTGCCGGCCTCGGGCACAGCCTCGGGCGTCAGGCCCTGGCCCAGCAGGTCCCGCAACACGACGGCGTCCTCGGTCACCTGGATGCGGTTGAGCGGGAAGTCCTCGGTCAGGCCTCGGCGCGGGTCGGTGT
>Ga0307515_10011644_pt1 | contig 16667 bp, 15 predicted proteins | sample 17_EM_MG_FD_194513 | JGI IMG/M metagenome (GOLD analysis project Ga0307515, IMG submission 194513) | Populus trichocarpa ectomycorrhiza microbial communities from riparian zone in the Pacific Northwest, United States - 17_EM | ecosystem: Host-associated > Plants > Roots > Unclassified | place... | reverse complement strand
CCCCGAACGCTCCCGGGCAGGCGCCGCCGCTGACCACGCGGTCGGGCGAGTCGCTGCGCGGCGAGGAGGAGGTCGACGACGAGATGTCGATCCAGCGCGTCGACGTCGCCCAGCCGCCGCGCGCGGTCACCGGCGCCCCGGCCGTCGGCGGGATCGCCGAGCCGCTCGGCGACGAGGCGGAGATCTGGTCGGCGCTGACCATGGGCCTGCGCGACTACGTCAACAAGAACGGCTTCCGGTCGGTCGTCATCGCGGTCTCCGGCGGCATCGACTCGGCCGTGGTCGCCGCGATCGCCGTCGACGCGATCGGCCCCGCCCGCGTGGTCGGCGTCTCCATGCCCAGCGGCTATTCCTCGCAGCACTCCCGCGACGACGCCGCCGATCTGGCCAAGCGGACCGGCTTCGACTATCGCAGCGAGCCGATCCAGCCGATGGTCGACGCGTTCCTGGCCAATCTGTCGCTGTCCGGCCTGGCGGTGGAAAATCTGCAGGCCCGGGTGCGCGGCGTGATCCTGATGGCGCTGTCGAACCAGGAGGGCCACCTCGTGCTCACCACGGGCAACAAGAGCGAGCTGGCGGTCGGCTATTCGACGCTGTACGGCGACTCGGTGGGCGGCTTCAACCCGCTCAAGGACGTGCCCAAGACGATGGTGTGGAAGCTCGCCCGCTGGCGCAACGCGGACGCCGCCCGCCGCGGCGGCGAGCCGCCGATCCCGGAGAACTCGATCGTCAAGCCGCCCTCGGCCGAGCTGCGCCCGGGCCAGCTGGACACCGACTCGCTGCCCGACTACGACCTGCTGGACGCGATCCTCAACGGCTACATCGACAACGACCAGGGGCGCGACGAGCTGATCGCGGACGGCCACGACGCCGCCCTGGTCGACCGCATCCTGCGGATGGTCGACCTGGCCGAGTACAAGCGCCGGCAGTCCGCCCCGGGCACCAAGATCTCGATCAAGGCGTTCGGCCGCGATCGGCGCCTGCCGATTACCAACAGGTTTCGCGAAGGCTTGCCGGAGCGAAATAGCTAGCTCAGCGCGAAGGTGTGTGATCGCTTCCACTGACCCCTGACCGGGCGGGCCGTCGCGGTGCGACGATTTCTCCATGACCCGGGGACCGCGCCGTGCGGCCTCGAGGGAAGGAGACAGAGATGTCTGACAAGCCGGACGAGGTGCAGGCGCTCTACGGTGGCCCGCCCACCCGACGGGTGCGCACCCGCGACCTGATCGCCGCCAAGGAACGCGGCGACCGCTGGCCCATGCTGACCTCGTACGACCAGTACACGGCCGGGATCTTCGACCAGGCCGGGGTGCCGGTCCTGCTGGTCGGCGACTCGGCGGCGAACAACGTCTTCGGCTACGAGACGACCATCCCGGTCACCACGGAGGAGCTGCTTCCGCTGGTCCGCGCGGTCGTCCGGGCCACCAAGTCGGCGCTGATCGTCGGCGACCTCCCGTTCGGCTCGTACGAGGAGGGGCCGACGCAGGCGTTGCGCACGGCCGTGCGGTTCATGAAAGAGGGCGGCTGCCACGCGGTGAAGCTCGAGGGTGGCCGCCGGGTCGCCGAGCAGATCAAGGCGATCACCGGCGCCGGCATCCCGGTGATGGCGCACGTCGGTTTCACACCGCAGAGCGAGCACACGATCGGCGGATACCGGGTGCAGGGCCGGGGCAGCGCGGCCGAGGACGTGATCGCCGACGCGCGGGCGGTGGCCGACGCGGGCGCGTTCGCGGTGGTGCTCGAGATGGTGCCGGGCGAGGTGGCGAAGCAGATCACCAAGGAGCTGTCCATCCCGACGGTCGGCATCGGCGCGGGGCCCGACACCGACGCCCAGGTGCTGGTCTGGCAGGACATGGCCGGCCTGCGCTCCGGCAAGGCGCCCCGGTTCGTCAAGCGCTACGCCGACCTGTCCGGCATCCTCACCGAGGCCACCCGGCGCTACGCCGACGAGGTCCGCAGCGGCGATTTCCCGACCGCCCAGCACACGTTCTGAGCAGGCCCGCGGCGGCGGCTCCGGGCCCGGGCCGGCTCGGGCAAGATCGATCGATGGCAGACTTCGTGCTGGAGGTGCCATCGATGACCGTTCCTGCCCGAGTCAGCCTCGCCACGCTCGGCGTCGCCGACGTGGTCCGCGCGACCGAGTTCTACTCCTCGCTGGGCTGGCGGCTCTCGTCCGCGTCCGTGCCCGGCGTGGTCAGCTATTTCGAAACCGCGGGCGCGCTGCTCGCGCTGGTCTGCACGGATGATCTGGCGGCCGGCGCGGGCCTGCCGGCCCGGTTACCGCCGGCCAACCCGGCAACCGACTTCCGCGGTACAACACTGACGATCAACGTGGCCAGTCCGGCGGCCGTCGACGAGGCGTTGCGCGCCGCGGTCACCGCCGGCGCGACGCTGGTGAAGGCGGGCAACGCCACCGAGTGGGGCGGCTACCTCGGCTACTTCACCGATCCGGACGGGTATTTATGGGAAATAACTTACAACCCGAACTTTCCGCCCTGACGGTCAGGCCCGTTCGAACTGCACGTCGCGGCGGACCGGATCGGCCACCGTGAGCCGCACCGGGATCCGCTCGCCGAGCGGCAGTTCCCCGAGGCAGCGGGCCCGCACGGCCGGATCGTCGATCGCGACGGTCCCACCCGGCGCCCGCTTCGGCGGGCCGTCCACCTCGAGCACGCCGGCCTCGAACACTTCGCCGACCCGGTTGGCCAGCAGCACCGCCTCGGCCAGCGAGACCGCGCCCCGGTCGGCGGCCGACGCGATCCGGTCGGTCTCGGCCATCCCCTTCGGCAGCCGCGGCAGCGCGTCCCGAGCCCACTCCGGCACCGGCCGGCCCGCGTGCAGAGCCAGGCAGACCTCGGTCGCGTACCGGTCGGCGAGGCGGCGCAGCGGGGCGGTGACATGGGCGTACGGCGCGCCGACCCCGCCGTGCCCGGTCTGCGCCGGAGCCTGGCCGTCGAACGCCGTGTACGCCGCGCCGCGCAGCAGATCCGCGGCCTGCTCGAGGAACGCCGCCCCGCGCGGACTGCCCGGATCGACGGCCGCGACCACGGCGCCGACCGAGGCGTCCGCCGGCCAGTCGATGCCCAGCGAACCGGCGGCGGCGTGCAGCTTGACCACCGCCTCGGGCTTCGGCGCGGGCATCGTCCGGAGCAGCCCGATCTTGCCGGCGAGCATCAACGTGGCGGCCGCCATGCCGGTGAGCAGCGAGATCTGCGCGTTGTGCTCCTCGACCGGCAGGGGTGCGCGCAGCACCAGCCGCCAGCCGTCGCCGTGCGGCTCGATCTCCTGCTCGGGCAGCGGCAGGTTCACCGCCCCGCGATCGGCGGCCCGCGCGGCCAGCAGCGCGCCGAGCTCCGGCAGCAGTGCGATCGGCTCGGGCAGCCGGTCGGCGTCGGCCGCCGCTTGCACGCCCGCGTAGTCGAGCTTGGCCCGGCTGCGCACTCGCGCGCGGCGCAGCCCGATGTCCACGGTCGCGCCGTCCGCGTCCAAGTCAAGCGTCCACACCACGGCCGCCCGGTCCACGTCGGGCAGCAGGCTGACCGCGCCCTCGCTGAGCACCGGGGGATGCAGCGGCACCCGGCCGTCGGGCAGATAGATGGTCTGCCCGCGCAGCCACGTCTCGGCCTCGAGCGGCCCGCCCGGCCGCACGTAGGCGGCGACATCGGCGATCGCGTACTGCACGCGGTATCCGCCGCCGGGCCGCCGGCTCAGGCACATCGCCTGGTCCAGATCCTTCGACGTCGCCGGGTCGATCGTCACGAACGGGACCGAGCCGAGATCGTCGCCCGGCAGCGGGGTGGCCGTCGCGGCCTCGGCCTCGTGCAGCGCGGCGGGCGGGAACGCCGTCGGCAACCGCAACTCGTGGCGCAGCACGGCGAAATCGATGCGCGGAGCCCATACCCGTTTGATCGGCACGGCTCATTCCTACCAGCACCACGCGACGCAGAGGCCACGCCGTTCTGCGGCGTGGCCTCTGATCGTGTACGCGCTGAACTGCGCCGGGTGGCGAGTCAGCGCTTGGTGGCGACCTTGCGGGCCGCGGCCGGGTTGCGGGCCGAGACCGCGCGGCCGCCGTTGCTCGCCGCCGTGGCCTTGCGGGCCGCCGCGGGCGAAGCCGGTCTGGTTATCCGGCCGGCGTTGGTGGCCGAGGTCTTGGCCGTGCCGCCGGGCTTGGCCGCGTTGGCCGTCGCGCGGGCACCGGGGCGAAGGTTGGCGGCGCCGGCGTTGCCGGTGGCGCGCTTGACCGCCGCCCGGGCCGGGCCACCCGCCGCGGGTGCCTTCTTCGCAACCGGGGTCCTGGCCGCCGCCGCCTTGACGGCAGTCGTCTTGGCGACCGCCGGCCTGGCCGGCGCCTTCTTGGCCGGTGCCTTCTTGGCCGGTGCCTTCTTGGCCGCCGTCGTCTTCGCGGTCGCCTTCTTCGCCACGGCCTTCTTCGCGGTCGCCGTCTTCTTCGCAGCGGCCGTCGTCGTCTTGGCGACCGCCTTCTTCACAGCGGTCGTCTTCTTCGCCACCGTCTTCTTCGCCACCGCCTTCTTCGCGACGGTCGTCTTGGCGACCGCCTTCTTCGCGACAGCCTTCTTGGCGGGTGCCTTCTTCGCGACAGCCTTGCTCGCCACGGCCTTGTTAGCGCCGGCCTTCTTGGCCGCGGTCGACTTCGATGCGGTCGCCTTCGATGCGGTCGCCCGCTTCGCGGCGGTCGCCGACGTCGATGCGCTTGCCGAAGTCGCTGCGGAAGCCCGCTTCGCGGCGGTCGCGGGCTTGGCCGCAGCCGATCGAACGGACGCGCCGGCCGCCTTCTTGGTGGCGGACGCCGTGCCGGTCTTCTTGACCGCGGACGCCGTAGCGGCCTTCCGAGCCGCGGTCGCGGTCGCCGCCGCAGCGGTCGAGCGAGCCGGCGCCTTGGCCGACGCGCTCCGGGCGGTCACCGGACGCGTCGTCGTCTTGGCGGCGGCCTTGACCGTCGTCGTCTTGGCAGGCGCCTTGGCCGTCGTTGTCTTGGCGGGCGCCTTGACCGTTGTTGTCTTGGCGGGCGTCGACTGTGCGGCGACCGTTTTCGTGCCGGCCCGGGTGGTAGCCGGCTTGCCGGCGCCCTTGTCGGTGGTACTGCTGGTCGGGGCCTTCTTGGCAGCGGCCATCGGGATGTTCCTCCTTGCGAATGACTGCGGGCTCGTCTCCGCCTGGAGACTGCGAAGTTCCGGCTTGGACACAGGAAGTCGGCGCCGGCCTAGCTTTCCTCCCCTGTCCAGCGGGCGTCCTCGGCATCCCACGCCGCATTGCGCTTCTCGACCGTTTCGAGTGCCCGCGTTGCGTCGTCAGCGGAGGCGTAGGGACCGAGCCGGTACTGGGCAGGACAGATGTCATCCCCGGTCTCGACCCGGCGGTCGCGGAGGCACCAGAAGTAGCCCTCCCCGCCAGACCCACTGTCGTTCATGAAATCACTGTGCACCTCAAATCGACCATGCGCTACCGATTCGGGCAAAAAGTCCATAATTTCCATTGTGGATTGTGCGGAAGACTCCCCGAACGGACGAAAGAACGGCCGAAAAAGCCCGCCCCGCCGGACGGCGGGACGGGCGTGAATGACCGGTGACGTGCGTTATTCGGCGGCGACCAACTCGGCGATCTGGACCGCGTTGAGGGCGGCACCCTTGCGCAGATTGTCGTTGGAGAGGAAGAAAGCCAGGCCGTTCTCGACGGTCTCGTCCACCCGGATCCGGCCCACATAGGTCGGGTCGCGACCGGCGGCCTGCAGCGGCGTCGGAATGTCGGACAGTTCCACCCCCGGCGCCGAGGCCAGCAACTCGCGGGCCCGCGCCGGCGTCAGCGGCCGGTCGAAGCGCGCGTTCACCTGCAGCGAGTGGCCGGTGAAGACGGGCACCCGGACGCAGGTGCCGGAGACCTTGAGCCCCGGGATGCCGAGAATCTTGCGGCTCTCGTTGCGCAGCTTCTGTTCCTCGTCGGTCTCGGCACTGCCGTCGTCGACGATCGAGCCGGCCAGCGGCAGCACGTTGAACGCGATCGGCCGGGCGAAGACGCGCGGCGTGGGGAAGTCGACCGCGCTGCCGTCGTGGGTCAGCTCGGCCGCGCGGTCCGCGACCTTCTTGGTCTGCTCGTCGAGCTCGGCCACGCCGACCAGCCCGGCGCCGGACACAGCCTGGTAGGTGGTCGCGACCATGGCCACCAGGCCGGCCTCGTCGTGCAACGGGCGCAACACCGGCATCGCGGCCATCGTCGTGCAGTTCGGATTCGCGATGATGCCCTTGGGCCGCTGCCGGGCCGCGGCCGGGTTCACCTCCGAGACGACGAGCGGGACCTCGGGGTCCATCCGGTACGCCGACGAGTTGTCGATGACGACCGCGCCGGCCGCGGCGACCCGCGGCGCGTACTCGAGGGAACTGCCCTTGCCCGCGGAGAACAGGACGATGTCGAGACCGCTGTAGTCGGCCGTCGCGGCGTCCTCCACGGTCACCTCGCCCGCTCCCCAGGGGAGCGTGCGTCCCGCCGAACGGGCGGAGGCGAAGAGCCGGAGCTGGTCAACGGGGAACTGGCGCTCGGCCAGGATGCGGCGCATGACGCCACCGACCTGTCCCGTCGCGCCTACGATGCCGATCCTCATGCGCACAAAACTACGGCCTGGGCGCCGCCCCGGGGAATTCGGTATCCCACTCGATGAACGGCCCGGGCCAGGCGTTCCTCGGCCGCGTCTCTTATCGTGGGATTTTCTTCCTGATATCCGGGACAGGAGCGTAGACCTGACGGCATGGCTGCTGTCTACACGCACGGGCATCACGAATCAGTTCTGCGCTCTCATCGCTGGCGCACCGCAGAAAATTCGGCGGCGTACCTGCTGCCGCATCTGAAATCCGGCGCCACCCTGCTGGACATCGGCTGCGGCCCCGGCACCATCACCGCCGAGTTCGCGGCGCTCGTCACACCCGGCCGGGTCACCGCCTTGGAGGTCACCGAGCCGGCCCTGGATCTGGCCCGCGCCGAGATCGCCCGGCGCGGCCTCGAGACCGTCGACTTCGCCGTCGGCGACGTGCACGCCCTCGACTTCGCCGACGACAGCTTCGACGTCGTGCACGCGCACCAGGTGCTGCAGCACGTCGGCGACCCGGTGGCCGCGCTGCGCGAGATGCGCCGGGTGACCCGGCCGGGCGGCATCGTGGCGGTCCGCGACGGCGACTACGCGGCGTTCACCTGGTTTCCCGAGCTACCCGAGCTGGCCGAGTGGCTCGCCCTCTATCAGCAGGTGGCCCGCGGCAACGGCGGCGAACCCGACGCGGGCCGGCGGCTGCTCTCCTGGGCGCACGCGGCCGGCTTCACCGACGTGACCGCGACCTCCAGTACCTGGTGCTTCGCCACCGGCGCGGACCGCGCCTGGTGGGGCGACCTGTGGGCGGACCGCACCCTGGTCTCGGACTTCGCCCGCACGGCGCTGGCCGGCGGGGCCGCGACGAACGAGGACCTGCACCGCATCTCGGCCGGCTGGCGCGCCTGGGCGGCCGACGACGACGGCTGGATCTCGCTGCTGCACGGCGAGATCCTCTGCCGCGCCTGAAAGCCACTCCTGAAAGCCACGCCTGAAAGCCACGCCTGAAAGCCGCGTCTGACCAGCCGCGGCTAAGCAGTCTTGGGCTGATAGGCCCAGTGCCACGACTCCCGCGGCACGTTCTCGTCGAAGCCGTACCGGCCGGCGTTGGCCCGCATCCACTTCAGCGCCGCGCCGTTCAGGTCGAGGTCGGCCGCCATGCCCCAGCCGTGCTCGCTGGTGCCGGGCTTGGCGGCCAGCCCGCCCTGCGAGTACAGCCCCTTGCGCTTGGCGACATCCAGCTGCTCCTCGTACGACCGGTACGAGTCGGAGATGCCGATCGTCACGCCGTCCTTCTTGGCGTCGGCCATCATCCGGGTCAGCGACTCCGCGGCCGGTGCCCAGAGCTTGTGCCCGGTGTCGCCGACCTTCTCCAGCGCGCCGGCCGGAATCTTCCCGTTCCCGTACGCGGCCAGATCGGTCGGAATGCCCTTGTCGTTGAGGGTGTACGTCTTCTGCGCCGGCGACTGGGACGCCACCGCCTCGTTGAGGTACGTCGCGAAGGCCGTGCCGCCCGGTGCCGATGTGGTCGATGTGCTGGACGTGGCCGAGGCGGCCTGCTGGGTCTGCAGCGCGATCATGCGACGCTGAATGTCGGCGATCCGGCTGTTCACTCCCTCGATTCCCACCCTGTTCCGTTCGGCGGGGAGCCGGAAATCTGAGCCGGAACCCGCAAAGTCGGGCGGCTGAACGTCACAGCTCCACCGGCTCGCGGTGTTCCGCCCCTTCCAGCCGCTCGACCAGTTCCAGGTCCACCTCGGAGGTGCTGTCGCGCCGGTTCGGCATCAGGTTGGTGATCAGCACCGCCAGGCAGCCGGCGCCCGCGTACAGGCCGAGGACCAGCAGGTGCCGGCCGATCGAGGCGGCCGGGAAGTACAGGTTGTCCCGGACCGCTTGCACGCCGGCGCCGGTGGGCAGGTCCTCCCCGACCGCGCGGCCGAACGCCGGCAGGAACTCCGGCAGGATGCTGGCGCCCGAGATCACCGTGCCGACGGTGAAGTAGAGGGCGCCGAGCAGGGCGCCGGCCGGGCCGATCAGGGCCACCGCGCCGGCCGTCGAGGCGGTGATCGCGAGCGACACCAGGGCGAAGATGCTGAGCAGTTGGAAATGGTCGGCAGCGGTCCCGACGCCGAACCAGCTCATCGACCAGAGCACCACGCTCGCGGAGCCCACCGCGTACACGATCAGGGTGGTCAGATGTCCGGCCCCGCGCTTCCACGAGCGGCGGGTGCGCGGGATCAGCCGGCCGAGACCGACCGAGGCGATCGTGCCGCCGAGGGCGAGCGCCTGGGTCAGAAAGCCGAGGGACGCGCCGTTGACGTCGTCGGCGGGCAGCGGCACCACGTCGGTGATCGGCGGCGGCGTGGCGATCGCCTGGGCCTGCTCGACGTTCATCGTCTCGCTCTGTTGGGCCAGTTCGGCGAGGGTGTTCTCGTCCTGCTGCTGCACGACTGAAGTGAACGTGGCGCGCAGCAGGTTCGCCGCGGCCGGCCCGGCGGCGCCGGCCACATAGAGGTGCGGCCGCGACCCGGTGATGTCGACGCCGCCGTAGACGTCGCGCTGTTTGATCGCCGCGGTGAGATTCTCGGCCGTGGAATAGTCGTGGACGCGATAGGCGCCGTCCTTCTCCAGCAGGTCGACTACCTGGGCGCGCTTCCCGGCCGGCGACACCAGGCCGACGGGCAGATGATGCGGGCCGGCCTTGTGACTCATGCTCAGGTAGTAGGCGGTCAGCGCGAGCTGCACGGCCACCCCGATGACGCACACCGCCAGCGCGAACCGCCGGAACTCGCTCGCCGAACTGATCTGCTCATCCTCATCCGACACCGCCGCGCCCCCTTGTCGCCCGGCGCTGTCGCCGGTGCTCACCCGAGCATCGCGGAAGAAAGCGCTCGTCGTGGCGGGATCGCTAGGGCAGGTGGTCGTCGATCAGCGCGAGCAGGGCCCGCGCCGCCGCGCTCGGCGCCCGCACCGCGGAGGTGGCCACCCCGAGCGGCCAGTCCAGGTCGGCACCGGCCACGGTCAACAGAGCAAGACCGAGATCTTCGCGTACGGCGAACCGCGGCAGAATCGCGATGCCGAGCCCATGCCGCACGAAACTGGCCCCGCTGCCGATGTCGATCACCTCCACGGCGACCCGGCGGTCCAGGCCGGCCGCCGCGAACGCCCGGTCGACGACGGTCCGGTTGCCGTAGCCGGCCGGGAAGTCCACGAACGGCTCGCCGACCAGATCCTCGATCCGGCACTCGGCCGAGCCCGCGAGCCGGTGCCCGGGCGGCACCACCAGCTCGAGCCGCATCGTGAGCAACTGCCGGATGTGCACGCCGGCCGGCGAGCGGCCCGGCACCGAGACGATCGCGAGATCGAGGCTGCCGTCGGTGAGCGCGTCGGTCAGCCCCAGCGAGCCCCGCGTCGAGACGGTGAGCTGCACTGTCACGTCCGGATGGGCCCGATGGAAGCTGCCCAGCAGGGCGGGCACATCGATCAGAGCGACCGAGGTCAGGGTGCCGATCCGCAGCGTTCCGCGCAGCCCGCCGCGCACCTCGTCGACGGCGTCCCGGGCCGAACGGGCGGCGTCCAGCGTGGCCCGGGCCCGGGGCAGCAGGGCGGTGCCGGCGTCGGTCAGCGCGACCCGCTTCGAGGTGCGTTCGAGCAGCTGCGCGCCCAGCTCCCGCTCGAGGGCCTTGACCGCCGCCGAGACGCCGGACTGCACGACATGCAGCCGAGCCGCGGCGCGGGTGAAGCTGCGCTCGTCCGCGACGGCGACGAAGTACTCGAGGTGACGCAGTTCCATGCGTTAACTATCGCAATCGGTGATGACCGTCAGCAGAAACCTTCGTTGTACATGATGATTGCGGCGACGCAACCTGGGGGCATGTCCGTCAGCACCGCACCCCGCACCACGTCCGCCCCGGCCGCCGGTTCCGCCCGGCACGGCACCGGCTTCTGGCTGATCGCCGCCGTGTTCGTCGTCGCGATGGCGTTCTCCACCGTGCCCGCCCCGCTGTACCCGATCTACCAGCGGCAGGACGGCTTCACCTCGTTCACCGTGACGATCATCTTCGCCGTGTACGCCGTCGGCGTCGTGACCAGCCTGCTGCTGGCCGGGCACGTGTCGGACTGGGTCGGCCGCAAGCGCATCCTGCTGCCGGCGCTGGGCCTCGAGGCGTTCGCGGCGCTGCTGTTCCTGTTCTGGCCCACCCTGCCCGGCCTGCTCGTCGCCCGGTTCAGCACCGGCCTCGGGGTCGGCATGATCACCGCGACGGCCACGGCGTTCCTGCTCGAACTGCACGCGGCCCACCGCCCGCAGGCGGGTCGCGGCCGGTTCGAACTCGTCTCGGCGGCGGCGAACCTGGGCGGCCTCGGCTCGGGCACGCTGGTGGCGGGCGCCCTGGCCCAGTACGTGACCGCTCCGCTGCGTACGCCCTATGTGGTCTTTCTGGTCTTGCTGGCACTCAGCGCGGTCGCGGTCGCGGCCGTGCCCGAGACGGTGACCGCGCCGGACGTGCCGCCGCGCTACCGCCCGCAACGCATCCGGGTCGCGCCCAACGACCGGCTCGGCTACGCGACGGCGACGGCCGGCGGGTTCGTGGCGTTCGCGGTGTTCGGCCTGTTCACTTCGCTGGCCCCGAGCTTCGTGGCGGGCGCCCTGCACCACCCGGGCCGGCTGCTGGCCGGGGTGGTCGCCTTCCTGGTCTTCGGCGCGGGGGCGGCGGCGCAGGCCGGGTCGGGCTCGCTGCCGGCCGCCTGGCGGTTCGGCATCAGCCTGCTCGCCGAGGCCGCGGGCCTGCTCGTGCTCGCGGCCGGGATGTGGGCGGCGTCGCTGGCGCTGTTCCTGCTCGGCGGCGCCATCGCGGGCGCCGGCGCGGGCCTGCTGTTCAAGTCGGCGGTCGGCGCGGTGTCCGGCATGGCGGCACCGCAGTGGCGCGGCGAGGCGCTGGCGGGCCTGTTCCTGATCGCCTACCTGGGCCTGGTCGGCCCGGTGCTGGGGCTGGGAATCGCCACCCGGTACGTGCCGGCGACGACCGCGATGCTGTGGTTCACCGGCGTGCTGCTGGCGGTGCTGGCGGGAATCGGCGTGGCGGCCCGGACGAACCGCCGCGATCAGAAGGCCGGCCGCTAGGCCAGGTCGGCCGGGTTGGTGTTCGCGCCGCAGAGCAGCACCACGACCCGCTCCCCCGCGGCCGGCCGGTAGGCACCCGAGGTCAGGGCCGCCTGCGCGGCCGCGGTGCCGTGCTCGACCACGATCCGGAAGTCCTCCCACAGCTGCCGGCGGGCGTCCACGATCGCCTGGTCGTCCACCAGCACGGAACCCATCGACGTCGAGACCGCCATTTCGTACGCGATGGAGCCGATCCGCCGCGCCCCCAGCGAGTCCGCCGCCACCCCGGAGACCGGCACGTCCACCGGAGCGCCCGCCGCCAGCGCCGAGTGCAGCGCCGCGCAGGTGACCGGCTCGACCGCGACGACGCGCACCTGCGGCGGCAACGCGGCCGCCACCCCGGCGACCAGGCCGCCCCCGCCGACCGCCACGAGCACCGTGTCGAAGCCGTCCGGGAGCTGGTCCAGCAGTTCCAGCCCGAGCGTCCCGTTGCCGGCCACCATCGCCGGGTCGTCGTACGCGTGGCAGAACAGCGCGCCCGTCACGTCGGCCTGCACGACCGCCTCGTCGAACGCCTCCGCGTACTCGGAGCCGATCTGGACCACCCGCGCGCCGAGCTTCGTCAGCTTCGCGACCTTCACCGCCGGCGCCGTCACCGGCACGTACACCTCGGCTGGCACCCCGAGCTCGCGCGCCGCGTACGCCGCCGCCAGGCCCGCATTGCCGCCCGACGCCGCGATGATGCCCGCCTCCGGCAACGCCCCGCGCTCGGCCCCGGCCAGGATCTGGTTGAGCATGCCGCGGGTCTTGAACGACCCGGCGTGCTGCAGATACTCGAGCTTGAAGATCGTGGAGCCGGCGTTCAGCACCGGCGTCCGGCGAAACCGTCCCGCGATCCGCTGCCGCGCCGTCTGTACTTCCTTGCCGCTGATCACTAACCCTGTCTACACCACGCTCCAGCTGACCCGGCGACTTGGCGCTGCTTTGCGGGCGCCGACCAGGCGGGCGAGGTCCAGCAGCCGGTTCGAGAAGCCCCACTCGTTGTCGAACCAGCCGCGGACCTTGATCCCGCCGTCCGGAGTCGTCTGGGTGCCCGAGGGGTCGAAGAGGCAGGACGCCGGGTTGCCCTTGACGTCGACAGAGACGGTCGGATCGCTTTCGTACGCCAAAATCCCGCGCAGCGGACCGGCGGCGGCCTCGGCCATCGCGCCGTTGACCTCGGCGACCGTGACCGGGCGCTCGGCCTGACCGGTCAGCTCGGCCAGCGAGCCGATCGGGGTGGGCACGCAGTAATAGCTGTAGCGGATCTCGCCGAGCCGCGGCAGCGCCACCCGGACCAGGTCACCGACGACGTGGTCGTGCGGGATGATGCTCTCGCTGGTGGCCCGGCCGAGCCGCGGATCGTCGCGCGAGGTGCCGACGAGCGAGTCGTGGACCCGTTGCCAGCCCTGGATCGCCAGCATCACCGACGTGCTCACCGAGTGCAGGCCGAAGCTGTCGAGCAGCACCTTCGCCATCACGGTGAGCGCGTTGACGCCGCAGGAGGCCGGCGAGACGACGTCGTGGTGCGTCGGGTCGTAGGTGTCGTGGTTGGCCCCGTACACGAGGAAGGCATCGGGCTCGTCGGCCGACGCGCTGATCACGACCTTGCGCGCGCCGCCGTGGGTGATGTGGGTCCGGGCCAGGTCCCCGGTGCGCAACCGCCCGGTGGCCTCGATGACGACGTCGACGCCGACCGCCGACCAGGGGATCAGCTGCGGTTGCGGCTCGTTGAAGGCACGGATCGGCCGATCGTTGACGATCAGGTAGTCGGGCCGGGCGGTGACCGTGCCGGCGAAGGCGCCGCGGATGCTGTCGCGCATCAGGCCGTACGCCATCTTGTTGATCGGCGCGACGTCGTTGACCGCCGCGATCGTCACCCCGGAATGTGGATCGGCGCTGACGATCCGCATGAGGCTCCGGCCGATCCGACCGAATCCGTTGATGCCAATTGCGACGGTCACCAAGACTCCTCACGACCGATAGGTCACCGAGCATCGTCATGGCGCGACCGCGCCAGATCACTCCAACTTCAACCCGCCGTTACTTCCTCGACACTATGAGTGTGCAAGTTGCACGTCAACGCGGGGTCACAGAGGACCAACTCACAGGCCCGCAGTACGCGGCGTATTCGCAGCTAGGGTTCGCTGCAGGCCAACTTCTGACGGGGATCCGACCGTTACAGGGCTTGATTTCCGGCGCCAGAACCGGGTGGCAACCGAACTTCCCGATTCGGCAACGAGGCCGGGGCTCGCTACCGGAGGCCCGCCGCAGCTAGCACACGGTTACGACCGGAACTCTTCGCGGAATAGAGCCGTTCGTCCGCGAGCGCCAACACCTCGGCGAACGAGTCGGCCTCCGCGCCATGGGCGACGCCGATGCTCACGGTCACCACCAGCCCGTCGGCGACGGTGCTCCAGTCGAAGCTCTGCACCGCGACGCGGACCCGTTCGGCGGCCACCCAGCCGGCCTGCTCGTCCAGCCCGTGGAACAGGATCGCGAACTCTTCGCCGCCGTAGCGCACCGCCGAGTCACCGGCACGGCAGCTCCCCAGCATGATCCGTCCCAGTCGGCGCAGCACCTCGTCGCCGACCAGATGCGAGAAGGCGTCGTTCACGTGTTTGAAGTGGTCGACGTCGACCAGCGCGACGGTACGGCTGCCGAGGCCGGCTTCGACGAGGTGCTCCATCGCCCGCCGGTTCGCCAGGCCGGTCAGCGGGTCCTCATGGCTCTGCTGCAACAGGTGCTCGGTGCGCAGGATCAGCTCGCGGTTGGTGTCGCTGAGCGACTCGGCGCGAACGCGTTCCTGCTCGGCGGCGGCCTTCGCCTGCGCCGTCTCCAAGCGCACCGCCGCCACGCGGGCGCCGCGCTGCGCCGACTCGGAGACGATCTGCTCGAAGAGGGCGTGAAAGGCCTTGTGGTTGTCCAGGGCCCGGGCCAGGTCGCCGGCGCGCTCGTACGCCTCGGCGAGGTGCTTGTGATAGGCCATCGCGGATTGCTTGCCCTCGGCCAGCGCCAGCGCGTCGGCGAAGAGCTCGGCCGCCTGCGAGTAGCGCCCCAACGCCAGGCAGATGCCGCCGCGCGTGTCCAGGTGATGGGTGATCGTGTAGGCCGTGTCGAACTCCGGGTCCGGTTGCCAGGACTCGAGCAGCCGCAAGGCCTCCAGCTCCTGACCGACCGCGGCCAGTCCCTCCGCGAGGTTGGCCAGCGCGGTGGCCTCGAACCGCCGGTGTCCGTGCCTGCGGGCGACAAGCATGGCCTTGCGGGACAACTCCGCGGCGCTGCGGTACATCTCCACGGCGCGGGCCTCGTCGCCGGCGGCCCGAACGGCATCGGCATGCCCGAGGTAGGCGCAGGCCATGGTGTCCATCAACGCACCGCCGGCCACCTCGTCGCCGATCATTCGCGCGGTCTCGGCGGCGCGCTCGCAATAGGCCAGCGAAAGATCGAAATTCTCCACCGACAGGCAGACCACACCGATCGTGGTCAGCGCGTTCATCCGGGCGGACAGATCGCCGCTGGCGTCCGCCGCGTCCAGGGCAAGGTGGCTTTCCTGAACGGCGTCCTCGGTCTCGCCGGCAACGAGCAGGATCCGGGCCACCCCGGACCGCGCGCGAGCCTCGGTGGCGAGATCACCGGCCGCCCGGCTGAGCTCGATCGCGGCAAGCCCGGCCGACATGCCCTCCGGGTACTTGTCCTCCATCCGATCGCAGACCGAAACGATGGCCAGCGCACGGGCCTGGGTCGCGGGCTGATCGTCCACGGACCGGGCACGTGTCGCGAGCGCCCGGGCGTTACGCGCATCGCACCGATCGAGCAGCTCTTGCGAGCGCCGCAGCAACTCCGCGACGGTGGCCACATCCGGCGGGTTGAGCAGATCCATCGCCCCCACCGCTCCGTTCCCCCGTTGGTCTTCGCACTCTTAGCCCGATCTCACGTGTGCTCAGCCGTACCCGCGCCCACGGCGAGCGGCCATCGGGTCCGGCCGCGACACCACAGGATAGACACTCGAGTACGCCTGCCAGGACGGCTGCTGCCGAGGCTCGCGGGCGGCCAGCGACCGGGTGAGGGCCTGCAGCATATCCAGCAGAGCCATGTGCAGCCGCGGGTCGGTGACGATGCCCTGCGCGTCGACCATGCTCAGGCTGAGCGGAACGCGGATGCAGGCGGGCCGGAGCACCCGGGCGTTACCGTGGGCGAGGACGGTGTCCAGCGTCGCGTAGGCGCCGTCACCCTGCCCGGGCGCCGCCACCGAAAGCCAGGCCACCGGCTTGCCGTCGAGCTCGCCCCCGTCCGCCAGCCAGTCCAGCAGATTCTTCAGGCTGCCCGGCAGCGAGCCGGCGTACTCCGGGGTACAGAAGAGCAGAGCATCCGCCCCGTTGACCCGGTGCCGCAGAAAGGTCACGGCATCCGGAGTCTGCTCGCCGGGCACGAACGCGGGAAGGCCACGAAGCCCGTCGTACAGCGAAGCAGTGATCTCGGCGGGAGCGAACCGGGCAGCCGTGCGCAGGGCCGCGGTGTGCAGGGATCCCTCCCGGGTACTGCCCGAGATCAGCAGGATGCGCATCATGGCGCCGACGATACGGCCTGACCCGACCACGACACGCCGACAGCAAGCGCGCGCCGCCGCTTCTCTCAGACGCCTGACTAGGGTGGGCGCCCGTGGCGATCCGCGCTTTGCTACTCACCGGCGGACCGGCGGCCGGCAAGACCACAACGGGACGGCGGCTCGCGGAACGCCGCCGACGAGCCGCGTTCGTCGACGTCGACGACATAAGACAACTGGTGGTCGCCGGCGCCGCAGCACCCTGGACGGCACCCGAAGGAATCGCACAGGCCCGCCTCGGCGCCGACAACGCGTGCGCGCTGGCCCGGCGGTTCACCGAAAACGCGTTCGACGTGGTCATCGCCGACGTCGTCACGCGCGACACAGCG
>Ga0307515_10011642_pt1 | contig 16669 bp, 4 predicted proteins | sample 17_EM_MG_FD_194513 | JGI IMG/M metagenome (GOLD analysis project Ga0307515, IMG submission 194513) | Populus trichocarpa ectomycorrhiza microbial communities from riparian zone in the Pacific Northwest, United States - 17_EM | ecosystem: Host-associated > Plants > Roots > Unclassified | place... | reverse complement strand
AGGAAAGGATATATCTATATATATAGTGCTAAGTCCCTAGCTAAGCTTCTAACTAGGGTCTATAATAGTGCCGTAACAATATCTACAGCAGTAAAAATACTACTCTTTACTATATTAGGTTAAGTAGCAATAAGGCTAGCTTCTGTTATAAAAATAAATTATAATCCCCAGCTTAACGTAAAGCTAGTTCTGTATAAAGTTATATACTACGTCTACTATTAAACGGACAATTAGGTTATAGAAGAAGGACTTATATATAGATTGATCTACGAAGAAAAGAGACTATATATATATAAGGTAGTATATAATAACTAGGTTATAGAAATAGGTTTATAAGATATTAGCAGGGTAGTAAGATATAGGGTAGTCTATTTAACACACCCTTTTAGCTTTAAGCTCTTATAGGTTAAAGCTATATTACCAGTCTTAGTATAGTGTTAATTATAATTATAACTAACCACCAAACCTCTAATTTATCGGTAAGGCCTTATATAGGTTAACTTGTTAATAAGGCCGCAGGTTAGCAGCTACGTTATTATTCTTTATCTAATTAACAGCCGTACTGGTGTTTAGATCCTCCTATACTATCTAATAGTCGTCCATCTAGTCCTAGATCCTTCTATACTACTTAGTAATTGTCTATTAGTCCTAAATCCTTCTATACTATTTAGTAATCGTCTATCTAATATCTAGCTAAGCTATAATATCCCTAAATACTCTTACTCCGTCTAGCAATCGTCTATCTAGTTCTAGATCCTCCTATGCCATTCTAATAATCGTCCATCTAGTATCCAAATCCTCCTATACTATTTAGCAATATTAGGTTCGTAGTTTATAGTAGTAAGGTACTAGCTCTAGGGTAACGTAGCAGTACGGTGCTAGCGACGATATAACATAATAGTAAGGTGCTAGCTTAGGTTCTTAGTAGTACGGTACTAGCGTCTAAGGTAGTAGTAAGGTGTAAGCAATAGGGTAATAGCAGTATAATGCTAGCGACTGGGTAGGTATAAAGGTAATTACGAGTACATTAATAACTAAAGTACCTAGATATAAGCCTGTAGGAACAGCTAATTAAAAAAATAATTAGTGCATGGGAAATAACCTAGGCTTATAACTATTAAACGGACAATTAGGTTATAGAAGAAGGACTTATATATAGATTAATCTACGAAGAAAAGAGACTATATATATATAAGGTAGTACGTAATAACTAGGTTATAGAAATAGGTTTATAAAATATTAGCGGGGTAGTAAGACATAGGGTGGTCCGTTCGATATCTACGCTATCTTTTAGCATGCCTTTAACTAATTTAATTTATATCTCCACATCTGTTCTATAGAATACTTACTAAATAGTTTAAGGCGTAACGGCCCTAATAGAGAACTTCGGCACTAGCATTATTTCCGTTTTACCTCCTAGCGTTATAACTAAGTAAGCTTATCCTACTCTTCTTTAAATTATTACTAAATTTTCTAGGCTAAACCGTTAGGGAAACTAATAGATGGCTTTTATTTACAGCTTGCTAAACAGGTAAGCGCCTTTTATTAACCCTATATATATGTTGCTCTAGAAATATATATACTAGCCAATTAAAGCCGGCGAGGCTATTACCATTAGGTAAATTAAGATAGGCATTAAACGACCTCTTTTAGAAGGGATTAACGCGGCGGTAGGGGAAGGCAAAGTGTTATATACTGGCTTAGAAAGTATATATGGTGGAGATTTATAAAGTACTACTATAACTAATCAGGTCACGTCTAATTAGGATTTTAGAGGCAGTAGGCCTCTAAATTATAGAAGATAATTAAATAGGTAGTAATTTTAGATAAAAATGTCTATTTAAAGCGAAGTTACGCCTTTCCTCTGAACAGCAATATTAATATCTATTATAATCAGCCTTTTGGCTTTTCGCTTTCCCACCCTCCACCTTATAAATAGATTTTGCAGCCTCTTAGGCTTACGGTAGGCCTAAGGGGGGTAATAAGTATATAATTATCTACCACTACTTAAGATAGTAGGGAGCCTACTATGCAATATAGTAGGCTAAGATGATTACCCTTTCCTTGGGCCTACACCCCTAATTAATATATTATTTAGAATATATCTCTATCTCTGCGAGTAAGTAAATAGATAATAGTATATAATGCAACCTAATGATTAAATTTATAATTACTATAATATTATATATAACAGCTATACTAAAGGAGTATTTGTTAGAGTGTTATACCTAAGTAGTTTTTAGTATATAAATACGCCAAAACAACTATTTTCTAACTCTAGTTTTAATAAGGCTATATACGGTTATGCTTAGTATGGCAAGCTAGTCTATATTAATTACTAGCTTTTACACAAACATATCTATTTAAATGGCAGCCTAATTAACAATTATATCCCCGTAATCCGTATAGCTTACTATTCCACTCCTTAACGTTTATATTAGAATATATTATAAACTATATAAAATAAGGGCTATGCTAAATATACCTCTAATAAGGCCAAGAACTTAACTAGCTCCTTTATAGATTTTTATAGCCAAGCTTAGTGCCGTAAACTCTATAGCCGTTTAACGTTTTAAAGTTTCGCCCTAAACTCTTTTACTAGATCTTTATTTGTTATCTTTAGATAATATAATTTAAGAATTAATTAATATATAACCTGTACCATATTTCTAGAATTTTAACTTATAGTGCCTAATATAAGTATATTACTAATAGAGTATAGAGCGTAAACAATCCCTGTGGGCTGTACTATATTATTACCTTACTCTAGGTATAATGCAAACGGAGCTAGTTATAGCGCGTCGCTATTATTATTCGCCCATTCCTCTAGCTCTGTTTCCTATAACTTTAGCTATATAATCTATAGCTTGCGTCCTTCTTTAGCCGTTATAGTTGTTATCACTCTATAATAGTCTATATATAGTAGTAAGAATATATTTACCTTACTATAGATCTGGAAGGCTATATAAGAAGATAGGTCTGCCAGCTAAAACTCTATATATTTTTTACTCTGGTCTAATTCCTTTAAGTCCCTTAATATAGTATACGCTAGTATATTTACTAAGCATTTAGGTACCTTATTCTGTTTTCATGCTTTAAGATTTAAGAAGTTAACTGGACCTATATATTTATCGCGAAATATTAAAATCGCCTCTTCTAAAGGGAGGAATCTAGGTTTTAGGTATTCTCCTTCCTCGTTTATTAGTTAATTATAGGTATATACGTTAATGCCGGGCTTAGTTAAGAGGTATATTAGATACTCTTTAGTTAGTATTATTGGTATTTTTGGCTTTAATATAGCTAGTATAACTAGTGGCACTGCAAAACTTCCGGTTTTTAGTATTTTACGTGCTTTAGCAGTAGAACAAACTACATATTTTTAATAGTGCGAGTTATTATACTTATAGTTCTTCTAGTTTGTGCGTATGTACTTATTATAGAATATTAGCTTTCCTAGCTTATAACGCTCCAATATTTCCTTATAGTGAGGTAGCTTATATCCTAGTCTAAACTTTATATATTATAGGCTCTCTACCTACTTACGCATATATATATATACTTTATTCTTTACTACTTTAGTTGTAAGTTTACGTGCTTTTAGTGAATTAACTATACTGCTACCGGAGGTTGTGTTTTGCTAGTAATTTATATATATATTTAAACCGAGCTGTATAACTCGGCTTAGGAGGCTCCTAGTGGCTAGTATAACTGCAGAGCTATAGTGTAAGCGGTTATATCGGGCTTTCTAACTTTAAGATACTAATTAGTCGCACTTATTACACAAGTATTGTTCGCCCTTAATTATCCGTGCGACAATGCTTTTAGGATAGAGTTTTTGCATATACCGAGCCCAATTTGCTATTATAATATCCTTTTCGCAACTTTTACAGTATCTACTAACGGTAGGGGAGGTGTTTAGCATATTGTTTTTATAATAAAGAGTATAGATAACTAGAAGCCGATAACGCTGGTTATAAAGATTAAGTCTTATGCGGTTTTAGTATAATAATACGCTAGAATCCTAGTTGCAGATACTAAGACTAATTAATTTAGGGGATATACCGGTTAATAGGGTTACGTCGCGTAGCGTAGTTTGTTTTGGCATAATAATATACTAAAATTAGATTTATAAAAATAGAGAATAGTTAGTCTAAGATAAGTGTTGAGATAAGTATTAAGATAAGTGTTAAGACAAGTGTTAAGAGTGTTAAGATAAAATAGGTATTAAGATAAGTGTTAAGATGGGTGTTGAGATAAGTGTTGAGATAAGTATTAAGATAAGTGTTGAGATAAGTGTTAAGATAAGTGTTAAGATAAGTGTTGAGATAAGTGTTGAGATAAGTGTTAAGATAAGTGTTAAGGTAAATATTGAGGTAAATATTAAGGTGAATATTAGGTATTAAGATAGGTATTAGTATAGCAACTGTTAATAAGCTAAGTATAGAAGATAGAAGATAGGGACCTAGGTTAGGGCCCTAGGATAAAATACCTAGATCTTTTTTTATACGTCTTGCTGTCCCTTTAGGGTGGAAATTATACTGCAAGTAGGAGGCCTATGGGTGTATATATATATATAGGGCGATTAAAGGAGTAAGGGTAGGCACACTATTAATTTTATAGCAATCTTAATTTAAATAGAAGTATAGTACGAGCAGTAGGGCAAGATAGGTAATTAGGATACTTTTTTATAGGAGTCTTAAAGTAACGACCTAACGGTATTTTCCTTCTATTAATATAGTACAGGTGTTACCTGGGGGGTATATACTGTATACCTCTTACGTCTCCCTTAGAGTTTTTTTATACCTAAATTAGCGGAATTAGTCTATATGGACCTAAAATAGGGACCACATTAGACGTTAAACAAAAATTAATAATAATAATTATTATTATTTCGCGATATCTCTAAAATTATTATATATAGCTATAATCGTAAATCGCGGTATTTGGAAATAGTAATCTTATTATAAAGGGAAAAACACCAAACTCTGCAAAAATTAAAAAATTAAAATAACTCTATAACTATAACCCCTAGTGCCCTAAAATAAGCTGCATTCTTCTCGTAAGCCCTTTAGATATTAAACGATACCTAGGGATGGCCGAAAAAAAGGGTCACTAGCCTAAAGTAGGACGCGTTAACCTAAACTATAACGCGCATGGTTAAAACATCACGGTTAAAATTACTAAAATCCTCAAATTCGGCGCTCCGCCGCATAAAAAAGTAGATAAAAAGAATCTTCCGCATTGAATATATAAGCCCTTCCTTAGCTTAATACTAAAGTTCATTAAAACAGCCCTTAAATAGCCCTTAGGGAAGAAACTAGAAGAGACTATTATGCGTCTTAAACACTAAATAGAAGCTATTAAGAATATAGTTAAATACATTAAATATAACTAGGAAATAGCTACTCCCCCTACTATATAAAGCAGAAGCCCATAGTTAGCAGTCCGTAGCTAGGCAAATATTACTATAGCCGCACTACCACCCCCGTCCGTATAGTCACGCCTCTCCGCAAGCGTCGCCCTAATACTAGCCGCACCCGAATATAGATGTGTTATTATTAAATTTAGCGAAAAAGCAGATACTAAGGCCCTTTGGAGCCTTAGAGAGCTATATAAAGTTATCTAAGAGAAGCTAAATAACGCGCTATCTAAATTAGATAACGCCCTAGTAAATAAAGCACGGATTACCGCGTTAAAGATCCTTAGGTTAGGGGATATACTTATATACACTAAAACGCCAGCGTAAATAGACAACCTGCGTAGATATAGAGATAAGTAGGAAAAGATATTAGAAAGGAGCTCCCGGGTAATAAAACTAACATTTAGAGTAGTAGTATACGGCGTACCTATATAGTCCGTCGCCGATATAGATAAGGAAGCTATAATTTAGAAGTTTAAGCTAGAGAACTGTAAAATACTTAGTAATTATAGAATCGTTAAATAGAGGTAGCTTAGGCCCCTAAAGGAGAACTAGAGGGATATATTACTAGTATTAGAATTTAGGACTGCGCTAGGCGCGAACAGCGTAATTCACGCAAAGGTCCTCTGCTAGGATAGCACCTATAAGAGAACTAAAAGATTTGACCGCGCCTGCTAAATAAGGCGATATTTTAAATGCTACTAGTATAGATATATAGGAACCTAATATCGTAAAACAGAGATATACGGACGATGCGCCGCTTAAGATTATAATATAAAAGACTGTAAGGCTAAATAGGCTAAGTGTTACCTTTGCTAAGGCAAGTATAACGCCTAGTTGCCAGCCTACTCTATTTATAGGAAGGAGATAGTATATATGGAAGAGGCAAAAGCCAGACTCCACGTAAACCTATACTGGCCTAAAAACCCAGTATATATATTACTAGGGCCATTAGAGATAGGGAGCTAAAGTTTAAGCTAATTAAGTTTCCCACCCTTATTATAATAGACAACTAAAAGTAATATAAACGCTATAGATGAAACGGATAGAGTAGAGATAGAAGTAACAGATAGGAGTAATAAAAGAAAAGCTGTATAAAGTTTAACAGGCAGTCTAAACGGGAAGCTTAGCTAGGAAGGAGAGACGGATAATAATATAAAATAACGGGATATATTACTAATACGGATAGAAAGAAGTAACCGTAATATTACTAAAGCAAAGCCTAGTCTAAAAAGTAGGAAAAATAAGTAGAAAGACGACGCTATAATAAGCCGTAATAAGAACAGAAGGGAGATAATTAAGATTAATATAGTTAAAGAAACTAAAACTAAAACTAAAGATAAAAACGAAGGCCCTAACCCTAGAGGGAACTTGTAATACCCTATATAAAGTTAAGGGAAAACACCCGCACTAATATAGATAAATATAACCGGCCGGTCTTAATAACGGAAAACCCAGATATTTATACTATTAAGGTTCTATAATATAATATAGGGAAAAGCTATATAAGAATATAGGAGCTCCTGCGAGATGAACGGACGTAGTAGTATAATGTAATTGCTATTTAGGAGGTATAGCGCAGCGAAAGACCTAAAAGGAACCTCCCTATAACCACTAATCTGATTAGTGACAGGTTCTACCTATATTACCTACCTTATTAAGGGATACGGGTGTGTCTTTTTATTAATAGAAGCATTCCAATTAGATGCCTTTATATTATAGATTACGGTAGCAACCTTATAGTAGTATTAATTATAAATTAAAGGGAAGAATAACAATATATAATTATAATATTCAATATTTACAACCTAAACCCCCTCCTACCGTATAATCGACTAGACGGCCTTTTAAAAAGGTGTATGCTTCTAAAGCTAAATAACGCCCTAAGATAAACAAACGGACTAAACCATAGTACTATAGTCGTAGGAGACTTTAATCTCTATTACCTTAGATAGGGAGGACCTAAAGCCAGGTATAACTATAGGGTAGTAGCAGAATATCTTAATAAAGTAATAGAAAACAACGGGCTTAAACTAGGCTTTAAGCTAGGACTTATTATAAGACCGGCTAAAGGAGTAGGTATTAACCCCTTAACAATTAACCTAAGCTTTGTCTCCTTAGATATAATAAACCACCTAATTTAAATAGGGGTTAATAAGGAGCTCGATAAAGGCTCTAACCACCTCCCAATAGAAATAGTATTTAGATACTAGCTAAAATAAGAAAAAGAGCCAACTAGGCATCTCTTTAAGAAGATAAATAAGGAGATCTTTTATAATGTACTTTAAGATCTCCTAAAGGTACCTTTGGTTCTACCACTAGATTAAATCAATACGGTAACTATTAAAATTATTAATACCCTTACTAAAGCCGTAGAACTCTCTACGCCAATGGCTAAACTTAGCCTATAATCTAAACTAGGATAAATAGAGGAATGTATATAAGTAATTAAGGCGGAACAACGTATATATAGACACTTTAATAAATACCTAACTAAAGATAACTATATTATATTGCAAATAGCAAGGCGAGAAAAGGATAAGACTATTAGGAAAGTAACTAAAATAGAATATAGAAATAGAGTAAGCAAGGTTAAAGATATAAAGGGACTCTAGTCTCTATACGCCTAGGCCTAAAAATAAAACACTATAAGAACTACGTTTACACTAGATATTAGAGACGCAGTAGACATTCCATAACGCACCATAGAAGGAAAGACAGTAGCCCTTTAAGCCTCCTTTTTCCTAACGCTACTGCTAGCAGATCTAAAAGACCTATATAGCTACTAGTATACAAACCCCTTATTGGTCCTAGAAATTAAAATATAGAAAGTAAAGGAGGTAATTAGGACAACTAGCCTAGATAAGGCACTAGGGGAGGATAAAATCCTAAGCTATATGCTTTACAAGGCTATATAGGAACTAAAAGAACCACTAACCCGTCTTTTTAACCACTACTTTATAACGGGATACTGTCCAGCACACTTTTAAAGGTTAATTACCGTAGCACTAAGAAAACTAAAGAAAGGAGACTTTAAGGACCTAAAGATATATAGACCAATAGCCCTACTAAATATAGTAGGCAAGGTTATAGACAAAGTGCTCGCAAAACAAATACTCTTTATAGTAGACGCCTACGGCCTCCTACTACGCACCCATATGGGTAGAAGAGCAGCAGCTAGTTATAAATACGCAGTATATCTCCTCCTAGAGAAGATATACTCCGCGTAGCAAATAGAAGAAGAAGACGTAGTAAGCCTGCTTATACTTAACATAAGCGAAGCATTTAATAATATATTATATTAAAGGCTTATTTACTGCCTCCGGAAACGAAAAATACCTATACTAATAGTTAAATAGATCTAAAGCTTCCTTACAGGAAGATTTATATATATTAAATTACCGAAAAGAACGTTAGAAAGATTCCCTATACTAATAAGAATTTCTTAAGGCTTACCAATATCACTAATACTATACCTTTTCTATAACGTAGACCTCCTAAATATTACTACGGAAGAAGATAGACTAAGGTATAGCCTAGTTATAGGATACATTGACGATATAAGCATAATGGTAAATAGAAGGAATATATAAGAGATAACAAAGACGCTATTAATGCTGCATAAGAGGGTAGAGAAATAGGCATATAGACACGCCTTGGTATTCGCGCTATAAAAGTATAAGCTTATACACTTTATACAACCTAAGAAGAAGGCCTTAGAAAAGGAACGCAAGCGTCCTCTAGTACTTACGCTAAAGGACAGAAGGACCTAAATAATATAACTAATAACGAAAGCCAGATATCTAGGGGTTATACTAGATAATAAGCTAGCGGGGAAAGCGCACCTAGATTATATAATAGAAAGGTCTATAAGCCAGCTTATATGCCTCTTAGGCATTATAGGATCTATATAGGGTATTATAACCGAATATATACGCCAACTTTATACAGCTACAGTTATACCACGTATGCTTTACATAGTATCCTGCTAGTATATACTAGAAGGAGGACGTAGCTTTATTAATAGAATAAAGAAGGTTTATTAAGTCCTATTATAAATCCAGTATAAAGTACTTTATCTTATAATAGGAGCTTTTAAAACTACGGCCAAGGCGGAACTAGAAGTAAAGATATATATCCTACTAATTAAAATAGCGCTGTACTAGGCGGTTAAGTCGTCCCTAAATCGGATTAAGGGCTTACTACTATACTACAAAATCCAGCAAATGCGGAGATCCGCCCTATTAAAATTTAAGTAGTATAGCCCTCTCCAGAAGCTAGAAAATACTATAGCGCTCCACCTTAAGGAAGGAACACCTCCTATAGAAGTAATCCGTCCGGAAATTATTTATCCGTAGACTAAGCCACTAAAGATCTATATTACTAAAGGAATAGAAGTAGGCAAGCTAGAATATAACTAGATTATATAGGAAGCTAAAAACAACCTAGGATATATATTAGCATATATAGATAGCAGTGAGATTAATAGAGAGGTAGGAGCCTTAGTATATATCCTAGAACTAGAAGCTAAAGTAGCTAGCTATATAAAAACGAACTAAGTCAGCATAGTATATATAGGAGAGCTAAGAGGGCTCTAACTAGCCCTAGACCTAGCACTTAGGCACTTACTACTAATTAGGAGACTTACGATATTTATAGATAACTAAGCGGTAATCTAGGTAGTAGTAAAACTATAAAACCACTTAGGCTAGTACCTAGTTTATGGGGTATATAAGAGGTTATAAGCAGTATAGATAATGGGTATATAGGTAGTAATACACTGGGTTTTATTATATATAGATATTAACGGGAATAAATAAGCGGATATACTGGCGAAAATGGTAACGGGGTAGAGAGAGGGAAAGGAAAAGATAGGACTAAAGGCCCCTACCTTTCCATTACTCTAAAGCCTATTATCTATAGTAAAGAGAACAATAAAGGCAAGATTAGAAGCTTATTAGGCAAGTAAATAGAAAAAAGGAGAGTCTAGGAGAGAACTATATAGACTAGTACTAAAGATCTTAAAATAGAGGCTAAGGGTGCACAGTGGCTTACTAAAAGCCCTCTCTGCCACCCTTACGCAGATCTAGACGGGTAAGGTAGCCCTTAAAAGCTACCTCTATAGAATTAAGCGTGCGCCTAACCTAAGGTGTACGTACGGGGACGAATAGATAGGGCGATACGTCCTAATCAAATGTCCCAATTTTAAAGAACTAAGGAAAGTAGTCTGGCCGTATAACAGCTAACCTTAAAGCTTTAAAGTAATCTTAAACAAAGTATAGTTAGTAAAGAAGGCAGTATAATATATAGTATAAACAGGCCTCCTAGGGCAGTTTTAGGAGGCTAGGAATAGACTTAAAGTAATTAACTAAGTCTCTTTTAGTGGTAGATGCGTTATACGCGATATTGGCGGAAGATAGACAGTATTATAGTAAGAAAACAGGCCTATAAAATAGGCCTAGTTTTAATATATAGTACAGAACAGAGGCAATTTGGGCATCTATTACTTTTTAATTATTTTGTTATCTCTCTTATATAGGAACTTACCCTATAAGACATATCTCTTTAAAACTCGGTGGTTTTAAAGCATACGTTCTATCCTAGGTGGTGGCTTAGGATTTGCCTTTATAATATAGAAGACCCGGCATAGCGTCGTATAGATAGCTAAAACGGTATATAATTTAAAAAAAAAAAAAAAAAAAAACAGACAATACAAGACTTCAAATTATTCCTTTGTTATAATATTCTCCTTTATACGTCCTTTTTATAAGAGCAGTACATCCCCCGGAGAAGCTTCTGGTTATAATACTAGCTTACTAGCTAGAAAGAGAGGCATGGTAGAGTCTATATCGCGGACGACCAAATACCTCAATTTGCAACATGGGGGGTTTAATGCCGCTTAAAGAATCTAACTTAACCAACTTCTTAACGTTTTGCATGAAAAGCGTAGGATTATCGCATTCGTCGGTACGGGTATATCTATATCCGCTAGGAGTATATCAATCCTAGACAAATACCGTTTCCACTCTATATAGCTAACTTTCCAAATAGTTCTTAATTTCCGATCCATAGCTGGGCTATTTAATACTCCTGGTAATGGGCCCTTTCGGATATCTTTAGGAAAGGATTTCTTTAATGCTTCTGTATATTATAACGACGTCTCTATTTTCTTTTTCCACGATATATTACGAACCCTCTTGGTAAGCGTAAGGTTAGCAAAACCAATTGCCTTTTATTATTTACTTACAACTTTAGCTTACGATAGCCGTCTATTACGATTATACTCCCAGAACGTTGATGGAATTAACACTATAATGGAACCGTTAAGGACCGAGGTGCCTTTGCCGAAGAAAGCACCTTAGCTAAAGACTATTTAGCTTTATAGATGCGTTAGGAAGATGGTCTGCTTAAAGTGCTATAGGGTTTCTAATTTCTAAGCTAAGCTTTTTGATGGACCTATTTAACCTATATACGCAGACTGTGAGGATAATGATAAGTTTTATATAAAAGCTGGTAAACGGAGCTATGGCGTTGGAAATCTTCGTCCTTAGATAGTATTATACAATGGGCAGAATCCTAATAATAAGGTAATTGGATCTGTTATTGTGTCTAACCTAAGAGTAAGGCTAGATGCTTTTATTGTTACTAGTATAACATTAAAGGTTCTAGGTGTAAGAAGGATTATTAGGGAAATATATAGGCTAGTAAGGGACCAAGTAGGTAGTGTTACTATTTAGATTAGTAAAGAAGCAGCACCTAAGGGTAAGGACCTTGAAAACTCCTAGGATTTAGTCATAAGGGGGTCCTGTAATAAGGTTGCTTAATATACTATAATGCGCAGGTGGGATTAAGAGCTAGAATATAGTGAAACCAAATACGGAAACGCTAAGGTTAGGTCGGTCTTATTAGAAAGCGTAGAAGTACCTAAGCGTAAACAGCGGCAATTATTACTCTCCCCTTTAAGTCTTAAAATCCCTTAAAAAGTGACTAGAAGTAAGAGAAGAAATCTTAAGGTATCTACTGGATCGGACACCCTTAAAGTTAAGAAGGTGGTTAGAAAGCGGCAGGTTTAAATACTATAGAGTATTATAGACATTGTTAATAAAGCTTTTGGATACAATGTAAGATAGATATAGGATAGGAATTTTGGCATAGTGGCGGTTTAAAAGGACGCGATTACTCTAGGCGTGCTTAAGCGTGGTCGTTTAGTGCTATCTTAGATGGAGTTATTAAATAAGATACGTTTTCGAGTATATTTAATATATTAGAGTAAGGAACTTAGTTATCTTATATCTATTTTATAAGCAAAAGAAAGACTAAGCTAGAGTAGCAAATTAAAGTATCTATAGTCTCGCCTTTAAAAGAAAGTCATTAACGCAATCCTCGTCTTCAATACTAAAATACTTGCTAAATATTTATGGTAAGCATTTTTATGTCAATCCTAAAGGACAGGATTAATAAGCATAAGGCTATTTAGAAAATAAAATTAGGGGATATATACCATGGGTAAGATCTAGAGCTTAATTTTATAAAACAAAAAAGGCCAGCAAAAGAAATAGCCTGGAACTATAATGCTATATATTTATCTTTAACTGATCTCTATATAAAAGCTTGCAGGCATTTTAGTATAAGTAAGGTCTACGTAAGCGACGCTTTCCGTAATGTTGTTAGTAGGGAACTATAGAAGCTTTATAAGATAGACCGCTTCTTTTAGATAATTAAGGAGTAGGTAGATAGCATGGATATAGCGATTTATAAGGCGAAGCGATATTAAGCGGAAAGGCGACTATAGTTAACTAAAGCGGGTTTATAGGACCAAATCCTACGTTAATGTCCTTACCGGTTATGTACTAAAACGTAGCCACGTTAACTCTGGGTATAGTTAGCTTGTTTAGTGTTGGTTTTAACTAGAAGGCACCGCTTACGTCTTATTGCACTTAAAACCTATGCACTAAATATTACCTACTTTCTTAAAGCCGAAGCGTTGGAGAAATTCAGCGGTCTAGAGAATATTAGTGCCATTACCTACACTATACGGTACCTAGCAGATCACGGTCTTAACAATTCGGCTACCTATAGACCTAGATACGTCTGCTTTAGCTATCTACTTATATCCGGCCCTGGCCTAATACTTAATATCTATAAGATTTAATATCTTGTCTATTAAGCAGCTACCAATTCCTTTATTATAGTAATCTGGGTGGATAAAGATATCCAACTTAATTGTGTAGCGGTATATGCTTTTAGGGTGATAGAAATCATCGGCGTATATAAGACCCACTATTTTCTTAGGGATGTGGGTTACCCACGAGCTGTAAAGTCTAGTATCTTTAGACCGATTAACCGCAACAATTTACGGCAGTTTATTCGTTAGGATATCGGCAAGGCAGTTAATAAGATTTTATATCATACGCGGATTAAACTTAGAATAGTGTATAATGTTAGTAACGTAATAGTTATAGAGATTAGTTATCTGGATAATATTTCTAGGATAGGTAGGGCGAAGATACACGTTCGCCTTAGGCTTTAGGCTCCTGTCAATGGGTATGAAAGTTTTAGTAATTTCTGGGTAGTTATGCTTCCTCTGGAGCTTAAGCTATTTTTTCTTAGCGGCGCTAAGCTTTTTCGCATTCTTAGCCTCTTCGTGTTTCTTTATGGCGCCATTACTTCCGAAGTCTTTAATCGCCAAGGCGTAGGTAAATTTAATAGTATTAAGCTTTGCTTTAGGGACGTTAATTAGTAAAAGAAGGGCGGAGGTGGCTAATATATAGGTCTCCCACTATGGCTACTTAGTAGGATTGTAATCAGACAACGGAGCTGGCGCTTATCCTTAATATATCCGCCAAAATAATTGTGGTGACTCTGTATTAAGGGTGGATGGGATCTAAAAGCGTAGTGTAACCTCACTGTTAGTTTCAGCAACGAAAGCAGGATCGCTGATATTTATGTTTTCCTTGCTTACCTTTTCCAACTTGTTTATTTAAGCCTCAATACGGTTATAGAAATTGCGGCCCGAAAATCCTCTACGGCCTTCCTATTCTACCGGAGCTAGGAGCCAGTTTCCCTCCTAATTAGTAATCTTTTTAATGTAATAGGTAGGGTCCTAGTTACTATTCAACTTTAATAACACGCCACCATCGTTATCACCACCCTTTATAGAAGTTCTTATATCCCGTTTTTTTGGCCATCCGTAGCCTTTAGACGCTATAGGTCCGGTTATTACCTAGAACTCCGCGTTCTTTATAGTGGTGTACTTCTTAACGTTATAGCAAGGAAAAGATAATGCCGGCGTATTATTACTAATCCCAATAGTAATGCTAGTTGCTTGCTTTATAAGCTTAGTGCTAGTCTCTTAGACTTTATTAAGCGGATACTATTACTAGCTGGGAATTTAGGGTGACTTGGGGAGGTTTTGTGATAATAGCTGTAGGCCAGCGGTTAGGAATACTTGCTTTACTTTATATCTATACAATTATAAGTACTGGCTAAAAAGAATGGAAAGAAAACATAAGGCGTAGAAGTAAGATAATACGTTAAACACTTACTATAAGCGTTACTTAACTTTTAATGGGCTACAATTAGTTAAGAAATATCTTAAGGCCAGATGGGTATAATCAGAAGCCACTATAGCTACTTTATCTATAGAAACTGGAATGGGAGGCGGGTTGTATTTATAGCCTTCGCGAAGGTATAGAGGGACGTTTTTTGACGCCATCTTAAAGTCTTTGCGAATTCTCCAGCGCTTACGTCTTAGGGCTTATTGGTGGGCAGTGTAATATAGTGGACTTGACAAAGAATTTTGTGTATAATCGTATGGAGAATTGGTTAATAGGTTAGGGGAAAAGGTAGACAATTGGAGCGAGTTGGACCTTTTGGCATATAGATATACCAAAATGGTGACATTAACGCGTTACGCTAACTATTTTAGGCTTAGGCTATTTACTAAACAGCTTATAACAAACTTGGCTTAGATATAACTATATTTACACTATACTGTTTTAATATCTTCCTTTGCTTAGTTAAACTTCCGAGGATGGAATCTAGGTATTCTACCTGCCCTCTTAGTACTGTACTTACTATTAACGTTAAAGCGTAGCGAAGATATAGTGGTCCTAAGACGCAGTTAGGCTTAAAAACCTCTATTTACGCCAAAAACACGCCCTATACCGCCATGTCGGTTGTGTATTACTCGATACTCTTATTTAGAACACCTAGCCTAGTTTCTAGTAAGCAGCTCTAGTAGCTTAATCAACGTTGTTTCTACTTAATCTAGCCTAGTAGAGCTTTAAAACATTGTATCTGGCTAGCATTATATCTAGCTAAGAGTCCTTAGGCTGCGCGTAAGACGGCTAATCTGTTTCTATTAAAGCATCCCAGTTAAAGACGGTGGTGGTATCGCTACCCGGTAAAAGATGTGCTATATTTATAACCAGTACTGCTATCGCTGCATTCTTGTAGTTAAGACTCCCAAAAATAGTCGTTATTATCATTTATTGAGGAACTTTTGCTATCACTTTGGCTAATTTGGCGGTTGGTATATAATAACGGCAGATTTGTAACTTCGTCAGTTAAGGGATGTGTACTTAGTATAGGTATAGCTGTCGACCTAAATCAGGTTATTTTATTACCGACTTAGCTGCCTCCCATTGACTTAGTCACCTACCCCTTATTTCTATTGCCACCCCCCTACCCCCTTCTCGTTCTTATTTCCTATACCTTTTCTATATATATATAGAGGCTTTAGAGCCACCATTTAATAGACAGAGTTATTATTCTTTCCTTATAATTAGTGCACGGACTTCCGATTAATAACAGCCTATAATTGCGAGAAGCCGCAGTTAGTAACGAGAATTGGTATATTAAAACTCTTTAACTTACGACTAGTAGACACTCCGAGTTTAGGCTAGATATTAAGGGCACTAATGGCAACGGAGGCGACGATAGCGGTGTTAAGGGTATAGGTTAGGCTACGAGCATACGCGGATAGATATACGTTGTATATATATTATTAGAGGATATAGGGTCTTGCTAAATTGGTATAGGTAGGAGGACTGAAGAAAAATATTGGTCGATGGATCTGTTATTTAACGTAGCAGCACACGACAACGAGGAGTTAGGCGATTTACGACAAGATTTTTTTTTTTTTTTTTTTTTAAAATTATATACCGTTTTAGCTGTCTATACGACGCTATGCCGGGTCTTCTATATTATAGAGGCAAATCCTAAGCCACTACCTAGGATAGAATATAT
>Ga0307515_10011641_pt1 | contig 16669 bp, 15 predicted proteins | sample 17_EM_MG_FD_194513 | JGI IMG/M metagenome (GOLD analysis project Ga0307515, IMG submission 194513) | Populus trichocarpa ectomycorrhiza microbial communities from riparian zone in the Pacific Northwest, United States - 17_EM | ecosystem: Host-associated > Plants > Roots > Unclassified | place... | reverse complement strand
CGCGGGCAAGCTGCCGGAGCCGATCTTCACGCCGGCGACCAAGGCCGAGATGGGCGACCACGATGAAAACATCTCGTTCGAGCGGATGAAGGAGATCGTCGGTGCCGACCTCGCCGAGCGCGTGCGCAGCACCGCCATCAAGCTGTACACCACCGCTGCGGCGATTGCTCTGGCCAAAGGCATCATCATTGCCGACACCAAGTTCGAGTTCGGCCTGGACGCCGACGGCGCGCTGACCTTGATGGACGAGGTGCTCACGCCCGACTCGTCGCGCTTCTGGCCCGTCGAAGGCTACGAAGCGGCTTTCCGCGAAGGCCGCAACCCACCCAGCTACGACAAGCAGTTCGTCCGCGACTGGCTGGAGCAAGCGCGCATCGACGGCCAGCCCTGGAACAAGAAGGCGCCTGCACCCGCATTGCCCTCCGACGTGGTCGACAAGACGGCAGCCAAGTACCGCGAAGCCTTGCAACGGCTGACGGCCTGATCTTCATAACAGCATGAAATCGCGTCTGCTGAGCAGCTTGGATGCCGCCATTGCAGCGGCCACACAACCCGTTCAGGCCGACTGCCTGCGCGCCGAGCGTGCAGGCCTTTTGGCGCGCCAGGGCCAGCTTGCTGAAGCGCGTGCCGTAATTGCTTCCCTGCAGGCGCAGTACGCCTTGAAGTCCAATGCCGCGGTGAGCGCGTGGGTGGCCCTGGCCGACGGGCTGCTGAGTCATTTCAGTGACTTGAACCGCGTTGCCCACGACAGGATGCGCCGTGCCCACGCACTGAGCGGTGCCGCACGCGACATGCGTTTGCAGGCCTTGGCCGCGGCTTGGCTGGCGCACATGGACTACGCGGCCTACGACCTCGAACCCATGGCGCGCCATGTGGCGGAAGCACTTCAACTCGCCGATGCCGATCACCATGGCCCGAGAGCCCGCGCCTGCCTCGTGGTGGCCTTGGCCTATCACTTCGGCAACCGCTTCGAGAGCGCCCAGCCCTGGTATGCGAAGGCGCGCCTGCATGCCAACGCCGAAGGCGACGAAACGACGCTCAGCGCCATCATGTACAACATGGCCGGCTTGCTGACCGACCAGGCGCGGCAGCTGATGCTGACGGGCACGCCCGACACCTCGGTGGCTCGCCGCGCGATGCTCAGCCTCGAGTCGACCAGCAACTTCGATGCGTTGATCGGCACGGCGTCCCTCAATTCCTTGGTGCCGCTCAATCGAGCCCGTGTCTGCTCGATGCAAGGCCAGTGGGCCGAAGCGGTTTCGCTGTACGAGGCGCACTTCAGTGATGGCCTGTTGCAGGGGCTCGACCGCATGCGTGCGTGGCTGGGCGCCGATCTCGCCTGGTGCCGTTTGCAACTCGGCCAGACCGAGCAAGCTCTGAAGGAAGCGATGGCTGCCGAAGTGGCCGTGGCGCACGACCGCGACGTGGACGACCGGGCTGCGGCGCACAGCCGCCTCGCGCAGATTTTCACGCAACTGGGCCAGATCGAAGCCGCAGCCCGCCACAGCGCGCAGGCCGCCATCGACTGGCGTGCCCATGAACGCGATCAGGCCGCGGCCGTGGCGGTGATGGACAGGGTGCTTGCCAAGACCCGCGGCTGAGCAGCAGCCTCGTACCCGCCGATATGCACGGCGGCGGTCAGTTCAGAACAGCGCCATGCTGAGCTTGCGCCGGTATTGGTCGACCACCGGATCGGCGGGCGCCGTGCTCACTTTACCGGCCACCTCCAGCGTGCCCTTGGGCGCGGCGGCTTCGGGCTTGATCGGTGCAGGCTTGACCATCAGCTCGAGGATGGCGACGTAGGTTTTGCGTGCCAATTCGTTGTTCCAGGTCTTGTCGCGCATCACGATCTCAAGCAGCTCATCCATGGCTTCAGTGAATCGTTGTGCAGCGAAATGGGTCTGCGCCAGCTCGAAGCGGGCGTCGAAATCACGCCGGTTGGCAGCGATGGCCGCATTCAAAGCTTCAGCACTTCGCGCTTCAGCGGCCTTTTCGCATGCTGCGATCCAGTGGCCCGCGGCCGCCAGCCGGCTGTCGAGCATTACCTTGCTGGCCACCGGCTCGAACGCGCGGCGTGCCTCCGCCACGCGGCCGGCCATCAACAAGGCCCGCAAGTAGTCATAGCGGCCGGTGTCGTTGGCCGGGTCGATGGCCACGGCTTCCTGCAGCTTCTCGAGCGCGCTTTCGGTGTCACCCTCGGCCATCAACTCTTCAGCCTGAGCCACTTCTTCGACGGCGGCGGCTTCCTCGGCGCTGGGCACGTGGCGGTCGAGGAACTCGCGAATCTTGGGCTCGGGCAGGGCGCCGACGAAACCGTCAACCGGTTGGCCGCCCTTGAACAGCACGCAGAAGGGGATGCTGCGCACGCCGAACATCTGCGACAGCTGACCGGAAATCTCGGGCTGCTCGTCGGCGTTGAGCTTGGCCAGCTTGAAACGCCCGGCGTAGGCGACTTCGAGTTTCTCGAGCACCGGCGTCAGTGCCTTGCAGGGGCCGCACCACGGCGCCCAGATGTCGAGCAGCACGGGTTGCTGCAGCGACGCGTTGATCAGGTCGGCCTCGAAGTTTTGAATTGTGATGTCCATCGTGTTCCAGCAGGTGGTGAGCAGGGGCTGAATCAGAGGAGGTGACGCCGCCCCGCCTACAATTCAAGGTTATTCAGCATTTGGAGCGAGCCTTGAGCAGCGCCCCCCTGGTTGGCGTGGTGATGGGGTCCAGCAGCGACTGGGAAACCCTCCGCCTCGCGACCGAGATTCTCGCCGAGTTCGGTGTCCCCTTCGAGGCACGGGTCGTCTCCGCGCATCGCATGCCCGACGACATGTTTGCGTATGCCGAGGGCGCCGCTGGGCGCGGGCTTCGCGCCATCATCGCCGGTGCGGGCGGTGCAGCGCACCTGCCCGGCATGCTGGCAGCCAAGACCACAGTGCCGGTGCTGGGTGTGCCGGTGGCGACCCGTCACCTGCAAGGGGTCGATTCACTGCACTCCATCGTGCAGATGCCCAAGGGCATTCCGGTCGCTACCTTCGCCATCGGCAATGCCGGTGCCGCGAACGCGGCGTTGTTTGCCGTGGCCATGTTGGCCGGGGAGCAACCGGCGTTGCGCGCGCAGCTTGAGGCTTACCGCGCCCGGCAGACGGAAGTTGCCCGGGCCATGAGCGCTGACCTGAAATGACCACGAGTTTCATTGCTCCCGGCGCCACGCTGGGCGTCATGGGTGGTGGGCAACTGGGGCGCATGTTCGTGCATGCCGCTCAGCAGATGGGCTATGCCACGGCGGTGCTCGATCCCGACGCGGCCAGCCCCGCCGGGTTGGTGGCGCATCAGCACGTGCAGGCCGGCTATCTGAGCGATACGGGCTTGGCGCAATTGGCGCAGGTGGCTGCTGCCATCACCACCGAATTCGAGAACGTGCCCGCGGCCGCGCTGCGCCGCCTAGGTGCACGGCGGCCTGTCGCGCCGTCAGGCGATGCGGTGGCAACCTGCCAAGACCGCGCGCTGGAGAAGGCCCATTTCGTCGCCTGTGGCGTGCCCTGCGCACCGCATGCGTTGATCGAAACGGCCGAGCAGCTCGCTGCGATCGACGACGCCTTGCTGCCCGGCGTGCTGAAGACAGCGCGCTTGGGCTACGACGGAAAGGGCCAGGTACGGGTCGGCAATCGCGAGCAACTCAACGCGGCCTGGGATTCGCTCGGGTGCGTGGGCTGTGTGCTGGAGAAGATGCTGCCCTTGGCGTACGAGGTGAGCGTGATCGTTGCACGCGGTGCTTCGGGCGAGGTGGTGCATTTCCCGCTGCAGCAGAACCTGCACCGCGACGGCATCCTGGCCGTCACCCAAGTACCAGCGTCTGACGTGACGCCCGCTGTGCAGCAGCAAGCAGTCACCGCGGCCGAGAAAATTGCATCGACGCTGGGCTACGTCGGCGTCTTGTGCGTCGAGTTCTTCGTGCTCGAGGACGGTAGCTTGGTAGCCAACGAGATGGCGCCGCGTCCGCACAACTCGGGCCACTACACCATCGATGCTTGCGATCTGTCGCAGTTCGATCTGCAGGTCCGCACGCTGGTTGGCGCGCCCTTGTCCGCACCTCGGTTGCACTCCAGCGCGGTGATGCTCAACCTGATGGGTGACCTGTGGTTTCGCCATGGCGAGTCAGAAACCACGCCGCCCTGGGATCGGGTGCTGGCTTTGCCCGGTGCTCACCTGCATCTGTACGGCAAGGCCAGTGCACGCAAGGGACGCAAGATGGGCCACCTGACCTTCACGGCTGCGACGCCACAGCAGGCACGCGAAGCCGCGCTGCAGGCGGCCGTACTACTCGGCCTAGCCGCATGGTGATCTCGCGACGATGCTGCTGAACGCAAAGGATGGCGGCGCCATCACGCAAGCCGCACAGGCGCTCGCCGCAGGCGATCTGGTCGCCTTTCCCACCGAGACGGTCTATGGTCTCGGTGCGCGCGCCGACGACGACGCAGCGGTGGCCAAGATTTTTGCTGCGAAGGGCCGGCCCGCGGACCATCCCCTGATTGTCCACGTCGCCACGCCTGAGGATGCGCAGGCATTTGCTGGCGAGTGGCCGGTGGCAGCGCGCCGATTGACTGAGGCCTTGTGGCCCGGGCCGTTGACGGTGGTCGTGCCGCGGCGGATGAGCATGGCTGCCGCATCGGCAGGTGGGCAATCCAGCATCGGGCTGCGTTGCCCGGATCATCCGGTGGCCCAGGCGCTGTTGCGTGAAGCGAGTGCGCTTGGTGTCAAAGGAGTCGCCGCGCCGAGCGCCAACCGCTTTGGCCGCATCAGCCCCACGCAAGCCCGTCACGTGGTGGATGAGTTGGGAGACCAACTCCTCGTGCTGGATGGGGGGGCGTGCCAGGGCGGCATCGAGTCGACCATCGTCGATTGCTCCCGGGGGCACCCGGTCTTGCTGCGCCCAGGTTTGCTGACTCGCGCCCGCTTGGAGGCCATCCTCGGTGAGGCTCTGCTTGATCGCGATGACGCTGCACCACGTGCTTCCGGGACCCTGCAGGCGCATTACGCGCCCCGCGCCAAGCTGCGGCTGATGCCTGCGGCGATGCTGCGCGCGGCGCTGCAGGTGCTTGGCAATCCGGCCAAGGTGTCTGAACTGAAGCTGGCGGTATATTGCCGCACCGTGCCGCGAAGCGTGGCAGCGGGCGCCATCTACCGGCACATGCCCGCCGAGCCTGCGCCTGCAGCGCACGAATTGTTTTCAGTCTTGCGTGAACTGGATGATCAGAACGCGCATCTCATCTGGGTTGAAGAGCCGCCCGCCACTCCCGAGTGGGATGGCGTTCGAGACCGGCTGCAGCGCGCTGCAGCGGCTTGACGCTCGGCCTTCTTCCCCTGCCCAAACCGATTTTTGGAGTGTTCATGAAGTTCAAGCTGGATGTGGTGCGCAGTGCCGTGATGGCTGCATTGGCCGTGGCGATGCTGGCGTCGTGCGGGGGCGGCACGCAGATCGAGGCGTTCAGGCCTCAGCGGGTGATCGCTTTCGGCGATGAGACCAGCTTGATCGTGTCTGATCCTGATGGCCTTGGTCAGGGGCGCAAGTACACGGTCAACGGAGTCCAGTTCTTCACCGACACCTCTGTTACCCCCAACGTCGTCATACCGGTCTCTCCCAAGAAGATAACGTGCGCATCGAACCCGATCTGGGTGCAGCAAATGGCTGCTGGCTTTGGTCTTCTTTTCCCGGAGTGCGCTGGCGGCGTCACAACAGCCAATGGCGAGATGCGGGCTGCGAAGGGTGCGAAGGCGACAGAACTCGGGGCTCAGATCGACTTGTTCATGGCCGGCGACAACGGGACTTTCGGCAGCAATGATCTGGTGACGGTGATGGCGGGCATGAACGACATCATCACGCTGTACACGTCGAATCAACCCAGCCCGACTGCGAACTCGAGTGCTCTGATTGAAGCCGCCCGCCAAGCCGGCAACGAGGTCGGCGCTCAAGTGGTGCGGATCACCGACCGAAGCGCCAAGGTCATCGTGTCCACGATCCCTGACATGGGGCTCTCACCCTTTGCTGTCAAAGAAGAAGCGGCGAACCCCGGTGAAGGGCGCGCGGCCTTGCTGAGCAAAATGAGTACCGAGTTCAATACCCGGTTGCGTTTGAAGTTGCAAGACGTTCGCGATGGCGGCCGTGCGGTGGGCTTGATCCTCGCCGACGAACTGGTCCTCTCCATGACCAACAATCCTTCCCTCTACGGCATCAGCAACACCACTGAAGGCGCTTGCGGGAGCACAACGGTCGACCAGCTTCTTCAATGCGACCAGACCACGACCGTGGATTCAGATCCGGCTAAGGCTGCGGCTGCGGGTACAAGCCTGACCTATGGTGCTGCATGGCTGTGGGCCGATGACACGCACCTGGGGCCTAACGTTCAGTCCCGTCTTGGCTCCGCTGCCGAAACTCGCGCGCGCAACAACCCGTTCTGACAATTCGCTGAACGCTAACTGAACCCAACAGCGCCGCGTCCCGGCGCTGTTTGCGTTTAGAGCCTCACCTCGTCGTGTCCAGGGGGTTTCCCCGCTGCCGGACTTTCGACGACAGAATCTATAGTGGCCTCCGGAAATAGAACGACCGTTCGTTCTTTCTAAGACTCATTGAAAGGTTGGCATGAAGTTCATTCGGTTCCTGGGCGTGGCGAGTGCCGTGTCGCTGTTGTTGGCAGCGTGCGGTGGTGGCGGTGATGGCGATCAGAGTTCGCGGGTTCACTACAGTGCCATGGTGTCGTTTGGCGACAGCCTGAGCGATGTCGGCACCTACGCCACAACGAACCTGAAGGCCGCGACGGGGGGTGGCAAGTACACCGTCAACGGCCCATCCGGCAAGAACTGGACGGAGCTGATCGCGGGGCAACTCGGAACCGGCGCTCCGTGCCCCGCACAAACAGGCCTCGAATCGTCGGGGCCGCTTGCTGGTTTCGCAGAAGCCAGTGCCACCCACGCAAATTGCTATGGCTATGCCCAAGGTGGCGCGCGTGTCACCAACCCGGTGGGCCCCGGCAACAAGGCGTTGATCGCCGCGGGGGACACCAGTGGCTATGTGGGCCAGCTCACCGTTCCGGTCGTCACGCAGATCAACAACCACCTGACCGCTGTCGGTGGCACGTTCAGCGGTACCGAGTTGGTGACGGTCATGGCCGGCGGCAACGATGTGTTCATCAACCTTGCCACCGTGAGCGCTGGCCAGGCCACGCCGACACAGGCCGTCACCGCGATGGCTCAGGCCGGCGGCGAGCTGGCGGCCTACATCAAGAACCTGATCTTGGCCAAGGGCGCGACGCGCGTGGTGGTGGTCAACCTGCCCGACGTCAGCCAGACGCCGCTTGCCTATGCGCAAAGTGCGCAGGTGCAAGGCCTGATCAACACGATGACGACCACCTTCAACGCACAACTGCATGCGGGTCTCCTCGACGGCACATCGGGCGTGGTGCTGGCAGGTGTCCTTGAAGTCGACGCCTACACGCAAGGCCGCGACCAAGTCGCGAACCCCGGTACCTACGGCCTGACCAACGTGACGACCCCGGCTTGCGACTTGACCAACGCGAACACGGCCAACACGAAGACGATGCCCTTCGCCAGCTCACTGGTCTGCAGCACCAACACCCTGATCGCCGGCGACACCTCGCGCTACGAGTTCGCGGACACCGTGCACCCCACCCCGTTCGCGTACCAGCTGCTCGCGCAGTTCGTCACCAAACGCATGATCGAGTCCGGCTGGCTGTGAGCCGTCGGGCGTGAACTGAACATCTCAAGGACATTTCCATGACGCATGGCATCAAGACCTTCGCGCTGGCCGCGATGACGCTGCTCGGCAGCTCGGCCGCGCTGGCCCAATCGGCCGGTACTTGGATGGTGAAGGGCGGTTTCAACCGCATCGATCCACAGGTCAAGAGCAGTGATCTCTCGGCTCCCAGCCTGCCCAACAGCAAGATCGACGTGAAGGCCGCGAATTCGGCCATCCTCACGCTCGCCTACATGCTCACCGACGAAACTTCACTCGAGTTCTACGCCGGCCTGCCCTACAAGCACGACGTGGTCGGCGCGGGCGCGCTGTCGGGCATGGGCAAGCTCGGTACGGTGAAGCAGGTGTCACCCACGCTGTTTGCGCAGTACCGCTTCTTGCCGGCCGCGTCGGTCTTCCGCCCCTACGTGGGTCTCGGCCTGACCTATGCCTACTTCTTCGACGAAGAAGGCTCGGGCACGCTGACGGCACTCACCAACCCGGGCGGCCCGCCGACGAAGATGTCGGCCGATTCGGCCTTCGGCGTATCGGCCCAGCTGGGTCTGACATTCAAGATCGACGAGCGCTGGTACCTCGACGCTGGCGTCATCAAGACCTACCTGAAGAACACGAACACCTTGTCGACGGGTCAGAGCATCGACACCAGGCTCGACCCGGTGTCGACTCACCTCTCGGTTGGCTTCAGGTTCTGAACGCTGTTCGCAGGCAGGCCCTTGCGGGCTCGCCTGCGGCGCCGGGTCTCGATGGTGATCTTCATCACCAGAATGCTCGCTGCCATCAGCAGCGTGATGGTGTTGGCGAGCGTCATCGGCCATGAGTTCAGCAGCAGGCCATAAACCAGCCACAGCGCCACGCCCAGCGTGAAGGCGCTGTACATGCCGAGCGAGATGCCGCTCACGTCGCGTGTGCGGAAGGTGTGCCAGGCCTGCAGCGCGAACGAGCCGGTGGTCAGCGCTGCGGCAGAGTAGCCCAGCCATTCGGTGAGGTAGTTCATCGCTCAGTCCGCCTCGGGCTCGGGTGGCGAAGCCGGCAAGGGCGCCGATGCAGGCACCGGCGGCGGGATGGGTGCGGGCATGGTGACGGGCTCCGGCGTTGTGGCCGGCGGCAACTCAGGCGGCAGTTCCGGCAGCGGCACAGGCGGCAGCGGTGGCGCGACATCGCTCGCCGCCCATTGCACCAACGCCTCGAGTGCAGGCCGTGCGGCCGCCGCGTTCGGGTGATTGATGATCCCCACCAACACGTAGCGCCGCCCCCCGGCGCTCAGCACATAGCCGGCCATGCCGGTCACGTCGCGCAGCGAGCCGGTTTTCAGGTGGGCACGCCCGGTGGCGCTGTTGCGCGAGCGACGCATGGTGCCGTCGATGCCGGTGACCGGCAGTGAACTCATCAGCTCGGGCATCACCGGGCCAGCGAAGGTGGAGCGCAGCATGCGTGACAGCAGTTGGGCGGTGACGCGGCCGTTGCGAGAGAGGCCCGACCCGTTGTCGATCACCGCGCCGCGCGCATCGTCGCCATAGCGCTCGGCGAGCCACATGCTCATCATGTCGCGCGCCTGCTCCGGCGTGCCCGTGCCGCGCTGCATCAGTGCCAGCGTCAGGAACAGCTGCTGTGCCATCACGTTGTTGCTGAACTTGTTGATGTCGCGGATCATCTCGGCCAGCGGTGGCGAACTCAGCTCGAAGCTCGGAGGGTCGCTCGGCGCGAGACCTTCGCGCACGCGGCCGACCAGCTTGCCGCCCATTTCTCGCCACAGCCCGGCGAGTGCACGGGCGTTGAAACTCTTAGGGTCGGCGTAGGCCACGGGCCATTGCTTCTCGACGCAGCTCGCGGCGTAGTGGCCGAGAAAGCGGATGCGAAGCGGGTCGGTGAAATCGGGCCGCAGCGCGCCTCGCCAGTCGTCGCACACGCCGTTAGACAAGGGCACGCTCAGGTCGACGCGCACGCCCGACAGCGGCGGCTCGCTCGAGACGATGGCGATGCCTCGCGCCACATCGGGTGTGAAGGTCAGCAGCACCGATTTGTAGTTGAGCAGCAGCGCATCAGGCCCGACGTTCGACGGGCGATAGGGTTCGTTGTCGAACTCCGCGGCGTCATGGGGCGGTAGGTTGAAGGCACTGCGGTCGAGCACGATGTCGCCCCGGATTTCGCGCACGCCCAGCTGCTGCACACGGCGCAGCAGCAGCCACAGGCGCTCCTGCACGAACCGCGGGTCGCCCGTGCCCTTGATCACCAGGTTGCCTTCCAGCACGCCGTTGAGCGTGGTCCCCTGGATCCACACCGGCGTGGTCCAGCTCCAGGCTGGACCGAGCAGATCGAGCGCCGCCGTGGTCGTCACCAGCTTCATCAGCGATGCCGGGTTCATCGGCTGTTGGGGTTGCCAGGCCAGGCGCGGCGCGCTCGCGCCGACTTCGTGCACGACGGCCACCATCGATTCGCGCGGCACGCCGGCACGCTGCAGGGCGGTCTCGACCTCGAAGGGCAGCGGGGCCGGCGCGGCGGCCGCAACGGCGGCCTGTGCAAGCAGAACAGCAGCGGCAACGCCGCGCAGAAACAGGGCAAACGACATGGGGGAATGATCGCACGCAGGCTGGTGGACGATGGCCGGCCGGTAGACTTCGCCCATGGCCTATTTGCTGGCGTTCGACACCTCCACCGAAGCGATGAGCATCGCACTGCAATCACCGCAGGGCCTGCTCGTGCGCGAGGCCGTCGGCGGCGCGCAGGCCTCGGCGCGGTTGATTCCCGACATCCTGGCCTTGTTGGATGAAGGCGGGTGCACGCTGGCGCAGCTCGATGCCATCGCATTCGGTTGCGGCCCGGGCGCCTTCACCGGCCTGCGCACGGCCTGCTCGGTGGCCCAAGGCTTGGCCTTCGGTGCAAACAAGCCGGTCCTTGCGGTGGACAGCCTGCTTTTGGTCGCGCAGGACGCACACAGCCAGTTGCCGGACCGCACTTCGCTCGACGTCTGGATCGCGATGGATGCGCGCATGGACGAGATCTACGCCGGCGCTTACCGCTGCCAGAGCGGGCGCTGGACGGTGCAGAGCGCGCCGGGGCTGTACGCCGTCGAGGCGCTCAATGAACGTTGGCAAGCCGAACCGCCGACGGTTGTCGCCGGCTCTGCGCTCGATGCTTTCGGTGATCGACTGGACACGCGTGATGCCAAGCGCTTGCCTCAGACACGCTCGCGCGCCGAAGCGCTGATGCAGGTCGCACAGCAACTGTGGACCGATGGTGCTGCCGTGGACGCCGCCCATGCGCTGCCGGTCTATTTGCGCGACAAGGTGGCCCAGACGACCGTCGAGCGCGAGGCGATCCGGCTTGCCAAGGAGCAAGCAGCATGAGTGCCGTCCTGCGCGACGAGCGGCTGCTGTTGCCGATGACGGTAAAGCAGCTCGACGCTTTGCTTGCGATCGAGCAGCAGGCCTATGCCTTTCCATGGACGCGCGGCAACTTCATCGATTCGCTCGCGGCCGGCTACCCCTCGCAGGTGTTGTACGGCCGGCAAGGTGAACTGCTCGGCTACTTCATCGCGATGGAAGGCGTGGACGAATTGCACCTGCTCAACATCACCGTGACCCCGGGCGTCTGGGGGCAGGGCCATGCGCGCTTCATGCTCGACGAGCTGTGTGTTCTCGCTCGTGGACGCAAAGCGCAGCAGATCTGGCTCGAGGTGCGCGAGAGCAACGCGCGTGCGCGTGCCGTCTACGAGCGCTACGGCTTCAAGCACATCGGGTTGCGCCGCGGCTACTACCCTGCCGCTCGCCACACCCATGCGAGCGGGCGCGAAGACGCGGTGGTGATGAGCCTGGTGCTGACGGGAGCGCGTGATGGGATGGAGTGAACGCCAGGTCGCGATGCTGGACGAGATGGGCATCCGCGTCTGGAGCCCGCCCGAGGTGGCGCCGCCCGCGGAGCCAGCGCCTTCAGCGCCTTCAGCGCGCGTGGTGGCCGCCGACGTGCCGGCCCCAGCTGCAATGCGCGAGGCACCGGTGGTGCTCTTGCGGCCCGAGCCCGGCTCGCGTCCACTGCACCTCGACACCATGGGCTGGCCCGAACTGCGCGAAGCGGTTTCGGGTTGCACCGCCTGCAAGCTGTGCACGGGCCGCAAGCAGACGGTGTTCGGCGTGGGCAACGAGCGCGCGCACTGGATGATCGTTGGCGAGGCGCCCGGCGAGCAGGAAGACCTGAAGGGCGAACCCTTCGTCGGCAAGTCGGGGCAGCTGCTCGACAACATGCTGCGTGCCGTGGGCCTCACGCGCGGCGAGGCGCCGGCCGATCAGCAGGTCTACATCGCCAACACGGTGAAGTGTCGCCCGCCCGGCAACCGCAACCCCGAGCCGGCCGAGCTCGCGCAGTGCGAGCCATTTCTCATCCGCCAGATCGCGTTGGTGCAGCCGCGCATGATCCTCGCGATGGGGCGCTTCGCGGTGCAAAGCCTGTTGCGCAGCACCGAGCCCATCGGCCGCTTGCGCGGGCGTGTGCACCAGTACCAGGGCGTGCCGTTGGTGGTGACGTATCACCCCGCCTACCTGCTGCGCAACCCGGAAGACAAGTCCCGCTCCTGGGACGATCTCTGCCTCGCGAAAGAAGCCTTGCAGCCGCGCTAACGGAGCCGCGGCAGGGTGCCCGGTATCATGGGCGACACACGGCCCTGCTTGCGAGCGACCCGCCCTCCATGATCCAACTGCCCTCCATGCGTGACAGCGATCTGCCCGACGCAGACACCCTGCCTTGCATGCTGGTGTGGTTGTCGATCGACGGCGGCGTGCTCCGCACCAACCGCGCGTTTGCCGAGTTCACCGGCGTCTCGTACACCACCGACGCTGGCCTGAAGCTGCCGACCCTGCTGAGTGCCGACTCGGCAACGGCTCTCTCCACCAGCCTGCAGGGGCAGCGCGACTTCACGCTCAACCTGCGCATGCCGCGCTCGCGCAGCTCGTCATGGGCCGACGCGTGGCTCGATTGCAGCGCGCGCTGGCTGCCGGCACATGGCTGCTATCTGTGCGCCGTTCACGACATGACCGAGGCCCGGCTGGCCGAGTTGTCGGCACGCGGCCGTGCCGACCAGTTCCAGCTGCTGGCCGACAACTTGCCTGTGCTGATCTCGTATTTCGAAGCGGGGACCTTTCGCTGCCTTTTCGCCAACAAGCTGTATGCGCAGACCTTCGGCTTCGACGAGCGTTCGGTGATCGGGCGCACCTTCGCGCAGATCATCGGCGAAGAGGCGGCCGCGGCCATCCAGCCCTACGTCGACTACCTGCTGTCGGAGCACAAGCCCACGTCGTATGAGCGCGAATTGCGCGGTGCCGATGGCCGGCGCCTGTGGCTCGAGGTGAACCTGATTCCCCACCTCGCGCCCGACGGCACGCTGATCGCCGCCTTCGTGCTGATCACCGACATCAGCAAGCACCGGCTGGCCGAGCAATCGGTGCGTGAATCCGAAGAGCGCCTCAGCAAGTTCATGCAGGCCAGCGTCGAAGGCATCCTCTTCCACAAGGACGGCTGCCTCACCGACGCCAACGAACCGCTGTGCGAGCTGGTCGGCTACACACACGACGAATTGATTGGCCGCGACATTTTCGACTTCGTACCGGCGGACCAGGTGACCCGCATCGCCACCACCATGCAGGCCGGCGAAGAGACGGCCTACGAAAGCGTCGTCCTGCACAAGGACGGCCGCCGCCTGCCGGTCGAGTTCATCGTGCGCACCATCGAGCGCCACGGCGAGCGCATGCGCATGAGCATCGTGCGCGACATCCGCGACCGCCATGCTGCGCAGGCGCACATCCGGCACATGGCGCACAACGATGCGTTGACCGGCCTGCCCAACCGCCTGAGCCTGATGGAGCACCTCGGCCACATGATCGCGACCGCGCGCCGCGACGACTCGCAAGTGGCGCTGCTCTTCATCGACCTCGACCACTTCAAGCGCGTCAACGACTCGCTCGGTCACTTGGTCGGCGACACGCTGCTGCAGACGATCGCGCGGCGCATCACCGAAAGCCTGCGCACCACCGACGTGGTGGCGCGCTTCGGCGGCGATGAGTTCATCGTGCTGCTGCCACGCACGCTGCAGCGCATGGACGTGGAAGAAGTGGCGCAGAAGCTGCTCACGGCCATCGAGGTGCCGGTGAATGCGGATGGCCGGCTGATCTCGGTCACGCCATCGATCGGCATGTCGATGTTCCCGCACGACGGCGAAACGGCCGACGACCTGATCAAGAACGCCGACACCGCGATGTACCTCGCCAAGTCGCGCGGGCGTGCGAACTTCCAGTTCTTCACGCCTGAGATGGCGAGCTCGGCCTATGACGCTCTGGTGCTCGAAAGCCAGATGGCGCAGGCGCTCGCGCGCGGCGAGTTCGTGCTGCACTTCCAGCCGCAGGTGCGTGCGAGCGACGGCGTGCTGGTCGGCGCCGAAGCGCTGATCCGCTGGAACCACCCCGAGCGCGGGCTGCTGCTGCCCGACGCCTTCATCACGCTGGCCGAGCAGCAGCGGCTCATGTTGCCCATCGGCCAGTGGGTGCTGCGCGAAGCGGCCCGCTGCGCGCGCCAGTGGCATGCCGATGGCCTGGTGAACGTGCCGGTGGCGGTCAACCTGTCGAGCGTGCAGTTCCAGACCAGCGGCTTCACCGCACTTATCGAGCAACTGCTGGCCGAAGAAGGCGTGACCGGCGATTTGCTCGAGCTCGAACTCACCGAGCGCATGTTGATGGACGACCTGCCCGAGGTGAAGCGCAAGCTGCGCGAGCTGAAGGACCTGGGCATCCGCATCTCGGTCGACGATTTCGGCACCGGCTACTCGTCGCTCGCTCACTTGAAAGAGCTGCCGATCGACAAGATGAAGATCGACCGCTCGTTCGTGCTGGGCTTGCCGACCGAAAGCGATTCGGCCGCCATCGCCCGCGCCATCGTGCAGATGGCCCGCGGGTTGGGGCTGTCAGTGATTGCCGAGGGCGTCGAGACCGAAGCGCAGCGCGCCTTCCTCAAGCGGCTCGATTGCGATGAGCTGCAAGGCCTCTTGATCAGCCAACCGCTGACCTTGGCCGAATTCCAGAACTGGGTGGCCGCGCGGCGCTGAGGCGACGCGGAGAAGACGCGAGAACGCGAGGCCCCTCAGCGCTTCTTGACCGGCCGCGTCCAGCCGGCAATCGACATCTGCTTGCCGCGCGCCACCGCCAGTTCACCAGCTGCCACGTTCTTGCTGATGGTCGATCCGCCGCCGATGGTGGCGCCGTCGCCGATGGTCACGGGTGCGATCAATACGGTGTTGCTGCCCACGTGCACGTCGTTGCCGATCACCGTGCGGTGCTTGTTCGCGCCGTCGTAGTTGGCGGTGATGCTGCCTGCGCCGTAGTTGACGCGCTCGCCCACCGTGGTGTCACCCAGGTAGGCGAGGTGGTTGGCCTTGGCGCCCTTGGCGAGCGTGGAATTCTTCACCTCGACGAAGTTGCCGATGTGCACGTCTTCCGCCAGGTCGGCCCCCGGCCGAAGGCGAGCGAACGGGCCAATCAACGAACCGGCGCCGACCTTCACACCTTGAGTGTCTCCGTCGATGTGCGTGAAGGGGTGGATCACCGCGTTGTCGGCAATGCGGGCGTTGCGGATCACGCAGTGCGCGCCGATGCGCACGTCGTTGCCGAGCACCACCTGGCCCTCGAAGATGCAGCCGACGTCGATCTCGACATCGCTGCCGCACTGCAGCTCGCCGCGCACGTCGAAGCGCGCCGGGTCGGCCAGGCGCACGCCGGCTTCCATGAAGCGATCGGCCAGCGTCCGCTGCAGGCGGCGCTCCAGGTCGGCCAGTTGCGCCGGGCTGTTCACGCCCAGCACCTCGGCCTCGCTCGCGGGTTGCGCGGCGACCACCGGTGTGCCGTCAGCCACGGCCATCGCGACGATGTCGGTCAGGTAGTACTCGCCCTGGGCGTTGTCGTTCTTCAACCCGGCGAGCCAGCGCTTCAGCGCGGCCGTCGGCACGGCCATGATGCCGGTGTAGATCTCGCGGATCTGCCGCTGTTCTGCGCTCGCATCCTTGTGCTCGACGATGGCGCGGACAGCGTCGCCTTGCCGCACGATGCGGCCATAGCCGCTCGGGTCGGCGAGCTCGATGGTCAGCAGCGCGAGCCTGCTGCCGGCGCAGGCCTCGACCAGGGCGCGGGCCGTGGCGGCGGTGATCAGCGGCACGTCCCCGTTCAGGATCAGCGTGGTGCCTTCGGCGTGCAGCGCGGGCACGGCCTGCTGCACGGCATGGCCGGTGCCCAGTTGCGGCATCTGGCGCACGAACTGGAGCTTCGGCGCCTGCACCGCGGCTTCGACCTGCTCGGCGCCATGGCCGGTGATGGTGATGATGCGGTCGGCCCCCAGCGATGCCGCCGTTTGCAGCACATGCTGCAATAAACTGCGACCGGCCAACGTATGCAGTACCTTGGGCAGTCTGGATTTCATGCGGGTGCCTTTGCCCGCGGCCATGATCACGATGTCGAGCGCCATGCAACGTCCTTTTTGGAGTTCATTGATTATCGGTTCGGCGCTGGTCATGGCCAGTCTGTTGTCCGGTTGCGGCGCCACTCGTTTTCTCTACGGCCAGGCGCCCGAACTCAGCTTCTGGTGGCTCGACGGCTACGTCGACTTCAACGACGCACAGACGCCCCGGGCACGCGAGGTCATCAACGACTGGTTTCGTTGGCACCGCGCCACCCAGCTGCCCGACTACGCTCAGTTCCTGGCCCGGCTCCAGCCGCAGGCGCTGGAGCGCGTGTCGCCCGGCCAGGTGTGCCGCCTCTACGACGAGGCCTGGGGCCGCCTCGACCCGATGCTCGAGCGCGCGCTGCCCATGGCGGTGGAGACGGTGCAGAGCCTCACGCTGCAGCAGATCGCCCACATCGAGCGCAAGTACGCCAAGGTCAA
>Ga0307515_10011640_pt1 | contig 16672 bp, 17 predicted proteins | sample 17_EM_MG_FD_194513 | JGI IMG/M metagenome (GOLD analysis project Ga0307515, IMG submission 194513) | Populus trichocarpa ectomycorrhiza microbial communities from riparian zone in the Pacific Northwest, United States - 17_EM | ecosystem: Host-associated > Plants > Roots > Unclassified | place... | reverse complement strand
GGATCGGTTCCTCAGTAAGAGGACAGTGCTGACATGTGCTGTTGTTGTAGCGACGAACTCGAAAGGCGAGAAAGAAGGGTTCTGGGGTTTCGATCATATTGGGCAGATGGTTGATCACTTGGGGTTGGAGAGGCCACAGACGGGCGGTTGGAAAGCCATGTTATAAGAATCAGCGGGTTCGCTGTTCAATTTGATCGTTTTTGATTGTTACAATGTGTGCAGCACCAAGAATGATAATCGTCTGGAAACGCCTTACACCTCATCTGCTATGCAGCATGCCCAGCCCGTAACACCAAAACCATACCGCCATACGCCGTACCATCATACCGCTAGACGTGTCGAGGGAAAAAGTGAAGGAGAAAAGAGAATTAAAGAGAAAAAAACGCTAAGAACGCTAAGCGAATGACCATTTTTAAAAATACACCACCTCTAAATGCCGCCAGAGAAACGAATGTGGGGTATCATTTTATATACACTCTCGTCATCGATCCTATTTATCTGTTCCTTCTACATCACCTGTCTTCTTGAGCTCCCAGCTCCAAGCCTGCTGACTCCTTCCCTATCCTCTTTGCTGAACCCTGCATGCTCCATTAACGTTGTAAATGTTGTAGCTCCCGTTAACGGCCTCCCATTCTCAGCGAGCATTGGCGGTGCTTGCAGAAATGACGGCGCAGGCATCAGCACGTCGATCGTCTCCGTGCTATCGCTTCTCTCAGGCCCTGACTTCCGCGTTGAGCGCGTGGCTGAACGTGTGGTAGAGCGTGTGCTAGGGCGTGTGGTTGTGGTTGTGGTTGTGATTGTGGCTGTGGGGGTTCGAGTCGGTGTGGCGTAGGGATCGCGTGTCCGGGCAGTGGCTGGGACGGGGACCGAAGATGTCGGCGAGCGCGAGAAGCGAGAGAGGACACGTGGAGGTTGAGCCACGTCCGCACTCGTGTTGTAGCGCATAAGTGTGTTGTTCCTTGCTACCATCTGCGTCGTGGAGTTTGGCGACGAGTACGAGGGCGAGGCTGCTGAGCCGCTTCCGCGCCGGAGGAAATCTGTGCGCGCGGCGTACTGAGGATCGTAGATGGGGTCGCTAACGGTGCGGGCGACGTGGCCGAAGTCGCCGCTGTAGCGATTGCGCCGAGATTCCCGCCGCTTATTGATGAGCCAAATTACGGCGAGCGTCAGGAGGATTCCAAGAATTATACCAGGGAAAAAGCCGGCTATAACGGCTTTAGCGGGGAAGGCCGGGTTGGAGTGGGATGCGGTTGGAATGGGAGGGATGGAGGCGCTGGTTTGGGAGGAGGCCGGGAGCGCAGTGTTAGTTGTAGAAGTGGTCGGAGATGTCGAGGAAGAGCTAGTAGATGAAGCGGAGGAGAGGGTACACATGCCACCAGAGCATGTGTATCCTAGTGGGCAACAGCTGCTGCCGCATTGTGGAAGTGTTACGCCAGTAAGGTTGGCGGCATGAATCTGATTTTCGGGGTGTAGAGTGGCATTAAGTTGGCTAGTATCGCAGGTTATAGGCTGGATAAACTTACAGTCCTGACCAGCAGGACAGCATATTACGGAGGTTGTTACGACGTTGTTGAGTTGGAGGCATTTCGAGGTTGAGGGACAGCAGAAGTCAGAGGGGAAACTCTGCCCACATTGCTGTAAGCCAGACACTCCACCACAAGTGGCATCTCGACGAATTAGACCCACTGCCTGAGCAGCAGAAACAGCGGTGGTAAGGGCGGAGGAAGAAGGGACGGTGGCTGATATCAGACAAATTATGGAGAGCTTGTGCAAAATTAAGGAGCCCATTTTGGCGTTAACGAAAAAAAATCGAAGTTGTTTCCCACCACTCTAAGCGGATGATATATGCAGACAAGCGTTGCAATGCGGCAAAGAAAGATTACAATAAGGAAATAGAGTAATCTCTTGGTCTTCTGAGATCGACTCTTGGTGGACGGGCAGGATGAGTACGAAACACAAAATGATGGGGAAGGGAAATGAGATTAAGGGCAGCACAGCACAGTATATAGACAGACAAATATAGACACTCGTGGCTCTCGGGATTAGTCGCGCCTTCTCGCGCGCTCTCGAGCCATGACTGACGTCTACTTACCGTATAATCAGGTTGCCATAGGTCTCGTCATGTTCTGGAAATAGGGCTCAAGAAGCGCCGAGTGGATGGCAGCAGCTCAATCGAGTCGAGTGCTAGCACAGCAGCAGAGTAGCACTCGCGGGTGACTCTTCGTAACGTGTGGCTATGCAGCTGCTGTTTGCTGAAGGGATGAAACCTTTAGGTCGACAGGCCCGGCGGCTCTATGCTTCAGAGTTGGCCGCTAGAAAACGAAGTTCGCCCTGTGGTTGGCTGCAGCGCCCCATCGCGAAGCTCTTACTGGCTCCTAACTTGGGCGCTAGGGCCAAGCCCATCTCAAGAAATTATTCTACCTCGACATCACCATCACTTACCGCACCATAATGATAATACAGAGCCTATCCAGGCCGCAGAACCTCCTGCGCCCCGCATCCAAAGCTGCAGTAAACCCCCCTCCCCTCGAGGCCTCAAATCAGACCCGCACATCACTGATGCAGCTGCCATGTTTTAGAGATGCATCCCGCAGCTGTCCACACCGCCGGCCCGACGCCGATGTATCCATTCCGTCCCGCCATTGAAGGATAATGATGCCCTCAAACAGGAGGGCGTGCCCGGCTTCCTTTCAGCGGACTCTTTTAAAACTGCTTGGACTGACTATCAGGGGTGGGTTGTGGAGAGGCTGAATGACAAAACTGCTGGTAATACTCCCCTCTGCAACACTGCCCTCCGTTCACCCTCTCCTGCCCCTAAAGCTGCAGGCCTGAGGCGCAGATAGCAGCATGCTGAAGTGAACGGTTCAGGCACCCAGCTGGAACACGATGATCCGAAGACGGTGTTACTGAAAACGGCCCGCGACCCTAACTATGCCTCAACCTTCAACCATGCCTCAATGGCGTTCAACAACCATTTTTTTTTTAAGGGGATCGTACGTACAGCCTCGGCGCATCCTATCTGCTGATCTCCCCCTGGCGGTTTCTTGCTACGCCCCTCACCACTCTATAACTCATTGGCTAACATATCTCCTCACTGATAGACTCGTGATGAACACATCCCTCCCCCATCCCACGGGCTCGCCGAGGCAATCAACCGCGCCTTCTCCTCCATGGATTCTCTGCGCACCGAGTTCCTCGCCACAGCAGATGTCATGTTCGGCCCCGGCTTCGTGTGGCTCGTGGCACACTATCCCAGAGAGGACCGCGTGAGGCTGCGGATTCTAGCCACATACCTCGCCGGCTCGCCGCTGCCTGGCGCGCACTACCGCGAGCAGCCACAGGACCAGACCACACAGAACGCAGCCTCCCTCTCCGGCCTGTCGCAGGCTGAGTACGCCCGCCAGACCACCGTCCAGAACACTGTCGGCAGTCACGGGCCGCATTCCTCCCAGAACAGTGGCAAACAGAAGTTCGCTCTAGGCGGCGCAAACGTGACGCCGCTGCTATGCGTGAACACTTGGCAGCACGTGTGGTTAGGGCAGTACGGGGTAGCGGGCAAGAGGGAATACTTGGAGAATTGGTGGAAAAAGATAGATTGGAGTGTTGCCAACCAGTTGGCGGATTTAAGGTCGAGCCCTACTGGGCTATTTGTGAGATGAGAAATAGGGGGACTACGAAAATAAGATACCGCATACCTTGTGTACAGTAAGGGTCTACGCGCATCTCAGGGCTCTAGTGTATTGCCTGGTTTGGCAAGACAAATGGTGCATAAATTTTGTACAGGTAAATGTATTAAAAATGAAAGCATGATCAATTACATTGTGGGACCCTCCAGCTTTTTAAAGCCCCTTGACTTTTCCCTCCATCTCTAAGTCGGTAGTTGAAAATCAAAGTCCTCCAGCCAACCACCCGCTCGAGAATTTTGACAAAATAATTCTCGCGCTGGTCTCGGGTGTTATTGGGTACGAATTAATAATAACATAAGGAGGGAATGCTTCACACAACTGACAGCTAGATCTGTGTTGTTCCTTTCCATTCCAATCTAAAAAGCCTCTATACGGACTTAAATCTTGGTTCTTTACCGAACTACTATCTATACACATACAAAGCCTCCAATTTTATACTAGCTTTATCAAGCCTTTCCTTTCCCCTTTGAATTAGTATTCCCACCAACACCCCTTCTCCTCTCCCAGACCTGCACATAGCTCTCCTTTGTAAACAGCGTCTCAGCTCTCTCCCTCTCAACAAACAGATCCTGCACCTCCCACCACTCCTCCCTGCTCCGATCTCTTAACTGCACCCGCCACACCTTGCTCTCCTGCTCTCCCTCCACGCTATCATCCCGTGTCCGCACTGCTTCGTGCGTTATGTTAGCCACCAGGTCATACCAGATCGGCTCACCGGGCGGATAGAGCGAGGGGTTCGGCTCGACATATGGCGACATGTCAAGCGAGCGCACCGGGAACGTCACGATGGTCGGATTGCGCTCAGCAACAAACTTGTTGCGCGAGAAGCGCTTGATGTGGAACAAGAGGTAGGGCGGCAGCGGGTGCAGCAGGCGGTAGCGCACGCGGGTGTTCAGGCGCTCCTGGGCGCGGAGCCCGTCGTACTTGCTCAGGATGGCCGTCAGCGGCACCTGCGGGATGATGTTCTTGTCCAGCGCGTCCTGGAAGAGCGGCGCCGGGGGTAGGTCCAGCGTCAGGATCAGGTACCGCGACAGCTCGGTTTGCACGGCTGCGTCTTCGAAGCGTAGGCGGTCGCCGGCGTCGGCGCGGGCGGTGATTTGTTGCGATTCGATTTTTAGCGTCCCCTGGAAGACGCGCTGGATGATGCTGCTGCCGGGCTTGGTCTTGGATCCGCCGAGAGAGAGGTGGAGGTTGTTGAGGAACCAGGAGAGGAATTCGACGGGGTCGGACTGCGCGGTCAGGGTGAAGCGTTTGGAGGAGCGGAGAGCGATCTCTTGGAGGAGCTCGTGTGGTGACACATGTGCTTTGAAGGCGCGTGGGTTCCATATCTTGCGAACTAGTATGCTAAACCGTTGGGCGAGTTGTGGGCGGCTGGAGATATCTTCCAGCATGGAGAAGTTGCGGAGGGGGACGACGTGTGCGAGGGCATGGATGATGACGTTGAAGTAGTCGTTTGCCTTGATATTGTTCATGCCCACGAAGCCCGGGATATATTTTCTGCCGGACAGATCCCACGCCGTTTTCTGCTCCTTGTCAAGTCGCGCCACTTCATTGCGGGTGAGTCTGGGATCAACAACGAACTTGATGTCGTCCAATGACTTTGACTTCACTTCGTAGCCTTCAGGAAGCACATAGACCTTCTTAGTTTCCATGTTCACATAAACATGGTGGCCTTCTTCTAGGGCGTGGAAATAGGCTTGAGATTTGGGACCCCGACCTTGGTAGTATTTGCCGCAGACGAGGCAGGCATAAACGTTGATATTGGAAAGAGTGACAGAGCATAGTTTTTCGAAATCGAAGTCTAGGACATTGCGATTGATAGTGTCAAGGTAGAGGTCTGTATATCCTTCCACTGGAGCCTGTTGCCGTTGCGGTGCAGCAACAGCTGATTCTTCTTCGTCCTCATCCAGTGCCACCTCTGGTGTTGCTCCGGCTTCTTCAAGCTCTGTATGCTCTTCTTCCGCTGCTCCTAGTATATCCAGCTTTTCCCTATCCTCCGGGCGTGGGGACATCAAGTGTCCGTTGCTGGCCGGGTTGCCATTGACTGGTTCCGAGTCTTCAGCCTCATCGACGCGGGCTCGTTTTGAAGCTGGAGAATCGGCGGCGATGAGTTCTTCGAGAGACTCTGATGCTTGTCTCTTCCCCATTATGGATATATTTGATGAAGTCGCCGAGCTCTCCGCGTTGCTATGTATCCAATCTGAATATTAGGCGAGTCACAAAAACAGCTCCGCTGCGATGCAAACAAGCTCAACACCGCTTTCACGAAATTCTGAAAAGTCGCGTCCTCCAGGCACGACCAGTTGTTGCCCCACCAGACCCGCCGCAATACCCCTCTCCTTTATAACTATTTTACTACTTCAAGATGGTAGGTTAAATTTTTATTCTTGCAGCGCTCATGCTAACTATCTCCAGTCATACAATAACCCCACCCAGATATTTGCGGACGATGTGACGGAAGAGAAGGGAGAAAATGCGCGTCTCTCAGCTTTTGTTGGTGCTATTGCAGTTGGAGATCTAGTAAAAAGTACACTTGGACCAAAGGGAATGGACAAAATATTACAGTCAGCGTATGTGTGTATTGAATATACATGCATGGCAGAAGCTAATAGAGATATCCTAGTTCAACCGGCGAAATCATGGTCACAAATGACGGCGCTACAATCTTGAAATCGATCGCCCTAGACAATGCTGCGGCGAAGGTCTTAGTTAACATTTCAAAAGTACAAGATGATGAAGTGGGCGATGGTACAACCTCAGTGACTGTCCTTGCAGCAGAGCTTCTGCGTGAGGCAGAGAAGCTTGTGGATCAAAAGATACACCCTCAGACAATTATCGAAGGCTATAGAATAGCTAGTCACGCTGCGCTGCAAGCTCTGGAGAAGACTGCCGTAGATAGCAGCAAAGACAAAGCCGCATTCCGAAAGGACCTCGAGGCAATAGCACGAACGACCCTCAGCTCCAAGGTTCTCAGCCAGGATCGCACACAGTTCGCGAAGCTGGCAACAGATGCGGTGCTCCGCATGCAGGGCTCGACAGATCTTACGCATATTCAAATCATCAAGAAAGCCGGTGGGAAGCTGAAGGATTCATATCTGGACGACGGCTTCATTCTGGACAAGAAATTCGGTGTCAACCAACCAAAACGGATAGAGAACGCTAAGATCCTAGTGGCAAACACCGCAATGGATACCGATAAGATCAAAATCTTTGGCGCAAGGGTAAAGGTAGATTCTACGGGCAAGTTGGCTGAGCTAGAGAAGGCGGAGCGTGAGAAGATGAAGGCCAAAGTAGAACGTATCAAGGCGCATGGTATTAATTGTTTCGTCAATCGACAATTAATCTACAACTGGCCAGAACAGTTGTTCGCAGACGCCGGGATATGTTCAATCGAGCACGCAGACTTTGACGGCGTGGAGCGGTTAGCATTGGTCACCGGAGGGGAGATTACATCAACTTTCGACCACCCTGAGAACGTTAAACTTGGCCACTGTGACCTGATCGAAGAGGTTATTATTGGAGAAGACACGTTGATCAGATTCTCAGGTGTTGCCGCGGGCAAGGCTTGCACAATTGTCCTTCGCGGCGCAACAGAGCAACTCCTCGACGAGGCTGAGCGGTCGCTCCACGATGCTCTTGCCGTTCTATCTCAAACCGTCAAGGAACCCAAGACAACTCTTGGAGGGGGCTGCGCTGAGATGGTCATGGCCAAAGCAGTTGACCAAGCGGCGCAAAACGTAGCAGGGAAGAAGGCGCTTGCGGTGGATTCTTTCGCTAAGGCCCTACGGCAACTACCAACCATCCTCGCGGACAATGCTGGGTTTGACTCCAGCGACCTGGTCACGAGGCTGCGCAAGGCAGTTTACGCAGGAATGACCAGCTCAGGGTTGGATCTGTTGACGCCGGGCGGTGGCATTGCCGATATGAGGGAGCTCGGAGTGATCGAAAGCTATAAGTTGAAGCGCGCGGTTGTGTCCTCGGCATCCGAGGCGGCTGAGGTGAGCTATAATAATCGCTGAATTATAGCCTTGTCACTAACTATATACAGTTGTTGCTTCGGGTTGACAACATTATTCGAAGCGCACCGAGGCGGAGAGAACGAATGTAAGTAATGTCTGGGGTTTGATGCTCACTGCCAGGTATTACGTCTTGGGAGCAGGGAAATGGAACAACCAAAGCATTAGATGTATTCTATTACCATAATGTCAATGCAAACCAACTACCGTGTCCACTTTAAGGCCGATAAAAATTGGATGTGGCTCTGAGTGCGGCATGAAAAGGGTGCGGTAGGGTCTGGCTTTCTGTGTAGTTGTTGTTTTGTGTAGAAGACTGAGGATGACGTCCAGGCCTCGATCCGGACACCTGCACCGCTGCCGCACCAGCTAATGGTAGTCAATCCAGCTATGTTTCATCGTGTTGGAACGATCCTTGAGGTCTTAACCGCACTGCGGCTAAAGACAGGCGAGGGTTGAAACCGTGTGGACCTGTGGCACGGTTGCGAGTACTACCACATTACTCGTACGCAGTCCCCGTTTTTAGACACGACAAGCGCTCGAGCAAGGGGCAAACACGGCATGTCGGCTCAATCTCATTCCAAGCCTTCCTACTGCACTGCGTTGATATTTATTATATCAACTCCTTCCGCGGCCCTCTTTTGCTGGCAAAAGCAAACTCCAAGACTCTCGACATTGCTGACGATCCCTTTTCGTCTCCATCAATCAGCCTTATAGTATCGCCAAGTCGTCTAAATTAGTGAGCATAAGCGGCCCGACGGCTGGTTGGTTGGCTGGTGTGACAACCCTGCGCACTCACGCAACACTCAAGGGGCCGCCATTTCAGCTTCCTTCCCCCACGTCCTAAATCTCACTCCTTCAACTTCAGACCACAGTCCCCTCTATTCCGCCCTTTCTGCTGATGCTTCATCACCCCCATCACTCTAGCCTACTACAGGCTTCAACAATCGCATTGTAGAGCCTTTCAGCATGCCGCGTCGTCGGCCTCCCGGCGCGGGTCCCGGCCTCAGCACGACTCTTTTTGCCTTGTTATTCGTTTTTCCCTTGATTGCAACGGCCGCTCAGCAGCAGCAGCCGCCGCCGCACAATGGCTATCGAAGATCTCCCCGCGAGGATGCCTTGGTCGATACCATCACACCGCAAAGACACTCAAAAGTGGAGCAGGATCGACTCGCAAATTCGGCGAAACGCAGTCGACACACCCCCATAATACCCCAGAATGAGTGCGCCATTGCAACCTTGCCTTCAGCTCCAGCAGTGTCGAACGCTGCTGTCCGAGCACCGCCTGCCGGATCCGCCGCCTCCCCCTCAGGCGGCCTTTCTTCGCGACCTCGTGCGCGGTCTTTGCAGGATTGGGAAGTTGAGGACTTTGTTCTTTTGGCGACCGTTGATGGACACATACACGCTAGAGACAGGAGCACCGGGAAGGAGATATGGGACCTTGACGCCGGAAGACCCATGGTGGAGACCATATACCACCAAAAGAACGAGTCCGACGACAAAAATCCACAGGACAAGGCTTTCATATGGATCGTGGAACCCATTGAGGACGGCAATCTCTACGTATTAACGCCAGGGCCATACCCAGTTCTCCAGAATCTGGGGTTGACAATCAAGCAACTAGCGGAGGAACTCTCTCCTTACTCTAGCACCGACCCCCCGGTGGTCTACACCGCAGAGAAAAAGAACGTCATGTACGTTCTAGATGCCCGCACCGGAACGGTCCTGAAACGATTCAGCTCTGGTGGCTCAGCCGTGGTGAACGCTGAGAGTTGTGAGCCTCAAGTCACAGGCTTCGAATCCACAAAGCAACGGGAGTGTAAAGGCATTTTCAATTTAGGGCAAACGGAATACATTATCAGCATCCAAAACGAAATTACGGGCGAAAATATTTGCACTATCAAGTATTTCGAGTGGACACCGAACAATCGAGATCGAGACCTCCATGGCCAATATTTGTCCACAATGGACAACAAATACGTCTACAGCAAATACGACGGAACCATCTTTGCCCTCGACCATACTTTACACAGGAAGATATATCCCCAACGGCCTGTGTATACTAGAAAATTCTCTTCGCCCGTGGTGCGCGTCTTTGATGTTGCCAGACCCTTCGACGACGACACCTCAGAGCCTGCTCTTATCATCCTACCTCAACCTGCTGGCCCTGCAACCAGCGAAGATGGCGTCCAAGATGTTTGGGTCAATTGCACCGAGACTGGCAGTTGGTATGCCATGTCTGAGAGCAGCTATCCAGCTGTGACCGACGGTGCTACTAGAGCGCTATGCTACAGCCCTGAATGGAGTAGGGAGATGCTCGCCTGGGGTGGAACCCATTCTCTACCCGATGAAACCGGCTTAATTGGTGTGCACTCGCTGTCTCATGACGATGAACGGCGAGCCGATGTCCCGACGATTTCTGCACCTGTCGACGACCCTCAGCCTATCGACGAGACTGAAAAAGAAACTCCCCAGGATACGCTTTATCATACAATTACACCGAAGAGCAAGAATGCATGGTGGCCCTTGTTTATCACTATTATGGCTCTTACTCTTGGCTTGGGATCCTACGGATACGCGAAACCCACAGCTTTCGGCTTCGGCAAAAAGACATTAGCGCGGGTTGAAACACCGCTTATGACCGTCCCATCTATGGAAGCAGAACCTCCAGCAGTTGAAGACAAAACCCTGCCTGAAGCAGAAAAACGAACAGTGAGGTTCGTAATTCCAGAAGATGAGCAGGATGGGGATGCTCTATCGAGGACATCTACTTTGGATCAATTACCAATCGATATGAATGGCTCGGCATCTGAGGGCCTAGGTCAACAAGCTACGGAAGAAGGTGAAGGTGAAGCAGTCCTGGATCCGGCGAACCCTTCAGAGACTCCTAAACCAAAGAAGAAAGCGCATAGAGGCCAACGAGGAGGAAGGAAGAAGAAGAAGGCTACCAAAGAAGAAGAAGAAGTCAATCGAGCTGTCGAAGCTGCGAAACAGCTTGATCAAGAACATGCACTTCAGCCAGATGAAGTTACCATTAGCGGAGAGGGGATGCAGGATGTCTCAAACATCAAAAAGTATGTTTATCATCTATGTGCTTCACATTCTCGATATTTCAAGAACTGTAGTCTATCTGTGGCGACTGTTTCCGGTCCTGAGAAGATTTGAATGAGAGAATTCTCTCCTAATTGTATTTGCTAACGAATATAATAGGATCGGTAAGCTTACGATTGATTTTGATCACGTCCTCGGCAATGGTAGTGGAGGCACCTTCGTCTTTGAGGGCAAGTGGAATGTAAGTCTTGTTCCCCATCTGGATATGCCTAGTCCTCGATTGACCCTCCAAATCAGGAACGTGATGTAGCCGTCAAACGAATGCTTCCACAATACTTCGGCCTCGCGGAGCAAGAAGTAAAGCTCCTACAAGAGAGTGATCTCCACCCTAATGTTATTCGATACTTTGATGATGAAAAGGATGAACACTTCCTCTATATTGCGGTCGAACTCTGCCAGGCAAGTCTCTGGGATCTGTACAGAGACGGAAGGCCAGGCGAAGACATGACTGAGGACCAGTTAAGACTTTTCAACGAGATCAACAGCGATGTTCCTCGAGCGCTGTATCAGCTCGCTCTTGGGCTAAATCATCTCCACAGCTTGAGAATCATTCACCGTGACATCAAGCCGCAGAATATCCTCATCGCATACCCACAGAAGAACCAGAGGAATGGCCCACGCCTTGTGATATCCGATTTTGGGCTGTGCAAAACACTCCCAGACAATGTCAGCACACTTATCGGCACGACGGGAAATGCAGGGACAGTCGGATGGAAGGCGCCGGAGTTGATCCTCCAACCCAAAGAGCTCGAAGCCCGCCAAAACTCGACCGGCCACTCCCGCGACTCGTCTAGCTCAACCGACCCAGTCTCGCAAGGCGTGAAGCGAGCCGTCGACATATTTTCTCTCGGCTGCGTCTTCTTTTACGTCCTAACCAACGGCTCGCATCCTTTCGACGACGACGAAGGCTGGATGCAGATCCGCGAGCTCAATATCAAGAAGAACAAAGCCAATTTCAGCCGGCTGAGTCTCGGCAATGACTCGGAAGAGCCCATCAAGCTGATCTCGTGGATGCTGGAGAACAAGCCTGAAGACCGGCCCACGGCGCTGCAAGTGATGCAGCACCCCTTCTTCTGGCCGGCGGAAAAGCGGCTGAATTTCCTCTGCGACTGCTCGGACCACTGGGAGCGTGAGCCCCGCGACCCGCCTTCGGCGCACCTAAACATCCTCGAGAACTTGTCATGGACGGTGCTTGACAAGAAGCGCGATTTCCTAGCGAAACTAGACCGCAAGTTTATCGAGTCGTTGGGCAAGCAGCGGAAGTATACGGGCGACCGGATGCTGGATTTGCTGAGGGCGTTGCGGAATAAGAAAAACCATTATGAGGATATGGATGAGACGGTCAAGGCGAAGGTTGGGCCGTTGCCGCATGGGTACTTGAGATACTGGACGGCGAAATTTCCGAAGCTGCTGATGGCTTGTTATGATACTGTGTTGCATTGTGGACTGCAGAATGAGCCTAGATTTAGGCCGTATTTTGAGGGACAGGTGGCTTAGATGTGGTTGGAGATGGGATTGTACCATGAGGTTAAAGTGTCTGGTTCAGCGATGGTATGGACTGAAGAAGACTGTCATTTGTGGTACCATATCAGCAGTGGAGTCTTTTTGTTACAATTTTGAGTAGTATGGATTGAAGTATTTTTCTAGGCCGATGAGGGGTGTATGTAGATTATTCCCGTTCAGTTTAGAAAATCACCATTCTCTCCACTATTCTAACTACCTATAATGCCACCTACCTACTTCTAAGTTAATTAATTAGATTGCGTAGGGGCCTAAAAGACACTACGCGAGCTAATTTAGGTGCTGCTACCCTTAACGCCTGCAAACTGCCTTGGCAGGTTAGCCAACGCCCACGCCCACGCCTGCGCCTAGTATATGCGGTATTTTACTTAAATGCCAATAGCTCACGACGAGTTGAGGTATTAATGCGATTTACGTTTTGTAGAACTAGCTGTAAGGCTAAACTCACGCAATTTTTAAACTTAAAGTGGAAGGATCCAGGCCTATTTTGGGGAGGTGTATGTATATTAATTAGGGGGTGTATGATTACCACCGACCATTTTGTATGTAGTGCGATAGGATATGGGCGTTAGCAATTGGATGATTTGCCCATCTGCGGGGTAGCACTGTATTAATATTAAAAGCATGCTGCGTATATTGCATGAAGGTTCTACAAATGGTATGTTAATCGGATCTGGGTACCTCTGAATAATATGGGGCAAATGACTGGAGTACTCGTCGGTATTGATAAGCGTATCGAACCCCGCCAATAGACCTTTGACCGTTCCCGGGAACTTTCTCGTGATGCCCTGTCGCATGCCCCATCCCACCAAGATCAGCAACCTCCGCTATCCGCGCCTAATTCCCCTACAAGCTTTTAAATCCAATCCGTCTTCCAGATGTCTGAACCTTCGCCCTGCGCTCTACCCGCCAGCTCGCGTGTCGTCCGGCATGAGCACCGTCCTATCCACTCCACCATTTTAACCTCACCCGCCATCACGACAGACTTCCGCACCGAACTGCCTCTCCCTCGACTCCACAACTACTAAAATTACTAGTCTCCTCAATCCGCACCTACATCTCCATCTCTACCTTTGAGCCCGAACCTCTCAGCTCCCACCTCCTGCAATGCCGTCCCTCACCCGCTACCTCACCGCGCTCTTCACGCTGCAGCCCGCCCTTGTCCGACCCGTCCCCGCGCCCCCCTCCACCCACTCCCCCCCTCCATCACCACCACACTTGCCCCCAGGCCACCTCGGCGCCGTCGCCTCCGAAAGCGCCCTCTGCAGCCACATTGGCACCGCATTGCTGCAGGCCGGCGGCAACGCGGCCGATGCGCTCGTCGGCACCGTCTTCTGCATCGGTGTCGTCGGCATGTACCACTCTGGCTTGGGGGGCGGCGGGTTCATGCTTGTGCGGGGGAGCAATGGGAGTTATGAGTTTGTGGATTTTAGGGAGACGGCACCGGCGGCGGCGTTTGAGGACATGTATAAGGATGATGCGAAGGCGAGCATTTATGGGGGGTTAGCTAGGTGGGCTCTCTCTCTCTCTTTTCCTCTTTTTTTTGGCGATTCTGCTTTTGTTTGAGTTGGCTTCTTTTTTGGGCCGGAGGTCCTGTCCGATCTGGGATATAAAAACGCCAGTTCCTAGACGGACCCGGCAGTTTCCAGACAGTAAGTTGGGAGGGACGAGCAGTGCAGTATAAGTAGCGCGAGATAGAACGAGACGGAGAGAAACTCTAACTCGCCCACCCCAGCGGCGTCCCCGGCCAGCTACGCGGCCTCGAATACCTCCACAAGCACTACGGGAGACTGCCCTGGGCGGACGTGATGGCACCCGCCATCCGCGTCGCGCGCCATGGCTTCCGCGTCACTGAAGACCTGGTGAGCTACATGGCCGCCGCGACGGCCGGCAGCGTCGACTTCCTGACCACCGACCCCACCTGGGCCATCGACTTCGCGCCCAACGGCACGCGGCTCGCGCTCAACGATACCATGACGCGGAAGCGGTACGCGGATACGCTGGAAGCGGTTGCTCTAAAGGGCGCAGACGCCTTTTACACTGGTGCGATCGCCAACGCGACGATCAGCGCGCTGAGGAGGGCGAATGGGACCATGACGTTGGAGGATCTAAGGAATTATACCGTGGCGCTGCGGAAGCCGGCGCAGATTGAGTATCGCGGGTTCAAGCTGACGAGCGGTAGTGCGCCGAGCAGCGGAGGGGTGGCGCTGAGCGTCATGAAAACCGTCGAGGGGTATGAACGGTTTGGGGATCCGGCCTTGGTGAATCTGAGCACGCATAGGCTGGATGAGGCGATTCGGTTTGGGTATGGGGAGGTGGGTATTCGGTTGCTTGTTTCTTTTCTCCTTTCCCTTTCTCCTTTTTTCTTCTCTTTTCCTGTCCTTTTTTTCTCTCCTTTTTCCTCTCTTGAAAGCTCCGGTCTTCTGGCTGGACTGAGACTGAATGACTGACTATCTTTCTAGCGAACTAACCTTGGAGACCCATCTTTTATCAGCGGGCTCCAGGAGTACGAAGACGACATGCTGAAGGCGTCTACGGCCGCGGAAATCCGGTCGAAGATCTCAGACTTCCACACCCAGAATGTCTCCTGGTACGACCCGGCGGGGCTGGAGAGTCTCGAGACACCGGGGACGTCGCATATAGTGACGGCGGATGCCTCTGGCATGGCGATATCGTTGACAACGACTATAAACCTGCTGTTCGGGTCACAGGTAATGGTGCCAGAAACAGGGGTGATTATGAACAACGAGATGAATGTGAGTGCTATTACATACCTCTTTACCTTTACACTCACCGAAATGAAATACCAATATACAAGCACCTCTCCCAAAAAAAGAAAGCCTAAATTCCCGATCTTCCCGCTTAACTACCTCCCACCCCTTTTCTTCCCCCCCCCCTCCCCCCAAAACCCACATCTCACCACCCCGCTAACCCCAGGACTTCTCCATCCCCGGAACTTCCAACGCCTTCGGCTACATCCCCACCCCAGCAAACTACATCCGCCCGGGCAAACGCCCCCTCTCCTCCATCTCCCCCACCATCGTCGAGCACGCCAACGGCTCCCTCTACCTCGTTGTCGGCTCCGCGGGCGGCAGTCGCATCATCACCGCCACGATCCAGAACCTGTGGCACGTTCTCGACGCCGGCGCGACGACGCCGGAAGCGCTCGCCATGCCGCGCCTGCACGATCAGCTGATCCCCAACCAGGTCAGCTTCGAGTGGGCGTATGACAATGCGACTGTCGAGTACATGCGTCTGCGCGGCCATAATGTGACGTGGGTTGGGCCGAGGCAGAGCACGGCGCAGGCGTTGAGGAGGTTGGAGAATGGGACGTTTGAAGCGGCGGGGGAGCCGAGGCAGGTTAATTCCGGGGGGTTTGCGGTGTGAGGGTCGGTGGGATGAGCAATGGTGTAGATATTTAGAAATTTGTTTAAGGAGGTGCTGTACATATTCTAGCATCTAGTCGCTAAATACGTGATATCTAAGAGCTTCTGTGGCTTCTATATGAGCTGCGTGTCATGTCGGGACGTCCATTTCGAGGTCTTCTATTTTGAGATGTCTCCATCACCGCTTGTAGCTGCATGCATCCCTTGCTGCGGCTGTGCACTTCAGTGTATTAGCGCTCGGCCGGATAGACTGAGGCCTGCCATGGCGGGTTTTAACGTCCCTAGTTAGTGAAGGCCTGACAGGGACTGCTCCATACTTGCATCCACACGCTCATCTGCTCTTTCCCAGCATCAAGGCCTCGAGGGAGTGTCTTGCACTTGAAGGATGAGGGAGTCTCATGACTGTATTTCAAGAGCTTCTCGATCTTCAGGAGTTTCTCGGTCCTCCGGAGCTTCTTGACCTTCTCGACTTTCAGGAGCTGCTCGGTCTTCAGGAGCTTCTCGGTCTTCAGGAGCTTCTCGTTCCTCAGGGGCTTCTAAGTCTTCAGTGCCATCAGAAGCAGCGTCTGCGCCTGGTTTCCTGAATACGGCTTGTATCCAGCAACGGTACATCTTGAGTTTGCGTTGCCGGTTCACCAGCATGCGGCGGTCGACGCCCAAATGGACAATCTCAAACGCTGGAAATTCGGCCTCGTCAGTTTCTTGAGCAGAAGCATTGTCCGGCTGCGAAGGTTTCTCCTGCTGCTCCTCCGAAGGTTTCTCCTGTTGCTTCTCCGAATTGAGTGTCATATCCGCAACTCTCTCCGCGATCCTCTCATCGCCCTTCCCTGAATTATCCTCAACCCTCTTCTCACCCCCCATCTCACCCCCCTCGTTATCCCCCCGCTCACCCCCCCAAATCCTCTCCAACTCGTCCTTTTCAAAAAAATAAACCCTGGTCCCATCCCCCCTGACA
>Ga0307515_10011639_pt1 | contig 16673 bp, 1 predicted proteins | sample 17_EM_MG_FD_194513 | JGI IMG/M metagenome (GOLD analysis project Ga0307515, IMG submission 194513) | Populus trichocarpa ectomycorrhiza microbial communities from riparian zone in the Pacific Northwest, United States - 17_EM | ecosystem: Host-associated > Plants > Roots > Unclassified | place... | reverse complement strand
GTCGTCTGCCCTGCGGCAGACTGGTTGTAGAAGAGGTCGTCTGCCCTGCGGCAGACTGGTTGTAGAAGAGGTCGTCTGCCCTGCGGCAGACTGGTTGTAGAAGAGGTCGTCTGCCCTGCGGCAGACTAGTTGTAGAGGGGGTCGTCTGCTCTGTGGCAGACTGGTTGTGGTAGCTAGCGTCGTGGTGACGTGTCTTTAGGGGGTATACAACCGGCGGCGCCCTTGCGACGACGGACGGAGGAGCAAAGGGGAGGCGACGGACTAAAATTTAGTATATCTTTAAAGAAGAAAAATAGAGATTGTAAGAAATTTAGAATATAGCTAACTTTAATCTAGATAAATGGCTAAATAATTTCTGTACTAACTATGTAGATCCCGGAAGTGGTATAAGTAGCATTTTAATATAATAGCATTTCTTTAATTATAACCTAGATCTTAATATATAGGATCCTTAAGTCTGGGATATAGAGAGAGACTAGTATAACACTACTTTCTATAACGCAATTGTTACCGCGGTCACCTCCTTAATAAACGGTAATACGGATAAAGGTAATGCGAGGCTTATATTTTATAACGCAAACTAAACTAGGTCTTAAGATACTAGCAATGTATTTTATTTTAACTTTTAGTTACCCTATAAAAGGATATATAGGAGAGCTACCACAGATAACAATTGGTAGAAAGTTTAATCATATATGGTTAAATATATTCGTAAATTCCACAATTATCCTATTATAGAAACGCTTTGTGGCACGCTTAAGCCAACTTAAGAGGATAATAATAATAATGGAGAGTCTAGCGAAAATACAGCACCGTAAGAAAACGGCAGTTAAGAGTAGCGTAGCGGTAATAGAACCTTAGGGAATGCTAGTAATACTAATCTATTTATAGGAGGTAACGAAAATAGAGGTAGAAACCAGCCCCCTAATAATATAGTCCTAACTATAAGAGGTAACAATAATAGAGACAGAGGCCGGCCCCCTAGTGGCATAGTCCCGGCTATAAAAGGTAGCAATAGTAGAGACGGAAGCCAGCCCCCCAATAGTACGATTCTATCTGTAGGAGTTAATTAACCCCTGGACATTCTATCTACTAGGCCCAAACTATATACGTTTAGAGGATAGGTATATAATAATAGAGTTAAAAAGGAGATCGTAGGCTATAAACTATATGCTAGTAGATATTAATTGCTTCTATAAACCCCCGCTCCTTAAAGGGGTTACTTAAATTATAAATTAGTTATAGTACATCTTTTAGAAGGGGACGCTGTTATTAAGGGATATAAAGAATATATAACCGATTAAGGAGAACAGCTATTTCTCTTTAAGGAGAGTAGCATTAACCTTCTAAGAATTAAAACTAAAGTGGAGATAACTATTACGGGCCGGAGCGTTTTTAGACGCTATACTACTCCTCTATTTAGAGGATATTTAAACGCACTAATACAATATTTAAGGCTAAAATTTTTAGGCGAGCCCGGAATATATTAGTATACTAAAGGTATACTAGAAAGATATTATAATTGTCCCTAAGTTAAGAGTCTCCTATAAGGCCTCTACCGCGAATCCGGAATTTCGCCTTTAGTGTTTACTTCTTCCGAAACGCGGGAGAGAGTTATAAGACGTAAACGTTGGAATACTACTACTAGAACAATAGGAGCCCCTTTACCTCACTACGTAACCCCTCTACTAGATACTAGCTATACTGTACCTATTAGCCTAATAGCTACAGGACCTAATAACTAGCCTCTATATTTAAACGCAACCCCTTAGCCTCCCTACGCAACTCCTCTACTAGATACTAGCAATTAACCTCTTTTATAGGCTACTAATCTAGCTAGTTTAGGAGGATCTACTATTAAAGAACGACTTTTATATCTTAAAGCGATAATTGCAGAATTATTAAATGCGCAGTGTAGACAGAATAGGTAGATACGTAACTCTAAAAAATATATATAGCTAGAGTTGCGGGGCTACCTTTAATCCGCTTTAAACGTTACTTACTATAAACTAGCTTTAATATAGGGATAGATAGATAAAGAAAATAATAAAATTGCCTAATAAGATTTGCGTTGACTGCCTATAGCGGTAAGGCCTTATATTGGAATTAGTTTTATTCTATTTAGGCTTTCTTAATTTTCTTTAATTAATTAACTAATTCTCGCTTCATACTCCTATTAGAATTCGCGCGTTTAATTTTTTTTCTTACGGGTCCTTTAAGCTTAGCTATTCCATTTACCTTACTTAATACCTATTATCGGCAGGATCCTATTTTTGTATATAGAGAGAAATAGAATGTTTATTTACAGTTTAACTTAAAAGTAGAGAACTAATGTTATTATAATCCCCTCAAACATTCATTTTCCAAGGATAGAGGTGTAGGTATATTTGCCTAAAAAGCCGGCTAAGGAAATCTTACGTCGCTAACGTTTACGCAGAATATAGGGTTTAGGCCAAGCCGCCTTCCCTAATCTGACTTCCTTCCTTATTATAGAATACACTCTCGTCGCTTAGCTTATATCCTTTAGGCGTAACTCTACCGCTAGCTGCTTATGTTTACGATTAGGGGTATAGCTAAGTGACTAGTAGACCCGTAAACGTCTATAGTTTAATTAGGCTAAGGCGGGGGTGTATATAGGAATGCTAGCCAGGCCGTTTTTGTATAAAGTTAAGGGTAGCTTATACGCTCTTAGCCTAAGAAATAGATATACTATAAATACCAGTTAGTCTGCTTTGACCCCCCCCCCCCTAAGGTAAGTAGTTGAATTTAGTTCGTGCTATATAAGACAATAAGTTGTAAGGAAGTATGCTAGGAGGATTGCGGAAACGCCCCTAATGTATACTAGTAATATGTAAGTCTGTAACACTAAAAGGAAGAAAGGATATTACTATAATTTAACAAGCTAAGCGGTGCCGCCTTAACCGTCTATAGGGGCTTGATTTAAGGTTATTTATTTATAGGTATAAACATATGCTTAGGATCTAAGTATAAGAGGTTGCTGTGTTATAAATTATAGCGCCAATAGCGTTGGAATACGGATCGCCTTATTACCGCTCCTTAAACTATAGGATGATTTCACTAATATTAAGGCGCTAACTGGTAATACTCTTTTGGCTAGACGGGCTCTGTATAAACTAGTAACTATGCCGTAAATGGTTAGGTTTCTTAAGACCACATCTTAAGGGACTTTGGGAAGGATTAGATAATATAGATTATTTATCTTTCTTATATGCAGGCATATTATATAGTGATCCCTTAGGTTGCCTGTCCGTTAGTAGTAGCAGTATACATTAATAGCAATGCCGCGAGAGTAGGGCTCTTAAGTAGGATATACGGCTTTATGCGCCCTATTGTGTTATGTTTTAGGTAATAGGACGCTAGAGCATATTAAAAGCCCCTAAAGGGTATTTAATGGTGCAGCTTATAAAATCCCCTTACCTAAGATGGCGCTTTAAACTGTTAGTTAGCATTGGGATCTCTAAGTAATAGGATGTGTGCCGGACTTACAGCTCTTCTAGATCCTAGTAATTAGATACTTATACAAGCTAATAAGAATTAAGACTATATATAGTACTATTAGCTAAGTAACCCCAAGATCCGCATTTTATATTTCCTATCTCTATTAACTACGTAACAGCTAATGATCCTTACTTCTAAAACGGTCATATAATGTCGCTATTAGGGCATCCGGCCGGCTTTAGTTGCTATATGGCGGCGTAATCGTTTATAATAACTTTTAGTGGAGTATTTTAATATCCTAGGATGCCGGAATGCCCGTAAGATTTATATATATATATACACGTCCTCTTAATCTAATCCTTTCTCGCTATTCTTATTACCATTATAATTTTGCAATAATTAATTAGCCTTTAATGCGTTTTTAAGCACCACACTAGGATAACCTGGAAATTCGAGCCGTAATGGAATTTAACAACTTAGGCGTATCCGTAAGTGTAGAGCTAATAGATGTTAGCTATATAAATAATAAGCTAATTATTAATTAGGGTATAAGAGCGTTAATTAGTAAAAGCAAAGTGCTGTTAATGCTCTTTAATAAATTCGTTACTAAGGTTACCTAAGATATAATAGTCGGAATGCAGGTTTAGCCCAAGGTACGTAAAAGGGCCATTTATTAAGAGCGCATCCCGTTTAGTAGATCTTACCATTAATCGGCCTAGTTCCCTTGGCTCGTGCGCAGTTTATATAAGAAAGCCCTTAAGGCTACTTAATCTCTAGCTAATATGATCCTAGAGTACAGCGATATAAATGGCGGTATATAGGATGTGACTAAAGGGCCACAGCAGAAGATACCAACATCGGTTAAGAGTATTTCCTTATTACCTAGCCCTATTATAGGCTCGCCTTCTATAGAGGTCACTATAGTAAGGGATATGGTCTTTAAGGCAGTCTAGATTATCTACGGATTTAGCTAGCATCAGTAAGGGGTTCTAAAGGCAGTTTATTTAAGAATCCTACAAACGTTATAGGCGGATAGTAAGGAGCTTTTAAGCCTGCTAAATTTAGATGAGTGGTTAGATGGCTCTATATAGATACGTATACTAGAAGCGGGATTGTCTAAGACCTAAAGAGTTACAATATTTAATATGCTGGAGTATATAGGAGCTTAAAAGTGGTACTATAGGTAGGTCAAACTGGCGCAAGTTATAATCTGCACTAAGAGGAATAAGCTAGTAGGCTATAGGGGCGTATTAATTTACATACTAGATAGAATATAAGGTTAGCAAATAAGAACTAAGCAACCTAGAAAGTAGGTTAAAGGTGTTAGGAGATTAACTATAGGAGAAGACTATAGCAGATCTAGTAACTTAATAAATATTAGTATTATGGAGAGGAATAGATAATTATAAAGGAAGCGGATTAATATATAGCTTAATAGAGGGCATAAGCTAAGCATAAATCTTGTAAAAGAACTTAGCCTAAGGATACTCTTTAGCCTAAATATCTAGTAAGCGGCCTGCCCCCTAAATACCCATTAGCTGCTAAGAAACCAATTTTAAGTAGGGAGTATACTAAGAAAGACACAGAGCAACTTAATATCTTAATTAAAAATATTTAGGCAGACTTAAAGCGTATATAACTGCTCTAAATTCTAAGTTAATAGTTAGAGCTATTAATAAACAAAGGAAAGCCTAACCTTTACTCCCTATTTACTTCGCTAACGGTAGAGAGTCTTATATTAGAAGAAGAGTATAGGGAATTAATGGCTACTTTTGCGCTAGAGGCGGTAAGTTACTTATCTAAGGAAAGAAGCTTATGGACTAATGCGGATATTTCTAGTATAGGAGGCGATACTAAAGGGATCCTTAAATACTGCTGTTGACCGCCTAATAGAGAATGTCAGTATTAAAGTCCTAAGTAAGCGGAAGCTTAAAGAAGATAATAGTGTCACTATAGAGGACGGAATAGAGCTACTGTATAATATATTTAATAGGCTTTGCTAAGGTAAATGGTTTAATAGGTAGCTTTTAATAGCTAGTATAATAATGTCCAATAAACCGTCTTTTATAAGATACGGTTATAGTATTCCGCTAAACCAATTTAAGAAATTCGGCAGGAATGGTAAGATGAAACGCGTCGCTAGGCCTCTAGCGGGTTGAAGAAAGAAAGTTAAAGCGTTCTATAGAGAAGCCTAAAAAGAGTATAGAGAGGAATCTCGTCTAGTGTACTTTTGCCTATTAAACTGTAAAGGGAACCATTTTACATTACTTAAGATAAATAGGCAAGAGGAAAAGATCTATTATTATAATTTAATAGTAAATAGAGATGTTATTAATAGTATATTAAAATTGACTTAAGTTAGGAAGCTTGTATAAGTAAGTTAGGGTTTAGCTAAATAATTAAAGATATGGCTAATATTATAGCAGAAGGAGTTTAGCTACTTAAAGTTCGAATATATTAAGGCGGTACGTACTAGAACCCTAGGTAATATTATTACTAATAGGCTGATTTTAGACTTTAGCAAGTAGCCTACCCCCTAATAGAAAGATGGGTCTAGCTACGGCCCAATAGTTGTGAAAAACTCAGCGCTTCGGATAAATAGTCTTTTAGTTAGTAGTTGGCACGACGTATTAGATCCTAAACGCTTAAGAATAGATATTGTAGAGGCTTTTAAGACTTGCATCTTGGAAAAGGCTCTATAGTAGACCAGACGTGCTTAGAACTTGGGGCAGCTCTCTAATAAATTTAAGTAAAATGACCGGATGGGTTCGGCTACAGGATCCAATAGGCCTAGCATAGTCTCTATAAATAACTCGATAAAGGTTAGTAGATATATAACTAGAGGTATAAAACGGTTAAGAGTATAATTACTTTAGAGAAAGGCCGTATAGATCTAGTCCCCGATTTAGGTAAGATAAAATAAAAGAAGGGTTACTAGGGAGGCTTTAAGAGGCGTAGACTTAGTATATTCTTTTAGTGCTTTATAATAAGTTTTAATATAAATTACTTTGCGTTTTAACTATTATAGGTTAGAGTTAATCGAATAAAGTTTATCAGCTGCGAAGTAAGCGAGCTTAGTAGTCTTAGTAGCTGATCTAAAGCTCTCTACTAGCAATATATAATTAAAGAGATCTAAGGGCCGTTTCCTTAGCACTTGCCTCACGGCGGTGTAGTGGTTGTGACGGTTCTATCTTAGTATGCTAACGAGTGTCTTTATATATAATAGTTAGAAACTCCTAAGAAATCTATGCGCTTATTATATAATCCTTATAATCCTTAGCTACTAGAGAATTTAATACTCTAAGCCACCTTCTAACTGTACCTTTTGGTCCTTAACTTAAGCTGCCTTCTTCCTTAATTATTAGTCTAACTTATTTGTAGTTATATATAATTACTTCTGTAAGATTAGTACTATGCTTTCTAATTATAGGTGTTATAGAACAGCAAGAGCCCCATTTCTTTATACGCCTTCTTTTATATAACTAAAGCTTTTTAATCGCTACTTTATGGCTAGCGTCGTTTATAATACTAAGTACTTCCATCTGTTTAGATTCTTCTATTAAGGAGAGAGTAGATGCTTACTTCTTTATTACCACCAGTTAAACAATTCTTAGACAATCTGTAACGTCTATACTCTTAAGGACGGCTTTAAGGACCTTTTTTAGCATAAGTAATAGTGTATATGCATTAGTAGGCTTATCTGCCAAATACTTATAAAAGGTATAGAGGGAGGGTATACTTATACTACTAAGAAGGGATCTCTAACCCTCTTTATCTAGGTTGCTAAATGCCATTAATAGAGGTTTTGTAGACATATTAAAGACCTTACTTAGTATATATATTTATTAGAGCGAGATAGAAGGCACATTATATAGGAGGAAGCTGTAAAGAGTATTTAGGACCGTTTTAAGGAACCCCTAAATTTAGAAGCGTGCCCATCTAGGCCCGCAAGCGGGCCCGTTATTACGGCGCTAGTGGAAAACGGTACTGGCAAATTGCCGTCAGATTGCCGCAAGTTGCTATTACGTAACCAGAGGATTGTATATAGCTTTGAGCGGTACTTCCGTTCTTCCCCTTTCTTTTCTCTAGCTTTAGATCCTCGTTTATAGAAAATCTAATTATATAGGCTTACGCGACCTTCTTACCGTGCTCGTGCCTCAATTGACCAAGTCGCTAATACCCGTCTTCCTTAATATACTTAGAGCCTAACCCATCTTTATAGGAGAATTAATGGACGTCTTATTAAAAATATTACTACTTATTGTTTTAATATCAATCTTAGTGCATGTCCTCGCATTTTTGTTTATAGGGGGTCTCCATTATCTTATTAGAAATTCTAGTTAATAAAATCTAGAATAACAATGCTCCTATCGACCTAAATTAGGTTGTCTTACTACCCCGACTTAGCTACCTGCCCATTAACTTAGTTATTGACTTAGTTACTTACCCCTTATTTCTATTGCCACCCCCTACTACCCTTATCTTTCTTATTCCCTCTACCTTTCTTATATATATATAGAGGTCTTAGAACCACATTTTAATAAATAGAGTCCTTATTCTTTTCTTATAATTAGTGCACGGATTACTAATCGACAGCTCCTTATACCTTAATTAGCCTAAGTATTAATATAATTTTCTATTAAACTGCTCTACGATTTACTATACTTAGCTACTTCTCTATTATAATGCGTCTTAATTCTATCTAGCTTCCTTAGGTTTTATACTAGAGTTAGCGCCAATAGAGCTATATATAAACCGATTATTCTAATTATAAATTTGGCCGTTACGGACTAGTATCTACTTTGCGTAGTATAGACACTAATAAGCGTTATAAATAAGCTAGTAAACGAATTAAGCAGACCGTGCCTTTATCTAATAAGTTAACACATATTCTCTATATAGCTATAAATGACTTATAAGTATATCCGAGCAATTAACCATATATAATTCTTTTACCACTTCCGCCACAACTAATATATGCCAACTGTTTTAACAATATAGCAAACGCCTGCTATAGGTAGAAGCGGCATATTCTTAACAGTATATTAGACGAATTTCCCTCTTTTACTATTACTAAGACTATTAGAATTTTAAAGAGAGGTAAATATGCTAGGGAACACAACATATCCTATAAGGATGAGCCAGGAAAAAATTGCAGTAAGGGCATTATGCTAAGTGGAAGCTTTATTTACCTAGATAGACATTACTATATAGGGTGTTTATATAGTAGGTGCTTTATAAGGTATATATTTCTTATCTTAATTTAAGGCTTTGGGGTTTCTAGGAATAGGTTAAGGTTGGGTATATTAGGCGGCAAAGGGAACGCTAACTGGCATACTTATTATAGATATTATATAGTAGTAGAGCTAGTTTAACTTAATAAGCCATACTTAGTACTATAGAGGGCCTTTTTATAATTATAATTTATAAGGGGCCCAATTCCGGTCCCTTTATATCTATAAATAAACTTCGGCTATATCCAGACCTAGATAACTAAAGGAAACGAGCTTATTTATAGCAAAGGGTACCCGTTCTAGGGCACCTTATAAAAGTCTTAAGTAATAGTAGTTAACGAGTTATATATATTCTTAGCAGTGGCTTAGCAAATGTTAGGTATACTATATTCCCGCCTCATTAAATTTAATACTTAGCCTTTTAGTAGTAAACTAATTTCTAAGGCTATACCTACTCCCTCACCGCCTTTAATATCTTATTAACCATCCTTATTTACCCCCTTTTACTCATTAACGAGGTTTAAGCTTCCCTACAACAGCTACTATTAATTTCTCGCATTTAACTATAAATTACTACTATAGCTAATAAATATTTTAAAGAGCTAATATGTTCTCCTAGGAGCATAATAAGCATAGGAGAAATATGGTCCAACATAATTAAATATACTTATGCTCTAGATATCGGCGCTTAGGACGGATTAGAAAGGAATAAGGGAGATATAGCTAAGAAACACTGTAACGATTTAGATATTTTCCTTAGTTCTATGTTTTAGGACTTTATAGTTATACGGAAACTCCTAGTAGAAGCTAACGCGGTATTATAAGGCCTAGGGATTAATAGATTTATTAGCAAGGTTAGATTTAGTGCTTTGCTAGCTATAGGGAGGCCTATAGCAGGTAAGGATTTATATATATTTATACTATAGGCACTTATATTACACTATAGATTTAACAACACCCTGTCTATACTTCTACGCTCAAAAGGTTATAAGTATCGCCTTTTAGAACCTATATAGACTCTAGATACTTAGAAAAAGCGCAACATCCTAAAATTTAGGAAAGAAGCAGAAAGAGTAAGATACAGTTCTCCTTACTTTACCACCCTTACTAGTGCGCGAGTAAATATACTAGTGTATAACAATTTAACAACTCCTTAACTCTAAAACTGTGTCCTAGGAGCTTTAGTGTGCTGTCCTAATCTTATAGTACTATCTAAACCTAATACTTAATCGGGAGCATTTCCCTAGGATTTCGTGCTAGTGGAGTGGAAGCGATATCCTACCGTAAAAGGGTTATATACTGAACACTTAAGCATTATATACACCACCCGCGTCGATCTTAGCACAGTTAGTATAAGTATAGGCTGCAACGAAAATAGCTCTCCCTTAAGTTTTGCTATACTGTCAAATTTGTATTTATTATGGATAAGGGAAATAGCAAATTATCTACACCCTATACAAAGGCGCGAATAAGTATGTGAAAATTTGGAATCTATAAACTACTTAAGAGGCTGAATAGCGGGAGAACCGTTATATCCTAAAGGTCTTGCAGCATATACGTCTTACAAACCTTAGTTTACTTATAATTACCATATTCAATCTCTAATCGCATAGCCACGTTTAATATTTATTATCTAGATATTCACCCCTAATATATATTATATTTAGTACTTAATCGGGAAAATAAAGGGTTAATACTCCGGATAAGTAGGCCAATAGTGCACCTAATATTGTTTACCACGGCGTCGAAAGCTTCTTCTAGGCGTAAATTAGTAATGTTAACGGTTAGGTTAGGTTTCAAAAATAAGGCTAAAACCAATCCGAAATACGATTTTAAGGCTTAAACCGGTTACAGAACCGGTTAAACCAGATTAACTAGATAATACATCTTAAAAGTATTTATTTAACATCTCTCCCTATATTACTAGACGCACCCTATAACCGGACAAATTATAGGTACTTATTCTTTATAACTATCTTGACTTCGCATATATATCTATATTTCTATATTTCTATACTAGTTATATATAATAGTTACTTCTAAACTCCTAAGGCCCCTTATACCTAAAAATTATAACTATATTACCGTCTTATTACTTAGTTAGTAGAGAGCCCTCTTTTATAGTAAAATACAACCCTAAGTACTATAGCTCTACTACTAGGCTCTTATTACTTATAAAATAATAAAAGAATTATATCCGAACCTAAGAGCCTTACTATTGTTACAGTATCGTTACAGACCCTAGTTAGGGGCTTGGCCGAGCCGAGCCTTGGCGCTATATATATAGACGTGTCCTTTCCTCGACCTTCTTCCAGTCCTTATCTTGGAATTCTCGTTCACTGGCTACCAATAGATTCTGTTCTTTTGACTAAGCCTTCACAACTATAATACTAGGAAGTTATTATTAGCTTAATAGCCGCCGTAGACTATAAATTTAGGTAACATTACTATGCTGGTTAGTACCTCTAATTAGAATAGAACAACCCCGTACGACTTATATAATAATCACAATGTAATTTTGGCTTATGTTACATTAGGTTACCCCGCCTGTGGCTGTTTGCCCAGCCGTGAAGCCTGTGCGCGACACGAGAAGCAACACCAACTTCGGTTCTACCAGTTCGCCAACTCAGAATAGCCCAGTGATGTTCTGACGATCATGTTACAGGCTAGCAGCTAATGCAAGCCTTGCACCGGGTTGCGACCAGTAGCAAGCCCTGGCCACACATCCAGGAAGGGCTGAAGTGAGTGATCTTTAAACCGATTAGCGGTGCCCAAGAGCGCAAAGTCAGACGTGGTGGCTGAAGTGGACTGACATCGTGTGATTGAAAAGCAGCGTTAGAGCTTAGGTACATAAGGGTGATGCATTGCGGTTCTCGAGCTTTCTCCAGAAGGCCCTTCATCTGATTCAAACTGCCGCCATGCCTCATCCAAATCATCAGTTCAACATGAGTGACATCTCGGAATGGCGAGCTCTCAAAATCCAACAAGTCGATGCGAAAGCTCTTTTGCTTGGGACCGTGAAAGAGGATGATCTGCCGGTGTCGTACATCCCATCTTGGACGGACAAATCCGACATCGCGGTCCTTACATGGCGCTGGGACGGCAAGTTCCGGGCCCTTGGTTCACTCAACGTCTTTTGTGCCATCATTCGAGCAAAGACGCTGGGCATTGGCTATCTCCTCATTGACGCACTGTCCATTGACCAGGATCTAGGGGAGGAGGAACTCCTACAGAAGGTCATCGAATTCTCAAAATTCTACACAACCGTCCAAGTGATCGCAGCCTACGACATGCCTGGGGAGGACATCCGTGAATCTATGCTGCGGCCATGGATATTCAGCGAAGCACGACTATCCCACTCGAACCCGTTTCCTATCCAATATGTTGGTCATGCCGGCACGGGACTTTGGCCAGCCAAGCATAAACCAGAGTATGTGAACGTCAGTAACACACCATTTTCAGAAACTCTGCTCTATGTGTCCTGGACATCAGGTTTCACTCCTACCATTCTTGGCCTTCTGTTTGGTTACATTGGAATGCACTCGATTGGGGACCTTGCACTCGTGATCCCCTGCTTATCTACCGTGCTTAGGCGCGCGTACCGGCGCATGAGTCGCGAAGACTATCTCCTCTCGGCTGCATTACTTTGTCAATGTCATTATCAGGATCGGGAGGGCAAAACAGACAGAGACTGCGATTATTCCAGACCAAGACTAGAGATCGAAGAGCTCAATTTTGACCGATATACGTTCAAACTCGAGAAGGAACATGTGCAATCCGATTATGGGGTGAAGGAATTTGGCATTTTTCTTGATGGTAAAAAACTAGCCACTTGGGAGTATCAGAATGTTTGGGGTTATGGCAACACCTTCATGTTAGATCCACAGGACGATGCTGAGCGCATTCTGTTCGAAGCGCTTGGGTTCTCGCAATCAGCGTATGACGAGTATGCTTCCCCAGACGTGCGCCAACCTCGACTATCGGCCCTAGTTGGGAAAGAAAAATCCGCCTTATCGGTTCCAGGACTAGAACTCACGGTTATCGACCTAGAGACCGAGGAGCAGAGTACCGTGTACAGCGAACTTGATCATGGGGATAGAGGCTACTTTCCGAATCCATCGAAAGCGTGCATCTACCTGTGACACAGGCTTTTCATGCTACTACACGAGCGTCTGGAATGGGGTGCCGGCGTGAATCCAAAGTATTAATGAAGGTGTGGATGTATTTATTAATTTGAGTCAGGCATTTAACTGATTCTTGGATAGACGTGTGATATTGATACTAGTAACAGTCTTGTATTTCGACGCTACGTACTAACACTTTCGAGCCAGAATTGGGCCTTCGGTGCTCATACGATTCGCGGCCTCTTAAGGCTCAATGGCGAAGAATATCAGCTTGATGAGATGATAATTGGTCCCAATTGATTCCATAATGTTAATAGGCCTGAGAGACAGTCTCGTTAATCTTCTAGTAGAGCCAGAGCCTCGGCAGGCTGCAATATGCACCTCTGCCCTAAGATATGAATATAGTGGGAGGGCCGTTGGAGGGCCGACGTATTGGTTGTTGTAGTCACGAAGATGAAGCTGGAAAGCATATGGCTCTCTACGAGTAGGAGCAATTGGGTAGTATTGGATCTCGCCGCAGGGATTCGAAGTTATCTGACATCATCGTTAATTTGCTATTGCTAAAGCGATGCTTAAATATATCTTACCGTTGCAAACTTAACTTTGCGTTGACTGTCTGGCTCACTGAGAACTACAATCATGTGGCCAGCGACGCCCTTTGGGAGGGAGTGTAAGCGATACCTTCCTCTTTACAGGTTAATTGTGTTTTGAACCTATAGAGTTTTCCCTGCATTCCACGTCTATTCTTTCTCGTATAAGTTGCCATCTGGAGTTGGCTCTTGTGTCCGGATCGAAGGTGAAGAGAGGTAATGAGATGGAGGCTAGGCGTCGAAGAGCTCGGTGGTAAGGATGAAGCAGAAAGGCAATGAGACCTCTATCTGGACGTAAAGTAGCAAGCCCGCTTCGCGGTGGACCGTCAAGGAGCTCAGTGTACGGGGTGACATCTGTTCGAGAGGGAGGCTGATAACCTTGCCCCATAGCGCGGAGGGGTGGCGCGCTCGCGTAGAGGAGGACAGCGGCGAATTCGAGGACAGAGTGGCTGCAGTCAGGTGCTGTAAGCGGTCCGGCGGCGCGCAGCCACAGCCTAACAGCCACAGGCGGGGTAACCTAATGTGACATAAGCTAAAATTACATTATGATTATTATATAAGTCGTACGGGGTTGTTCTGTTCTAATTAGAGGTATTAACCGGCGTGGCGATATTACCTAAATTTACAGTCTATAGCGGCTATTAAGCTAATAATAACTTCCTAGTATTATAGTAAGGCTCTTATATTTAGATATAATCCTTTTATTATTTTATAAGTAATAAGAGCCTAGTAGTAGAGCTATAGTACTTAGGGTTATATTTTACTATAAAAGAGGGCTCTCTACTAACTAGGTAACGAGACGGCGATATAGTTATAATTTTTAGGTATAAGGGGCCTTAGGAGTTTAGGAGTAACTATTATATATGACTAGTATAGAAATATACAAATATAGATATATATGCGAAGTTAAGATAGTTATAAAAAATAAGTACCTATGATTTATCCGGTCATGGGGTGCGTCCGGCGACGTAGGGAGGGATATTACGTGTTTTAGCGTGTTTTTTTGGCCTTGGCAGAGGCTAGCCTTATTTAGGCTGTGGCGCTTATCCTCTTAGGGTAAGGCTTAGTAGGGGCTTATAAGAGGCTCGTATAGAGACCCGTGTTTATATTCTGGCCAGAGCTATCTAGTTTTATTAGATAACCGGCTTGTCAAAATGCCTAATAACCGATCTAAATTAAGTCAATCAAACCAACGAACCGGTTACTCTTAAGATTTCGGTTAAACCGAACCAATCCAAAGAGTAACCTAACTATTGACATTACTGGCATAAACCTCGTCTGTCCTTGTTATAAGGATAAAAACCTCCCCTCTAATAGAGAAAGGTCTATTAGATCCTTATCTTCCACTAAAACATAATATCTTAAAGGGTAAAAAGTCTATATATATTCTAAACCGGTTATAGCTACCGCTAAGATAAACTAAGCATGCTAAAGAAATGGGCTTAGTATAAATTATAAGTCATCCCAATATAAGGGAAAGGTCAATAGCGTCCCTCTCCGATTCCGGAATTAAAAGTATGGTGTTTATCCTATTAGTAATAACGTCCTTAAAATATATTTAAGGGTTTAGTATACATTTATTTATATTATATATCTTTATCCTTTCTCTCTTTCTTATATACTCTACTGCTACTTGCCTTACCTTTAATAGCTTAAAGGGATTAACTAGGAGGCTATATACTAAACTCCAAGCGCTGCGTTCTATAATCTTAAAGTTTATTTAGATTTTCTGGGTCTCTATCCTCTGGTTAGAAGGAGAAGTTAGGTTAGTAGTATCTATTGCTACGGAATTTATATTATTCTATATAATATAGGTGTTTTTACTAACTTCTATTTAGTTTTGCCGTGTTTAATAGTTGTTTTAGGGTGTAGTCTTTAATGCCTAATTTCCTTTTACTAGTTCTTAGCCTACTAGTTCTATAAGTTGGTCTAGGTTAATCTAGGTAATTCGTCTTTAGTCCTACTTTACTGTTAATAAAGGTTTTTGTCCTCTTGCTAGTCTCTTCTACTCTTCCCTTATAGTCTTTTTTTCTTTCCTTACTTGTATCTCCTGTATCTGTCTTTCTTACTTAAACGTAAGCCTCTCTTACTTAGCCTGCCGCTACCTCTCCTCTTTAAGCCTCTCTTGCTTTATCCTCTCTTGTTTAAGCCTCTCCTGTTTAAGCCTTTTCTATTCTAGCCTCTTCTGTTTAAGCCTCTTTTGTTCTAGCCTCTCCTACTTAAGCCTCTCCTACTTAAGCCTTTCCTGCTTAAGCCTTTTCTGCTTAAGCCTTTCTTGTTTAAGCCTCTCCTGTTCTAGCCTCTTTTGCTTAAGCCTCTCATATTCTAACCTCTCCTGCTTAAGTCTCTTTTGCTTAAGCCTCTCCTGCTTAAGCCTCTCCTGCTTAAGCCTCTTTTGTTTAAGCCTCTCTTGCTTAAGCCTTTCTTGTTTAAGCCTCTCCTGCTTAAGCCTCTCTTATTTAAGCCTCTCCTACTTAAGCCTCTCTTATTTAAGCCTCTCCTACTTAAGCCTCTCTTGTTTAAGCCTCTCCTGCTTAAGCCTCTTTTATTTAAGCCTCTCCTATTTAAGCCTCTCTTGTTTAAGCCTCTCCTGCTTAAGCCTTTCTTATTTAAGCCTCTCCTGTTTAAGCCTCTCCTGCTTAAGCCTTTTCTGCTTAAATCTCTTCTGCTTAAGCCTCTCCTGCTTAAGCCTCTCCTGCTTAAGCCTTTCCTACTTAAGCCTTTCCTGCTTGAGCCTTTCCTGCTTAAGCCTCTCTTGCTTAAGCCTCTCCTATTTAAGCCTCTCCTATTTAAGCCTCTCTTGCTTAAGCCTCTCTTGCCTCTCCCGTTTAAGCCTTTTATATTTAAGCCTCTCCTAGTTAAGCGTCTCTTGTTTAGCCTACTGCTGCCTCTCCCGCTTAAGCCTCTCTTACTTAAGCATTACCTATTTAGGGATTTGTGCTTACCTATAAGTTATACCACCGTTAATATTAGTGCGGTTTAGCTTTTTAAAAAAGGCAAGGTATACGGATCTTCAGATAAAGAATAACGTTATTCTATTAGATTATACCCTATTAGTATATAGCTTATTTAGAAATAGTAAAAGCTTATCTTATTTGTAATTGTAAATTTTTAAAATCCCGCATCTCTTTGGTAACCTATTAGAATAATTAACATTAACTATAGCTCTTATTTCCTCCTCTGTTATCTCTTAAGTAATAGAAAAGAAATCTACTATTCGATCTATAAAGCCCTTAAAGGTAATAGGATTATATTACTAGCGGCCT
>Ga0307515_10011638_pt1 | contig 16674 bp, 13 predicted proteins | sample 17_EM_MG_FD_194513 | JGI IMG/M metagenome (GOLD analysis project Ga0307515, IMG submission 194513) | Populus trichocarpa ectomycorrhiza microbial communities from riparian zone in the Pacific Northwest, United States - 17_EM | ecosystem: Host-associated > Plants > Roots > Unclassified | place... | reverse complement strand
CAATTCCCAGTCGACAAGTCATCGCCCGCCGAGTCGTCCGAGCCCACGCCCATCCCCACGCTCACGCCCACGCCCACGCCTCCACATGCATCTGAGTCTGAGTCTGAGTCTAAGTCTGCTTCTGAGCTGCCAGCCTCTCGGCCAGTGTCCGAGTCAGCGTCTGCTCCACTCCGACCCCGCGCCAGAAAGGACTCTCGAACCATTGCACCCCGCTTCAGTGTCCCTATCCCAAGCGCAAATGCCCAAGGTGCCAAATCCACAGACACGGTCACAGCCACAGCCACAGCCCGATGCGCGATCCCCCGCCCACCGTTCCCTGTCAGGCCACTTAACTTTAACAACCTGCCCGCAAATCGCAAGCCCACATTTGATCCCATCGTCTTCAATCCCGTCCAGTGGTCCCGTCCCCGCGTGTCCTCGCCTCTCAACACCAACTCAACGCTCTCGCCACTCGACTCCACCTCCACCATCCCCCCACACATCGCTGCTCTTCTCTCCACACCCGGCTCCCTCCCTACCCGCGCCCGCCTCCACCCCGGCTACCTCCTCCGAGCCCGGCCCCGTCCTGCACAGGCCATTCTTACTCCTTCTGGAGGATGGTCACTCAGGGCCACCCTCGCCCGCGGCGGCAAGAACGACGAACTCCGTCGCTGCGCCCTCATGAGCTCCGAGAGTGGCCGCAAGCTCGCCTGGATGGGTGGCGACGTCCGCGGGGCCGTCGAGGTCTGGGAGGCCGAACAAGCTTTGGAAGGCATGGAGGATGAGGAGATGGAGTTCGATGACGATATCGAGGAGATCACAAGCGTCTATGTCCAGCCATGTGACGAGAACGACGACGACGAGGAGGTCGTGTGCACTGGTGAGCGCAAGGCCGAGGAGTACGTGATGAGCAAGAAAGCAGCAGTGGTGTGCTGCCCATTCGAGTTTGAGGGACCAACAACGTGCACTGAGCTCGATGTCGAGATGGAAATGGAATGCGACGTCGAGATAGAGATGGGGATGGAGATGGATTTAGAGCAAGGAGCCGTCCATCACACGAACGCACACGTGCACGCACACAAATTCACAAATTCACCCGCCACCCAGGGGAGAGCATGGAGCGAGGTGTTCCAAGTCGAAGATGACGATGACGAGCGTCATTGCTAAATCGCTAAATCGCGTTCGTCTCGTCTACTCCTCTACCCCCCGCCGCCAGGTCAACCTTTAACCTTCAAATTTCAAATTCCACCCAACAAGCAAAAGTTTGCTGTAACCTGGGTCCTGTCACTCGTTTCCTCTGTTTCCCTTTCGCGTTTGCTTCTGCCCGGCATATCTATCTATATATTTCGGACTCAACCCACGCTCGACAGCCTGTGCATATATATTTTCGACAGTCAACACTGGGCTTGCCGGCAGCCAGTATCCAAGCGCCCTTGCGCTGCTTTTACGCTTGCAGGGTGTGCGGTTCATTCGACTTATCTCTCTATCTTGCATTGTACTTCCTTTTGCTTTTCTTTTCTTTTCTTTTTTTTGGCCTTGGCACTCCCGCTTCTGTTTGGTTTCGGCGTCATGACCCTTCCTTTCGCCGGCGAACACGATCCCTACGACTGCAACTCCACCGTAAATGGGCCACTTCCCTCTCTCCTCTCCTTCCAGAATTATCACCTAATCTCCACGCCACTGTTCGTTTGAACCCGACCTCGACATACGCTTCATTATTCCTCCGCTCACTTCACACACCAGTCCCATACCCCTCACTCTCGCCGACTACCTTCAAACCTCTGCTCTACGATCTCTACATATACCTACTGTCTACTGCTCTTGCCCCTGTGCCTGAGCCTACCTAATCCGATCACACCACGAAACACCCCGACCCACACGTCTCCTGACTCTCCGTCCGTTTGTGTTATTACCTATTCCCCATCCTCGCCTTCTTCCTATGCCCAGTTTCCTGATTTACCTATGTGCACTTAATAGTGCGCGTCCACTCCTTTAATCTTTTTTCGATTTTTTTTTCTTTCCCTTTCGCCCCCTCTATTCTCCGTCTACTCTCTCTCTCTCTCTCTGGTCTTTGGATTGGTGTGGACAGTGAACAACCGATGTAGCCTTAGCTCTCCCTTCCCCCTTTCTGTGTTGGCCCGCTCCCCACAGGAGGATGACTCCTTCTAACAAATATATTAGTAGTATGGCTGAATACAGAAAGAGTAAAATTTCGTACTTGATGGAGGGCATGCAAGAGAGAGGCAGTTTAATTTGGGGCCAGCGTTTAATTGTGCAAAGGGTTTGGACCTCGCCGCCACTCAGGAATTTTCAAGCGTTGTGGGTCGGTTATCATCCCACCATTACTCTTTCGTTTCTTGCAATTTTGTCTTTCGCTCTCTTATTTTGACTCGGTAGCCTACGTACCCGCCTATAGCTATGGGGCAGAGATACTTACCTCGATCACGCACTCTCGGGGATGTTGGGCATGATGCAATGCATACAGAAGCCCATGGCAAGAAGTCTGGAGGGTGCTCCTGTCTTGTTCTTCTCGTCTACGAGCTACGAGGAGTTTCACCCCGAGATCCCCGTTGGCCCCCGTTGGATGACACCGCTATTCATCAAGCGTCGTCCTCGAGACCTCGAGAAGTCTCAAGAAGAGTTTCAAGAACTACGTGATATTGATTTGGCCATCTCACCGCTCAGTATCAACTCCGATCGATCGGCGTCATCGTATGGCTGGAGCAGGGCAGTTGCGTTGTCGGGGACGCATCGTGTGGCCATATATATCGTATATCGGGGTAGCAATCTCGGGTCGGTTGACCTAGCTCGGCAATAACCGAAGCAGGTCAACTCCAGGCTCGCTTACAAGGCCAAGGTTGGAAATTGAATGCCTTAGATCCCAAGGGGTATGATCACTAATAATAGTATACAATGTATGGCGCGTATCACGTATTCATCTAGGTCCTAATGTTCTGTACATTCATTGAGGCTGGTATAAATTGCATGCTATATTAATCACAAGCACAGAAGGAAATGACAGCGCTACATCTTGGTGAAAATTTGGGCCCACGAGGTCCCGAAGGCAAAGTTGTCAAAATCAAGCGAAACGGTTTGGAAGCGAGAGGTCAGAGGGATTGTGAGGAGAGCAGGTGAATGTAAGCCTGGGCGAAAGTCTAGGGGCACCCAGTACAGTAACCCACGCTCCGAGTCGCGGACCCAACCATCTGGGTCTGGCCGTGAACGAAGAACGGTGAGCATTGAGCTACAAGAAGAGAAACGTTAGCCTGAAAATTGGGTCACATATATGGACATACCTGTCACCAGTCCCGGGGACTATGGGCCGCTCATTGGAAATAATAGTCCCAGCATCCCAAATTCGGATGGTCCTATCTTCAGATCCGGAGACAATGTACCGTCCACCAGGAGAGTAGGCAACAGACAACACCCAATCGGTGTGCCCTTCCAGAGGTTTTCCCACTTGCGCACCGGTCTCAGCATCCCAAATTCGGACTGTCTTGTCAGCGGATCCAGAGATGATGTACTGCCCACTGGGGGAGTAAGCGACGGACTGAACCCAGTGAGTGTGTCCCTCTAGGGGCGTGCCTACTGCAGCACCGGTCTTGGCATCCCATATTCTAATGGTTTTGTCACCAGATCCAGAGACGATGTACCGCCCATCAGGGGAGTAGGCGACGGACTGCACCCAGTGAGCGTGTCCCTCTAGAGGCTTGCCAACTGTATCACCAGTGTGGGCATCCCAGATACGAATGGTCGTATCAAGGGAACCCGAGATGATGTGCTGCCCATTGGGAGAGTAAGCTATGGATTGTACTCTCTTTGTGTGCCCTACTAGAGGCTCTCCAACTAGAGCACCAGTCTCGGTGTGCCAACTTTGAATAGTGTTTTCGGTGGATCCAGAGATGTACTGCCCATCGGGAGAGTAGGCAATCGACCGTACCCTCTGAGAATGTCCGTCTAGAGGCTTGCCAATTGAGGAACTATTTTCAGCATCCCAGATCCGAATGGTGTTGTCGGCGGATCCGGAGATGACGCGCTGCCCATTGGGGGAGTAAGCAACGGACTGCACCCAGTGGGTGTGCCCCTCCAGAGGCTTTCCAACGGCAGCAGCAGTTTTGGGATCCCAGACTCGAATAGTCTTATCAGCGGATCCAGAGATGATATATTGCCCATTGGGAGAGTAAGCGACTGATTGTACCCTCTGAGTGTGCCCTTCCAGAACTGTGGCGTTAGCCTCAGCAGCCCAGATTCGAATGGTCCTGTCATCACATCCGGAGATGATGTACCGCCCATCAGGGGAGTAAGCAACAGATTGCACCCAGTGAGTATGCCCCTCTAACGGTTTGCCGACCATAATACCAGTCTTAGCATCCCATACTCGAATACTCTTGTCTGCGGATCCAGAGATGATGTGCCGCGCATCGGGAGAGTACGCGACGGACTGCACCCGTTGCATGTGGCCCTCTAGAGGTTTTCCGACTGCAGTACCGATATCGGCATCCCAGATTCGAATGGTCTTGTCGCTGGATCCAGAGATGATGTACCGTCCATTGGGAGAGTAAGCAACGGACCAGATGCAATCATTATGGCCCTCTAAAGGCTTGCCTATTGCAGTACTAGTATTGGCATCCCATATTTGAATGGTTTTGTCGGCAGATCCAGAGATAATGTGCCGCCCATCGGGGGAGTAGGCAACAGACTGTACCCAATCGGTGTGCCCCACTAGAGGTTTACCAACTAAGGCACCAGTCTCGGCACCCCATATTCGAATGGTCTTATCAGCAGATCCGGAGATGATGTACCGCCCATCAGGAGAATAAGCAACGGACTGCACCCAGTGAGTGTGCCCCTTTAGAGGTTCGCCGACTGCGGTACCAGTCCGTATATCCCATATTCGAATGGTCGTGTCAATGGATCCAGAGATAATGTGCCGCCCATCAGGAGAACAAGCTATGGACTGTACACTCTGAGTGTGCCCCTCTAAACACTTTCCGGCTTCACTACCAGTTTCAGCATTCCAAATTCGGATGGTCTTGTCAGCGGATCCGGAGATTATGTGCCGCCCATCTGGAGAATAAGCGACGGATCGCACCCTCTGGGTATGCCCATCGAGTGGATTGCCAACTGAAGCACCAGTTTCGGCACCCCAGATTCTAATGGTCTTGTCTGCAGATCCAGAGGTGATGTACCGTCCATCAGGGGAGTAAGCGACGAACTGCACCCAGTGAGTGTGCCCCTCTAGTGGTTTTCCAACCGCAGCACCCGTCTTGGCATCCCAGATTCTAATGCTTTTGTCACTGGATCCAGAGGTGATGTACCGTCCATCAGGAGAGAAGGCAACGGACTGCACCCAGTGAGTGTGTCCCTCGAGAGGCTTGCCAACTGCAGCACCAGTGTGAGCATCCCAGATTCGAATGGTCATGTCAATGGACCCAGAGATGATGTGCTGCCCATCGGGAGAGTAAACAACAGACTGAACCCGACCAGTGTGCCCTTCCAGAGGCCTGCCAACTTCGGCACCAGTCTCAGCATGCCAGATTCGAATAGTCTTATCAGCTGATCCGGATGCTATTCGTCGACCATTCGGAGAGTAAGCAACGGACTGCACGGGCTGCGTGTGCCCCATCAGTTGCCTACCGACCGCAGCACCACTCAGAGCATCCCAGATTTGGATAGTCTTGTCAGCGGAACCAGAGATGATGTGCCGCCCATCTGGAGAATAAGCAACGGATAGCACCCTCTCTGTGTGCCGCTCTAGAGGCTTTCCAACTACAGCACCAGTCTCGGCATTCCAGATCCGAATGGTCTTGTCATCTGATCCAGAGATAATGTACCACCCATTTGGAGAGTATGCAACAGTCCACACTCTTCCGCCATGCCCTTCCAGAGGCTCGCCAACCACCGCGCCAGTTTCAGCATCCCAGATTCGAATGGCCGTGTCAGAGGACCCGGTGACTATGTGGCACCCATTGGGGGAGTAACTTATGCAATTGACAGCATCGGTGTGTCCAACCCATTCCAATGGCGGCACTGGCCATGATAATAACCCTCCTCTTTGCACATTGATGGATTTAGTGAAACTTGTGCTGAAGATATTGGATAGATGCGATTGTGATGGTAGAAAGGGTTGCGTTGATATATAGGTGTGTGGAGCACTGATAGAGAGAGGCGTGTGGAAGGTGACAATGAAACGAGAAATGTCCTGGACCTTCTCCAGAAGGTCCGAATCGGAAGCCTGTGACATAGGAACTAGCTTGGAATGCAAATACAAATAAACTGGAGCGGTACTCACATTGATCCACGACATTACTCTTCGAAGCTTGGGAGCACCAGTTGGGACCAATCCCATTATACTCAGTACTTCAACCCAGAACAATGGGTACAACCCTCCAAAGAATTCCTTCAAGTTTCCCAACAGGCCCCGCTTGTGATTGTCGGGAGTGCAGCAAAGATGATTTGACCAATAGAGAGAACTATATTGCAAAGGGTCGGAGATGTTCTGTTCGATTCGGGATTGGAGATCATTTATGTCTGCATTGGCAAGCCGGGAGTCTTCGAGTTTGCAGATATTGAAACGGAGCTGGTTAATCATCGTCTTGAGGCAAGCAATTCCCAGATGCACATTCGCGTCTTGGATGTCGATTCGATAGTCGAGTGGGCAGCCATCGCTGATAAAAAAATCGGAAATAGACACATGCCGGACACGAACCCCTCTGTTGGCCTTTTTCTCTCGATATAGCAGAGAGCTGAGATCATTCACCAACTTTCTGACAAAATGAGGGCTCAGTCCCGCCAGTTCAGCAATGGTGTCCTCACATAGCGGGCGGTGTGGAGCCGTTGCAAGAAGCACGCCAACTGTCTGCCGAAACTCGGCACTCCGGTGCACCATTCGTGCTTTGAGGATACCGGAGTAAAGTCCGTAAAGAGATTGCAAGCCAGCACCTCCTGAGTCTTGCACGGTCTCCTCCAAAATCTTTGTCGGGTCCACACAACTCTCAAGGGCAAGAACAACAGTCTTGATGAAGATGAAAAGTCCATTTGCCCGAGATATAACTCTATCGAGGAGGGATTCTTCTGGCCAAGGAGTTGGGAGACCCCATCTTCCTGCCACCAGATTGAGCTGATTCTGGGCAAAGCTTCGCAAATCGCCAGTGGCTTCTTGATCTCTAGCCAAGTCAAATGATGAATACGACGATCGGACAGCGGCATTGAAGAAACTTTGGATGTCGGCTTCGGGTCTACTCGTGATGATAATTCTGAGCCATGGGGCATGTGCTGTTGCGTCGGTTAGAACCCTCAGGAGGGCTGGGCGACTCGTATCGTCGCCACATTCATCAAGTGCGTCAATGACAAAGACGAGAGGTTGTGAAGGCTGCCGAGGAAGACTGCTGATGAAGTCAACAAAGAGTGAATGCTTCATCGACCCGGGTGAGAGGTGTGGGTCGTTTCGAAGATATTCCACCACAACCCTTCGAAAAGGGGAAAAGATTCTGGCGAGTTTGTAAATGAGAGTGGGGAGGATATTTCTAGGCTCATTCAAATCATGGTCATCCCTCCGGCAGAAAAAGGCTCCGGCCAGGTGCTTTTGGTCGTGAAGCCTTTCACAAATCGAATGAGCTAACGATGTCTTGCCAATCCCAGGTACGCCATAGATCCAGTGTGTATTGTTCTTGTCCTTCTTGTCCGATTTATTGGTCGCCCAGGTTATGATTTGTCCAAGGAGAGATTCGCGGGTGCCTTCCATACAGCAGAAGTCCTGGTTATAGCCGGTCTCGACAGGTCTAAGCCACCTAAGACAAACTTCGTGATCTACTAGCTCTACAATAAACCGCTTAGAATGATCCGTGGCCGGACTGGCATAATGATTACTTACCACTCTCCCTGGCAAGACGGAGAGCCTCGACATTCATTGCACGATCAAAATCTTCGATGACCTCGGTCAACTCTCTGTCCATTTCTTCGATCATTCCCAGGTGGCCCAGCCCACCCACCATTCTCTCTGCGACAATTAGACCTTTCCAAGTCAGAAAAATGATCACATACCAAAACGCCCACGTTTTACATAGTCGCACGTGAATCTTGCAACCCTTTGCATTGTTTCAAACATTCGCGGGATGGTCTTCTCCAAGATTTTTGTCTCCTCACAGACGTATTCATCTGCGACTTTGTCTGCAAAAAACAAAATGCGCTGCAGCCGATTGAAAAGGTCAAACGGCATATGATCGTAGTCATTTTGTTCCCTCAACAACTAAACAGCCAAAAAATTACTTCTGCCCCTGATATGCCAGGAGCGAGCACGAACCTCGAGCGTGGCTCCGGCAACACCGAAGGCTGCGCTTGCAATGTCATTCAACTAAAAACTGTCAAGGTCTTGCTGGTTTCCATATGGCAGGACGAACCTCTGCGAATACGGCCCCAATTTTAACAACCTTCCCTAATACCCTTTCCGTCGATCTTTCCATCAGTGGGGAATATTTCTCTAACAATTCTTCAAGTACTTGGAGCGACGAGCGTACAGATTCTGCCTATGTGAACCCCGTTAATTCGTTGGGATTGCAGGTGCAAAGAGACGAACAGTAGCATTTGTAGAATATCGCAACATTAGCGAGCAGCGATCATTCCCAAAACCAACGGTCTCTACATTTCTCTATCAGTTATGAGCGGATCGGTTGGGGATCACGACTGACCCTGTACCGTGATATCATGTGCATTGGAGGCCCGATAATCATTGAAGAGTTTTTGAAGGTCGATTACTTTGTCCATTGGGCCCTTCTTTACCCACCGTAGACCAGCACTCCTCATTTGTATCTCGACTCGCATCTGGGATGTCGGAGAAATCCTCCTATATACACACAGCTCTTAGCAATTGCACATCGTAAAGAAACGGAGGACATACGGGCGTCGCACTGGTGCCCAGGTGCAACTGTCTTTCCTTTGCAACTCTATCTCCTTATCTCCTACAAACAACTGCAGCCGATGTATTGGGTTTGGGCCATCATGCAAAGTGACTTCTGTGTGTTGGTTAAATAAGTGGTGTGGACCTAGATTGAAGTGAAATGCCATACGATCGAGGAAAAGCCTCAGAGATCATGTCATCAGTCACAACTATACTACGCAATATGACTCTGTAGGGTACTCACAGGTTCATTATCTTGGCTGCTCGAGTCCCCATATTTGTTCGCCCTGTGGTTTCGGATCAGGAGAGGATGAGGCTGCAACGTGGCGTAGGCGCAGGCAGCCCGTGTTTGATAGCCGATGACAACGATCAAAGTCGGAGTACACTAAGTTTTATTTCATCCGAATGTTGTGCATTGCAAAGCTCGATCCGGCGAGTTAAGCACGCGTGCGACTGCGCGCGCTACAGATGAGTAACTGTTAGACATCGGGAGCTTTCGGTAAGACTCCATACGTCTGCCATGCCCACGTTCTATCGCTATGCCTAATCGTTGGAGACAAAGTGGTATGACCTGCGTGTGCCATGCGCATCGCTCTACCACGGACTAGCATTATTACGCGACACGGACTTTCATGGTTCCATTATCTGATGCCTGTACATATAACTACGGTCCTTAGACACGAATAGGATGAAGATTTGTAGGTCATCATTCCTTACTTCCCCTTTCATACCGGTCATCAAGAGTAAGGAAACACCGGGTCGCTATTGGGTGCATACTCACGACTACCTGTGGTGAGGGTTTTTGGGAGAGAAGAGGAGGAGAAGATACGCGGTTAGTCCTAACTACTGTTACAAGCCAAAGAGCAAAGGAAGATCGAAGAAAGATGAGTATAGGACCAAACGAGGTGCATCTATGTAAATTCAAGGCGAATTACAGTACATAGTCAAAATTTGGGCCATTGGAGTCGCGCGTGATTGTAAGGACGGGTGACGTACATCAGAGGGCAACAATGGTTGTGTATTGTAGCTATGACTTGCTGTGACTACTCAAAGGCCGTAGTAACGCGGTAATGCGGGGCCTCCCCTTGCACCGCATGGGTCGCACGCCGGCATACCGTGGGCACGGCGCCAGATAAGAAGGCTCGTAATGCGTGGATGTATATTTCCATGCTATATTCCTGACAAGAACGTGTGCGGGATTGTTGGTACAGAGCGCCCTTCGGGTGATAGGACGTGTTAGGAATCAATTTTAATCATCCGCGCCTTTACAATCCACCTGTGCGCGGCCAGAAAAAATAATGGTAAGAAAGATCGAAACACACCTGGTGCGTAATCAGACGGGAAGGATGGATCGGGTGGGGATCGACAGATGAATGTTTGGGAATGGGACCAAACCAACCAGAATAAGGTGACGCGGCACTCGACAAACGAACACTAGCTTGTGCGTCTCCACATGTAAAAGTTCAATAAGCCAGTGCTCTCTCACAGCACGTCAGTACGCCTAACCACTGTGACTTGCGGGAATGCCAGCGGCAGCGAAGGTGCTGAAATAGATGCTGATAGCACGTCAATGACAGGGATCAGAAGTACCGAAGAATCCGGGAAGTGGTAAAATGGCATTTGAAGATCTAATTTCCTGTAACAAGGCCAGTACTATGGGTCATGCATCGGCCGGCTGGCCCGAATACTCACAGACAAGATCATTTAGAACTCCTAAGACGCAATGGGTAGTAGTCTGAGGCTCGCTAAAGATTCGCGACATAATTGCTTAGACAACAATGACCGGCCAGGTACTTTCTCAGTCGGAGGAGCTCTAGGTACGGATGGTCAATCGTATCGGCGGTGTCGACGAGCCCGTCCGGAACCAAAAAATGTCCACAGCGCCTTCCAGTTCGATAAATGTTCTCTTCAATAAGTCCTTCAACGTCAATTGCAACGCCATTTTGATACAAATGGACCCTAAAATGCGTCGGGACCTGGAATTTTCTGTGTTATATGCCACTGTGTGTCCATCGAGCTGATGAAGACCTGATCACAGGTCATGAGATGCCTTACTTGTAGATGACCTAGATGATTATCAAGGCCCAATTGCTGCATCTCCCACGAAGGGTGATTTGTGGCCGAGCCGCAGAACAAGGCTTGGCCTCCATTTCGTCAGCGCTTTCCTTTCGCGCTCGAACCCCAATCCTGCAGAGATTATGAACTTTGATCTCCGCTGCTTGCAATATAATCGTTCCGGGCGCCTTCTGGTCCCTGTTGTGGAAAGGAGCTCGAATGATCAAGGAGTCGTGTGGCCAGTGGACTTGCAACCTGCGCAAAAGGTCGTACAATGGCATGGCTGATCAGCGTAGCAGGTAACTAATTGAAGTGGGCCGCAATGTATTTATTTGACCGTCCACAAAGTGCGGAGGTTGGTAAAATGCGCCAGATATCTGGAACCCAGAGCCCTGTGGGAGAGGTAATAGGTGTAAAAGGAATCACAAGAAGCAGGCACAGATGTTGCCTAGAGTTTCCAATCAGCCCGGCGCGGTATGAATAGGCACGACTTCAGCCCCCACCTTGTTAACCACAACAATGGGGTAAACCCATTCCTCCACTCCTTTTACCCCAGCTCCCTTACGTGTATAGAAATGCCTTGTCTTTTGGCAGTCTTAAGCAATATTGTCCTGTCGGGCGTCTACTTGATCAGGCGATTCGCCGCAACGACGCTCCTTACCCTCTAACATATCTTCCAGAGTGTAGGACACCAGTTCATCGTGGAAATATCGAGATATGAGCGACACGAGGCGAACGGCAGGTTTTGCTCCACGTCCAGTCTCATGTCGTCCCAGCCATCTCGACCGCAGGCAGCCACGCAGCACGCAACCGCCTCACCTTTCTCAGGCGTACCTATAAGAGGCGGATCGGACGGCGAGTTATTTACAGCCCCCACCTAGCTTCTTTCATCGCCTACTCCGGGAGCGACACTTTAGCTTGGAAGTTTTGTGGAGCGCTTCGACACTGGGGTCCAGCTACACTTGCAGAGGACGCACAGAATTTAGTGGCATTCCAATAACTGTGAAAATCGGAGGTCACCTCGGTCTAGGTGATTTGGGCAAACCGACTTCACTCTTGCGACGCCTCATCGGCGCCCCTGACTTACACCCTCTCAATCTGGCCTGATATATGAGGACTTTGAGGCTTAACTCGACCCATGGGTTGTCTCTGTTCTAGTGCGCACTTTTGTCACGACCCGGGCTGTTCAATTATTGACAAGGCGTGGTTTATTATTACAACTCCCACCCTCCCACTTCACCCCCGGCCGTTGTTGCCTCTGCCTCGATTACCACTCCGACCAGAACCACCACCACCAGATTCACCACCGCTGGGCGGTGGCGCCGCCAGCAAGGCCGCCATCAAGGACACCACCAACAACACTGCTGTTGTTGCGCCCGCCTCGACACCCTCGCTGACAGAAACACCTCTGTCGCCACCACAACGACCGTCGTCAGAACCACAACGACCGTCTCCAGAATTACGACGACCGCCTCCAGAACCCCAGCGACCCCCGCCAGAATCACAACGACCACTGCAAGAACCACAACGGCCCCATCCAGAACCACAACGGCCACCGCCAGAGCCACAAAGACCGCCTCCGGAATCACAGCGACTGCCATCAGAACCAAAACGATCACCACATCGACCACCGCCAGAACCACAACAACCCCCGCCAGAACCACATCGACCCCCACTAGAACCACATCGACCGCCTCCAGAACCCCAGCGACCCCCGCCAGAATCACATCGACCCCCACCAGAATCACATCGACCACCGCCAGAACCACATCGACCCCCTCCAGAGCCACATCGACCCCCTCCTGAATCACAACCACCGCCTCCAAAACCACAGCGGCCCCCTCCTGGACCACAACGACCACCGCCAGAGCCACAAAGACCGCCTCTGGAATCACAACGACCACCGCCAGAACCAAGACGATCACCAGAACGACCACCGCCAGAACCACAACAACCCCCGCCAGAACCACATCGACCCCCACTAGAACCACATCGACCGCCTCAAGAAACACAACGGCGACCGCCCATTTCACCTCCCCGCCCTCCAGTTCCTCCGGATCCACCGTCCCGGATCCCTACGCCCGATCCGTCCCCTGGACCTACTCCACCTCCCCAGCTCCCAGCTCCTCTGTCCATTCCGCAACCTCCAGCATCGCTACCTTCCCCACCTCCTTCCCCTCGACCTCCCTCACGTCCTACTTCCCAACGAATTCCTACCGTGCTTGTCATATCCCCGCACGAAGCCCTAGAGGACGATCAGATCAACCTCGTAGATGGCGAATACATCTACGATGTTGAGCCAATAGACGATGGGTGGTGGAGAGGCACCACGGCGGACGGGAAAAGGGGGTTGTTCCCCGCCAGCTATGTCGAAGAAAGTGCGGCTCCTATTGAAGCCGAAGTACCACCGCCCCTGCACCCCGTGAGAGCAACCTCGAACTCAGTCGCTTCGGGCATACAGAAGTCGCAACAGAGCCAGAAAAAAAAGAAGCGGAAAGGGAAGGGCGGCGATGATGATTCAAAGTTCTCCAAAGCGCTACAGCCAGCGCCGAGTGCAAGGGGCCGCTCGGCACGTCAGAACAAGTTCTCGCTTTTAGATAACGAGGCGATGGTTGAATAAGTGGCGCGGCTGCTAATGAAAATCATTTACGCTCACTGGAACGTGGGTTGTGCTCACGCTCCGTTGAGTGTTCTCCTCTAATCCTTGTTGAACAAATACACCTCTCAAACAATGTACCGCTGAATACGATGGAGTCGTCTTAAATTCTTGAGGCGCTGACTGATCGATGTGTTCACTGTAATTAACGCGATCAGTACCACTGAACCTGCTAGCATGTATACTAGTTGGAATTCCAGAGTGGCCGAGTATAACTAACCTAAGAAGCTCTGAAATACTCCCTTGAGGTCGATCTGAATGGGAGTGGCATTATATTAATTTTCTCTGGTACTCGCGCTCTAGGCAGTCCGAGGGGCTCTTGATGGTTGAGGTTGTCAGTGATGAGTGAAAGAGCTCTAGAGTGTGCATTGCCAGGGTCGCTTGGATAACAAAGACTCAAGCTTTGCGGCCCACTCATTCGGCGACCATTCGCCTAATGTCCGAGATAGGCATCCCGAGGGACGACAGTACCCATGCTCTCTTCATGTGTATGACGACGCCAGAAATAGTTGGAGGAACCAAGGCGAGACTAAATAATCAGCGTGAATTTGAGGGCCCGGAGGACGTCGAAGGCTCAGGAGACATCGATGGCCACGAAGAGGAAAATCCAAAGACATTTTCGCGACCTCGTCATTTTGAGCGTTTTGTATGTTTTTGTACACAGCTTGATTAATAGATTGCACATGCCCGCCGACGACTTTACAAGGCCCCTCAACTGTTGCTTGATCCGTCCATGACACCTTCTGCTGTAATTGTCAAATATACGACTGTTTGATGAGATACAATTGAGGGACTGAAATATCGTCTTTGTCCCAACCTTGGATTCTCCACTTCTGGGTCATTCACACAATCGCAACGTACCTGGTGGTCGTATATCATATGTATGGGCACAGTCCGGTCCATTGTCGCCTTCCCACCAACCCCAGGAAATGCCTCCTCTACCGCATGGCCCGGGTGTGCAGGCGGTACACCCCTGAGGGGATAACGAACCCTCCTCCAAGTACCGCCCGTGGCAGTACCGAACGAACTCGTCCTTGGTGGACCAGCATATGCAGGGAGGTGACCCGATGCCAAAGCTGCGATCCAGCTCAGGTGAGTCGCCCAGCAGGCCCGTCATAATTGCTCTCACCCTTCCTGTCTGTCTCGGTTGCAGCGGGCCTTGGGCTGGCCGCAGCGCGGGTGATCGAAGCCGAGCGTGTCGACCAGCGTTGTTGATGAACGAGAAAAGGGGGGGATCAACCGTAAATATATGTGGGACAAACATCGCGCAGAATATATACAGAGAGACCAAACAAAGTACGTAATAGTGTGATGAGTCAAGAGTTGTCGAGGAATCGAACGACTCCAGGTTCGTGTCGTTGGAGAACGAATCGTCCCCGTTGGCAAATCAACGGACTTCTTCTGAGGATGCTGCTCGGCAGCTGGCGGGATTGAGGTTGCTGTCGTACAAGCTGAGCTGGGGATACCACCCATATCAATGCCTCCAGCAGTCACGTCTGAGGTCAGCATAACTCCAACCTTGCAACCTGCGAACTCTCTGGTGGTGGAGTCTCTTTGGTTTTGCGGCGGTTTCTGCAAGTGACACTCGAGGAACTGGAGTAATGAGTGGGAGAACTTCAATTGCTCAAACTGAGGTAGGACGAACTGCTATGAAGTTTCGATTGGTGACGCGGGTCTACGCGTGGCAGATCACGAGTATACCAGATCGGCAGCGAAACTAGTACTCCTTGAGGTGGGGAGGAACACCATCATTTTCATCGTTCCATCTTCTCCTTCCTCTTTCCGCACAAGTGGCCAACTAATTTTCGATAAATGCTGTGAGGATGGATAGGTGATTCTTAGACGGCGCAACGAGGTACTTTTGGGGGGTTACATGAGTGTGTGTCGACTCTTCTTCCTAGTGGTATTGCTAAGGACGTGAGTAAGGCGACCCTGTACTTCTCCTTTCGAGACCGGAAACGCGGCGTGGTTTGGGCGTGGTCGCCACACGAAAATCGTCGTCGATTTGTATGTGAAGCTCTTCATACATAAGGTAGGCGGCGTCCAAAGGGCGCCAGCACAGCCACACGCAGCCTCAATGGTTCAAATCCTTGAGGTCGAGAATTTTTTTTGGTATCTGTAGCTAGCATAGCATTTCAATGGAAATAAATATCTTAATTCTATTCAGGCGTGTGCTCTGGCCCCCCCAATAGCGACTGGTGGCAATGTGCGATGACCGCGGTACCTCCTGCAGGCCTATGGCCCATCCGATCCAGCCTGGTAGCTGTTCATGAACCTACCAGACCAAATTGAGAATGTGATCCAAGCACTCACACATATTTCTGCATCATCTCTTCGTCATTGTCAGTGAGCGGCTCCATGACACTTATGGGTTGCGTCTTTGAACACCTAGGCCTCGCCCCAAACCAGTATATGAATAGAGCAGTTTAAACGTGTGAGACGTCTATTCCAATACTGAAAGCAATTGAAAAAACCTACGGCCATATTCTGGCCGTATCCCAGGGCCTTTAGGCCTTTTAGAAAAAAATAGTGGTACAACCCACAGCCGCCAGCGCCCGTGGTGTCCACCCGTCCGCCATCGTTGTCATGTGTCGTCGCCATCTGCCACTGCCGACACCCGGCGTCACCCACCCAGCATCACCACCCCTCCTGGGAATATGTCTGATATTCCCAACGCTCCCGCAGCCCGCCGCCCTCATCCATCGCACCTAAAATTCAGAGTAAAATATATAAGGGTCAGGTTAGTCACGCGCATACGAGAATGTGGTCAGCGCGCATATCCGCATGACATGTCTATGTCTATGACCGATAGGGGCCGCACGTTCTTGGAATTTGTGGGGGACATGTAGATATGTAGATAAGTAGACAATGTTTAATTTCTTTGCTGACCCTTGTAGCTCAACCCATACCCAACGTGCGGGTATCGCGTTGTTTGTTGTATCTTGCACCCCGCCATCGCTGCACATCAGCAAAAATCTTTTTTACTTAAAGTTGCAAAAGTTTAAATCCTTCCTGCAAGAGACCTAGAGTGCTTCAAAGTTAAAAAAAAGGTTTAGAGTTCTTTATAGTTATGTTTAAACCTTAGCAT
>Ga0307515_10011637_pt1 | contig 16676 bp, 8 predicted proteins | sample 17_EM_MG_FD_194513 | JGI IMG/M metagenome (GOLD analysis project Ga0307515, IMG submission 194513) | Populus trichocarpa ectomycorrhiza microbial communities from riparian zone in the Pacific Northwest, United States - 17_EM | ecosystem: Host-associated > Plants > Roots > Unclassified | place... | reverse complement strand
ACCATCAACTTCTTAAACCATGAAAAATAAAATATTAATATGAACAAATAATTATCTTTTCTCCCAACATAGAAAAGAACCTCACTCCTTAACCTATTGAATTTTAAAACAATATCACTTGGTGTGATTGATAAGTCAATGTGGAACCTATACTATTATTGCTAATTAGTCTACCTTAAACTGTTCCGAAAAGACGATTATGTTTTAAAAAGAACACTTGCTATCGTGATTCTGCAGACATGTCACATGCATCCATAAGTTAAAAAAGATGACGTGTTTATTCAATATCCAGCAAGACCAATCGCCAGAAAGTCCAGTTTTATAAGTTAAACAAATGTTTTTTTTTTGTTTTGTTTTGTTTTGAAAAGGCTATGTCTTGTTAGCTAGCAGTCCAAGCACCTGAACACAAATAAATAACTGCTTCACCTCCTCGCAAATCTCCTCTCTCCTCCATTAACCCCCCCCCCATAACTCTACTTCATGCCAGAAAGTTGCAACTCTCGCCCCTTCTCATGGCTAATGAAATCTTGCTTCCCAAACCCGCAAGACCCCAGCTCCAACCCTCTATCTCCAAACCCAATCATCACAGTCGCCACCACCACTTTCTCTTTTCTTCCAGACGATCTTCTCTTAGAATGCCTCTCTAGAGTCCCTTCCTCTTCCCTCCCTTCCATTTCCCACGTTTGCCGCCGCTGGTCTCTCCTCCTCCACTCTCCTTCCTTCCTCTACCTCCGCCGTCTCAACCACTCCATCCATCCCACCATCTTCACCCTCTCCGCCCCCCTTGTCGCCTCCCTCCGCCTCCAAAATGGCAATGATGCCAATACCAATGACCCTTTGTGGAAAGTTGCTTCGTGTCTTCCTTTCCCTCTGGCCTCGTTGGATAGCTTTTCTCACGCGCGTTTGTCTGTAATTGGACCCAGAATCTACATCATTGGGCGAAACGAAATGTTTTGTTATGATGTCTGGAGTGGCATAATTACTTCAAGATGTTCAATGATTTTTCCGAGAAAGAAATTTGCTACTGCAGTGGTTTCGGGTAAAATTTATGTCGCAGGAGGTGGGTCACGAGCTGGGGCAACATTGGAGGAGTACGACCCAGACACTGATACTTGGCGCGTGGTTTCAAACGCCTTGAGGAGGCGATATGGTTGCCTTGGGGCGGCTGTTGATGGTGTGTTTTATGTGATTGGGGGACTTAAAATTGGTGGCGCCTTGGGTAATGAAATCACACGCGCCGCTACAGCAGGGACAGAGGCTTATATGTATGCCAGTTCGATGGATTTGTTTGATGTGGAGGCGCGTGCGTGGTTAAGGAGTAGAGCAGTTCCTGGTGGCGGGTGTGTAGTGGCTGCATGTGCTGTGGCGGGCTACGTCTACATTTTAGCTAGCCACGCGGTGGAGCTATCATTTTGGAGCTTTGATGCCCGTAGGCATGGTGGCGGAGGTGGCAGCAATGGCAGTGGGTTTGGAAAGTGGTGCAGGATAAAGAGTCCACCATTGCCAGCTCAAGTTAGACTAGACAGTACAGTGAGGTTTAGTTGTGTAGGAGTTGAAAACAAGATGGTGTTAATTCAAGTTAGGGGGTGCATTGATGATTTGTTAAGGAGGAGTGGAAGGAGTGTTAGGGGATTAAAAGAGGGATTGGTCTTGATTTATGACTGTATTAGTGGAGAATGGAGTAGAGGGCCTGATTTGCCGGAGGTGATTCGACGCGGCGCCTGTGTGACTGTGGAATGCTAGAGGGAGTAAAATTTATGCTAAGTTTATAGCCATTTATAATGGTGGTGCCTATGAGGCAAAGTAGTGTTATCGGGGCGACCTTACGCATGTCGTTTAGATAGCAGACAAAATCATGGGTGTTCGTGACATGTTTTAATTACACTATTTACAATAAAGAAAAAGTGGCGTGGATTGAGTTTGAAATTTTTTTTTAATTGAAGGCATGTTGATTTGATTGGGCCTCTTTTTGGCTTGAGTAACAGAAATTGACAAAATTAGGGTGATTGTGTGTTCTTGCACAAAATTATACCATTTCGATAAAGAAAATGCATTTTATAAACATTATCATAAGGACTCTAATTTGTTGACCAATTTTTGGAGAATTCATCATTGAGCCTTGTCATGGAGTTTAGCACGGAAAGGAATTAGAGTGTGGGGTTATTTTTTGAAGTGTGTTTTTTTATTTAAAAATATATTAGAATATATATTTTTTATTTTTAAAATTTTATTTTTAATAAATGCATATTAAAAAGATTTAAAAAATTAATTTAAAATAAAAAAATTTAAAAACATGATTGTATTTGTAAAAACAAACGTAGTCTCACTCGATTGTAAATTTATCATCAATTATTCTAGTAGCCACTGTTGAAGTTCAAAATCTCAAACTATATGTAGTCGACAGAAATTATTTCTTCCAGCTGAATACAGTGATTACCATGATATAGAGATGATTTATTGCTGTTGTTGTTCATCAAAAACACAACATAATATAAGTTCACTGCTCAAAACCGTTTTTAAAAATTGGTCATAAGAATTATGAAAATTTTATTTTTACAAACCAGTATAGTAAATGCCATAACTTATCTCATCGTAAGCTAGAAAATATGAGTAGAAAAAAAGAATTACATAGATAACTGCATTGGCTGTGTAGTGTGAAATGTTTGGAGATGCGGGGGATCGAACCCCGTGCCTCTCGCATGCAAAGCGAGCGCTCTACCATTTGAGCTACATCCCCATTACGAAATCTACTCTTTAATTAGTTTATTTACCATATATATATTGAGTCCCATAATAAAGTAAGATGACGATAGGCTAGGTAACAAACGACACTCCGACGGTACTCACAAGATTGAAAATCTGAAATTGCTCAACGGCAGTAAAGTCCCATTTTTATTTTATTAATTTCTAATGAATATAGGTAATAAACCAAGCCAATTAAGGCTCGAGAGTTAAAAAGGAAAGGAGATACGCTCTCCTATCTTTTCGCTCCTTTATTACAGTATGGAAAATTTTATGGTAATAGAGTAGTTAGTAATATTTTGATATTTATTTTTTATTGTTTATTAAATAAAATAGATAAAAAATAAAATTTATAACCCAATAAAAATATTTTTATTATATATATATATATATTTATATATATAAAAATAAATCAATAAAATAACTAATAAAATATATCTACTCATCAAACACTGTAAAATTTCTCATTCTATGACCCCCCCCTGAAAATTAAAATAAAAAATAAAAACCAAAAAGAACCTAAAACCTCCCCTGTTCTGATTCGCTTCCCCCTCTCTTTCTCTCGAAAATAAAGAAAAAAAAAAAAATATTGAGAGATGGATTTTCAAGTTGTCGTCCTTGCCGGTGGCACCTGTAAAAAATTACTTCCTCTCGTCTCCAAGGTTTGCTTCCTAATTTATTCACTTTCTGTATGTTTCTCGAGATAAAAAAAAATTAAAAATAAAAACCGCTCTAATTGCTCTACCGACTAAGATTTATTTTTATTTCTGTCCTCTCTTCGATTTTATTTCCCTGCTTATTTTTGTTTGCTGAATGCAGGATGTGCCAAAAGCTTTACTTCCGGTCGCGAACCGGCCGGTTCTTTCTTACGTGTTGGAGCAGTTGGAACTCAGTAATCTTAAGGATCTTATAGTTGTATGCTTCTCTTTATTTTAACTTTTGTTTTTTTTATGATTCCTTGTGATCTTTTTGCTTGTTCTGTTTTGCTTTCTCTAGTAGTAGTGGTGGTGGAAGAAAATTGCAAAATGGAGAAGAAAACTGAACTTTATAAAAGCCGCTGCTGCTTCTGTTTTGGAATGTTCATTCATAATTTAAATTATTAAAGTGTAATTCCATTGTTAAGATTATAAAGTGAATTACTAGCAAATGTGTAACAATGATGGCTTTTTTAGTTGCCTTTGGGGTTTAGGGTTTCTTTCTAATAGCCCCTTTTTTGTGTTGCTGTATAGGTTGTTGAAGGGGAAGATGCAGCTCTTCACGTTGGTGGTTGGATATCAAATGCTTATGTTGATCGTTTACATGTCGAGGTAATTTTTTTTTTCTTTTTTAATTTTAATCTCTAATGCAATAAAAATAATTGTATTTTGTTGGTCAAATTTGATTGTAATTTTCTGGTCAGTGCTTGATGGTATGGACTATGGAGTATGGTGTTTTTTGGTTACTGAAATAACTAAGTAGAATTTGGTAGGAATATTGCTCGGAAATGATTAGGTTAAACAATTGAGAAATGAGTCTTCACTTTGTGCAAACTGTTTAACTAAATAACTAAAACTATAGCGTGGCCTTGACAAATGAACATCAACTATAGTTACTAATTTTGGTGATCCATGTGACATGGACATATGTCAATTGCTGCCTTGGTATGTATCTAAATGTGGAGCTTGCCAATGTTTAGAAGAGTTTTCCTCATAGCAGACTATTCTGTTGTCTGTCTCAAAGTATCAGAAAATGGGACTTCAAGCCAGAGTCAGGGTCTGAGTAATATCAGGAAGAAAAAGACTATTATTACAATTCCCTATCACTTGTCTGTTTCATTACAAATCCCTCTGTTTTTCTGCTCTTTGCATATTTTGCGACTGAAATAACACGCTTAATGTTAGGAAATTTCCATCTGCTTGATGAAAAAGGTGAGAAATGAATAGCTCAAAATCTTTGCAGAATTTTGAACTCCATACTGCAGAGTGTTAGTTGATGAACAATGGATTGTTGCGATGTTGGTTTTTGAGAGCTGAGAAAAAGATCTCCTCATAAACTTATGGAATTATTTTCCTCAATGATTAAAGCTCATGGCATGCTAACATGCCATCAAATTTCTAAAAAGCTTTTTTGTCACCAAATATGTTTCACTTACTAACCCCCAACCCCCTTTCTGTTTTTTTGTGACTGTTGACTTCCTTTCTCATTCCTTATTGGTAGTGGTTGAGACATTTTTTCCTCAATCCACTTGCAGTTAGTGCACTCGGTGGCTAATTGATGCATTCTCTTCAGTACTTTATACTAATATAGTGGTCCAGGGGGGCTTCTTGTCAAAAACAATTATGTGAATCCACTGCCATTTTCCTTTCAGCCTTTTCCATCCCATCTTTTAGGCGTGTGAAAAGCTGAAAATTAAACATCAATACAGACCACACCTTTTGTCTTTTTTATGCTCCTGTGTTGTTTCGTGTGAATATTCTGAATAACAACAAGATGGGTAAAAACGTGATTATGAATCCCTAATCACTGTCATTATGGGAAGAGTGATTATTTAGGATACTACAGCTTATAATAACTAATAATAAGAATGTTGTCCTAGGACTAGGTTATGCATTATGATAATTGTGGCACAGGCATATCTTTTATTGCATGACTTTCTACTGTTGAATGACTGATGCTGGTGTATGAAACCATAAAATAGTAGAGAGATTGTTGAATTTTTTGAAAATGCTCACCACTTTTAAGGGTACAAGAACAAGTCAATTGAAATTGAAAGGTACTGTACTTCAATTCTTTGTTAAACTGAAAGCAAACACAGTGGTCATGGACCTGGGCCAAATCAGTTTGGAACTTGCTGTTTTGTTAGTTTTTTAGCTTCTTGCTGGAGGCCATATATACTACCATTATCTTTGCCTCAAAGATACCATTTATTATATGCAGTTCATATTATTCTCTAAAAAGATGTCATTCCATTTTTCTGCAATCTTACAAATGGAAGCTGGCATCATGTGCTCTGTGTTGCAACATATTGCATTTCGTGAGCATCAATGCTCGATGCAAGCATTGTTATATTTCAGGATTGTTATTAACTCATGGTATTCTTCTCTTTGTCATTCATTTTTTATCTCTAAAAGTAGACTTTATAGATGCTTTATAATGCTGTAGGTTGCTGCAGTTCCAGAGGATGTTGGAACAGCTGGTGCTCTTCGGGCCATTGCTCACCACTTGACTGCAAATGACATTTTGGTCAGCATATAAACACCTTTTAGTTTTTGAGTTCTAAGCCTTCAATTATTTGCAGCCATTTATGCTTCATCTTCCTGCAGGTTGTGAGTGGAGATCTTGTTTCTGACATTCCTCCTGGTGCACTTGCAGCTGTTCATAGACAGCACGATGCAGTGGTGACGACAATGCTTTGCTCTGCTCCTGTCAGTGGACCTACAGAGTCTGGATCTTCAGGTGGAAAAGATAAAATCAAGAAACCAAGACGCCACAACATCATTGGCTTGGACCCCTCAAAACAGTTTTTATTACACATAGCAACAGGTTAGATGTTTTGGATTTTGTGTTATTCAGAGTTCCATTTATCTGCTCATAATGCTCATGCTGGAACTTCTTGCAGGAGCTGAAGTTGAGAAAGAAATTCGAATCCAGAAAAGCATTCTTCGTGCAGTGGATCAGGTAAGGGAGAGCCATCTATCTCAATCATCTTATTAAAAACTTCCAGTCCTTGTTTAGTTTTTGTGCTTTCCAGAACAGATTGAAATCCCAGCATGTGTACTTTTATTATTTTCATATTTCTAGTTCTTAGTTGTATTTGATGATATTTTGTATGAACTGTAGCTCTTACTCTACTCTTCTTTTCTGTAACTTTGTTAGATGGAAATACGAGCTGATCTCATGGATGCTCATATGTATGCATTCAAGAGGTTGGTCTGTTTTTAACTTATCATCTTTTCCTTGTTTTTCTTATCAAGAGTCCTCCATCACACCACCCCTGTGTATCTCTTTCAGGTCTGTTTTGCAAGAAGTTTTGGATGAAAAGGATAAATTTCGAAGCTTAAAAGAGGATATGCTGCCTTATCTTGTTCGGAGTCAGATGGTTAGTCAAATAAATTCCTTTTATAATTGATTTTTTTTGGCTTGCATGTTGATATAGAAAACTTAAATGGGTGCAAATATATCCATTTAATGTTAGAAATCAGAGGTATTATTGAATGGTGCACCACAAGCAAAAAATGGAAATGAGAAGGTTAGTTCCCAAAACAACCAAGCAGTGGTATCTCGGATCTTGACTAATGCATCTACTCCGAGCTTCCATGATCTTTATGCTTCGAGTAACAACGATTCTTCTCTGGTTCGAAGAATCCATAAATGCTGTGCTTATATTGCCAGCGAGAGCAGATACTGTCAGCGCTTAAATTCTATTCAAGCATTCAGTGATATAAATCGAGATGTGAGTTTATGCTGCTGATGTTCTTATTTGCTATTATTATAATTTTCAACTCCATTTTTGCTGTTTTTATTGATTTAGTTGAAATTGATTTTCAATCTGTGAAAGGTCAGGTCATAGGTGATGCCAGTCATCTGTCAGGCTATTCCTTCTCTTCTCATAACAACATCATACATCCTTCTGCACAGCTTGGATCAAGAACTACTGTGAGTCTAGTAAACTTAAAAAATCTCACTTCTAAAACTACTTATTTAGTCTCAGTAATAATTTTATCTTGTGGGCTTTGTCTTGTACATTTGGTCGTATACTTGGATGTTAATTTGATGAGTGTAGGTGGGGCCTCATTGTATGCTATGGGAAGGTTCACAAATGGGTGACAAGTGTAGTGTCAAGCGATCTGTCATTGGCCGTCACTGCCGGATAGGTTCCAATGTGAAGGTATGAAGATTTTAAATCATAAACATAACACAAGCTAGAATGAACAAGAAATAGTATATACCATAACACTAGCTGGAATGAACCTACGAGGTCGATTGCTTTGGCCATTGTATATATGTTTCCTTAATTTTTATACATTCATAAAGAAAACAACAGATTTTAACTATGTTGACATGATTGTCAAGTCATTGAATCTAATTACTCTGTAACCGCAGGTTGTTAATTCAGTCATCATGAACCATGTCACCATTGGAGATGGTTGTTCAATCCAAGGTTCTGTGATTTGTAGCAATGCACAGCTCCAAGAGCGAGCTGTGTTGAAAGACTGCCAGGTCATCTCACCCTCCCTCCCTACCTCTTCTCTCTCACACAGCTACGCAAGCACAGCACAGTTTCATGTGTTCTCTGTGTTTTCATTTTTCTGTCTTTGTTCCAGGTTGGAGCAGGTTTTGTGGTTACCGCAGGCAGTGAGCACAAGGGAGAGTCTTTGGCTAGAAAATAAAAGTAAAGAAGAAAAACCCTTGCTTGGAAGAGAATGCCAATGCGAAGGAGTCTTCTGAATCGTGCAGTGTGCTAATCTTAGGTCAGAGGAAAATTTTTGGTGATTGCTGCCATCGAGTAGAGCAGGTGATACCTCTGGCAAGCAAAAAAAATCTTTGGCAAGTAAAGAGAAATACCAATCTTAATGAGTGTACTATTCAGCTTCAATCATTTGTTTGTTTGTTCTTACAATTTTCTTTTTATATGGTCAGAGTTGGTTGTATCTGATAGAATCGGTCCCATATATTTTTAACCACTCGGGAAAAAAGATTAGCGCCAATTTTTTCATATCATTGTAAAAGATGTTCAAAGTTCTTGGCTGCTGGATCAAGCATTTATCAATTCCGGTTGTCTCCATTAAGGTTGTTGTAGTGTAATTTTGTGTCTGCATGCGAAATGTTTGCTCTTCAGCCTCTATTGCAGTTGTGATGGTAACATTACTTCAGGGCTAATAATGTAATCTGACAAGAACGTTTGATTAGCCAACCAGTAATCATATTTGAAGCATTTGCATGTCCTGCTCCACGGATACTAGGTGTTTGACGGATACTAGGTGTTTGAGAGTGTAGTGGTTATTATTTTTTTAATTTTTTTTTATTTTAAAATGTATTAAAATAAAATTATTTTATTTTTAAAAAATTATTTTGATATTAGTATATCATTTAAAATTATTAAGAAAATATTAATTTAAAATAAAAAAATAAAAAAAAATTATTTATTTTTAAATATTTTTAAAATACAAAAATAAACGATATCTTAATAAAGTGGAGACTGATTTAAGAATTTTTTGTCGGGCTGTCTTAACAGAGAAGTTTCCCATCTGGGCATTACTAAAGCAATGTTTCGTGTCTTCGGAGAAGACATCTTTACTTAAAACATGGGTTTCTCCCCACTCCCAATCGCTTCGGCAAATGGAGCTATAATCCAATCCGCTCTTGGACTCAAAAAGATTGGAATGAAAATCGTGCTTCTGCTATTGATGGTTTATTACATGATGCTCAATGCTGTTCAATAGACCATTGCTCATTATCTGCAATGTATGTCCTGTATTGACTATAAGAGATCCCTTAATTGGGGCGACAAAAAGATTTAGTTTTGGTGTACGGAAGTTGTTTCGAATTGATTCGAAAATATTTACCAGATATATATATATATATATATATATATATATATATATATATATATTTATAGACTAATTACAAAAAAATAAAATTAAAAGACACTAGTCTTTTACTGTGGTCTTAGAATCATATTACCGTTGATTAAAAATAGTGTTATAATATCTAAGCTCTTCTTCACAAAACTGAAAAATGTAGCTTTCGAGGTTTTTTTATTTTTATTTTCATTAGAATTTAATTGGCATTGTTGAATTTATTGGGCGTGGATTGATCTTTATATAAATTTTTAATACAATATAATGGCTATTATACCCTTAAAAGCAAAATGACTTGTACCTATCATTTAGGGGTAAGATTTGAAATACTTTATAAAAAGAATTGTTTTCAATTTCATCCCTAATGGATTTTTTTATCTTTAAAATTTGGTCCTTACAAAATTCAATGCCCTTTAGTTAGTTTTTTTCTCTCTCCAAATTTCATTTTTGGTCTTTTGATTAGTATTTTTTTATTTGAAATAATTTATAAATTTAGATTTATTTTTCAATTTCATCCCTATGGATTTTTTCATATGTTTAATTTTGTCTTCATTCTTTTAATTTCTATTTATTTTATTTAAAATGATTTATAGAATTAGTTTGTTTTTTTAATTTCATTCTTTTTGGGGTTTTTTCCCTGTAGAATTTTTAAATATTTTAGTTTGATTTTATTTTGCGATTTCATCCTTTAACATTAAATTTGTTAGATGTTGACCTTCTCGATTGAGCACAAGTCTAGGGCTTAACAGGTTGCGAGTTTGAGATATTTATTAGGGGTTAGGAAGTTTGCCCAAGTTTGCCTGGTTTTTTTCATTCCTTTTTTTAATATTTTTTTTGGTTTCATCATCCGATATTTTTTCCACTTTCGATGGGACTTCTCTGACTTCTTTAAAGTAATATGGGTTGCCTCATTTTTTTTTCTCTTTGCTAGATCTACCTCTTTTAAAAGAAATATTTTTAAATTATATTAAATTAATTTATTTCATCCATCAACATTAAATCGACCTGGTATTGTCTCGGTTTTTTTGTACTCTTTGTTATATCTTGCCCTTTTAAAAATATTTTTTTTTAATTTAATTAATTTATCTCACTTTTCAACTTTGAATAAAATAATTCAATGTTACTACTCAAGGGCAATTTTTGTATTTTTATTTTTTACAGAATAATGTAATTACTTTGATACCCCTAAAGACAAAACCAATTAAACTCTCACCTAAGGGCCTTTGTCATTTTATTTTGTTTTTATTGTAAATTTCAAGGGTGTCTAGGGGCATTGTTGTAAATCATATTTATTTAATATAATTAAAATAACCCCAGATGGCGCGTGCAACGCATGTGTTAGCTTGTCGGCGGCCCTTGCGCCGTTCGAACAACGCGTGAAGGGCCCTCCAACCACCAAATGCCATCTTTCAGGGCGGCATTTGAAAGATCTCGACGTCCTTGATCTGATGAGGCTGCGTGTGCCAACATTCATGGCGGTTTGGTGCGGGAGACCATATTTTTTTTCCTCCCTTCTTCTCTCTCTCCCCACCTAGATTTTCACGTAAATCCCTTAAAAATTCAAGAACGATCCTTTACCTTGTTGGTTCTTCGTATTTGATCCCTTTTCTTTTTATTTTTTTTTATCTTGAATAATCTATAAAATTGATATGCCTTTTCAATTTTACCCCTCTTAAATTTTTTTATCTTTCAAATTCCATTCATATTCTCTTGATAACTATTTAAGCTTCTTAATTGAACTTGGATTCAGGATCTAACGAGTTGCAAGTTTTTTTTATTAGACCAAGTTTAGGAGGTTTGTTCAAATTTTCTTGGTTTTTTTTCCTTTTTTTTAAGATGATGTTTCCTGCTTTTTTCTTTGAAGTTTTACTTTTTTTTTTGCGGTTTTCCTTTAATTAGGTTAACATTGAGTTGTTTGATAATTTGGATAGATTCAAGTGTAGTTCTTTTTAGCCTAACACTTTTTTTACATAAAAAAATTAGCTCAACCAGCACCGAAGTGTAGGCAACATATCTAGTAACCAACTATGGCAACACCACATTCAGGAAAACAAATAAAAAAAGCCTCGACGATAATGATCTCCTCTAACCCTATTTGATTTTTTTTCACAAGTCATTGATGATGATGATAAGAAATGAGGGAGGTGGGAGATAATGATTCTTTATTTGACTTTGAGGATATTTCTTTTCGGCATGACTTGTTTTTTTGTAAACTAATATTTTTTTTTAGTTTTGTTTTGTTATTTTTTTCGGTTTGATTCTTTGTTGAGAGCTAAGTTTTTTTTATTGAACACAAGTCCAAGATTTCACAAGTTACAAGTTTTGAAAATTAGACTAGGTCTAGGAGGTTTGCCCAGGTTTGTTTTGTTTTTCTTTCTTTTTTTGAGCTTATGTTTTCTTTTTGGGTTTTTTTTTCTAGGTTTGGTTCTATTGGGTTAGCACTCTTGCAGTTTCACCCTCTTTAATTTTTTAATCTTTCAAATTTGGTTCTCTTTCTTATAATTACTTTTTTTTTTCTCTAGATTTCATCCCTTCTTTTTTTTTCTCTAGATTTCATCCCTCTTGGGTGTTTTTCTCTCAAATTTTATACTCATTCTTTTTTATTAATATTTTTTCAACGATTTCATTCTTTAAAATTAAATTGGATGACATTTAACCTTCTTGATTGAACTCGGGTTCAGGATTTAACGAGTTGCAAGTTTTTTAGATTAAACCAGGTTTAAGAGGTTCGCCTAAGTTTTCTTATTTCTTTTTTTTTCTTTTTTTTACTATGATGTTTTCCGCTTTTTTCTTTGAAGGTTTACTCTTTTTTGTGATTTTTCTGCTATTAGATTAGTATTGAATTGTTTGGTAATTCGGATAAACTCATATATAATTCTTTGTAATCAAACATTTTTTTTATATAAAAAAATTCACTATACCAACAACAACAAAGAAGAGGAGGCATATATATCTAGTAACCAACTACCAACTACAACAACACCACACCCAGGGAAAAAAAATCAGAAAACTCGATGATAAGAATCCCCTCCAGCCCTATTTGATTTTTTTTCCCTACATGACTTGGTTGACATGCATGGTGGTTGATAATGAAAAAATGAGAGTGACGATGACGATGACGATGACTGTGACAGGAATAGAAATGGTAGTTGACATTGGAGGTTAAATGGTGACTGGTGGTCCAAGATCACAAGTAGCCGTTTCCTGAGTTTTTGTCGTTTTTTGCCTAGTCTTGGTCGACAAACATCGCTCCGAGAAGAATTTTTTAATTATTGATCATTAAACTAAATTAAAAAAAAAAACGGCTTTCTCAGTTAATTATAGTCAATGAATTTATATGATTTTCGCGTCGCGTCGCGTCATTTTTAGATAATGCAAGTAGCTAGTATATGTAAATCAATGAAAGCCAAATCGCTGACTTTGCCGTTAGTCATTATCACCTTTCACAGAACAATGTTGACTGTGGCTATAAAATTAAGACGTGATACTCTTTTTTTTTTTCAATTTAGTTTTATTGTATTTATTAGAAATTAAACTTTATAATTTATTTATAATTATTTTTTAAATATTATTATAATTAAAAAAAAATATCTTGATATTAAATTGATGTTTGATTTTATTAAAAACAATTTGGTTTTATAGTTTAGAAGAAATTGAAAATTAAGGGACCAAAACTATGAAATGAGCGAAATACCAAGCCTTGTATAAAAAAGAGCAAAAATGGTCCTCACGCTTTTTTCCTGGATTTCTCCTTGGATATTTGTCAAAGTTACTATTTGATCCCTTTAGTTTTCTATCTGATATTTTGATCAAAAACTTTAATTTATTTTTTATTTTTTCAACCTCTAGTATGAGAGGTCAGGGAGAGAGAGTTATCCAAAAATAATAAGGAGAGAGAAATTCATAAATTGGCCAGACTACAAAAATAATTATTTTTTATATTAGTAATTTTTATTTGAGGAGAAGAGTTTCATTGAGATGTTTTTTATCCCTTATTCTTTTTGAAAAATAGATGGACTCTTGAGAATGTTTTTGGATTCAAGTTAATCTCTAATTTTTGCATTGATTAAATTATGATTTAAGACTCTAAATGGGTTTAATAAAATAATCTTGAGGGTGTATTTTTTTTTTTTTGGTTGAAAAAATGGTGAGAAAATGGATTTATAAGCTACATGAGGTCTTGATTGACTTTGTGGCCACCTCTAAAGGCTTTCAAACACTGAACTAGTGGGCAACGCGTAGTCAAGGCAAAACAGTTGGCCTATTAGGCCAAGTTTGGTGGGTGTTTTTATTAGTATTTAAAAAAATTTAATAAAATAAAATAAATACAATTGTTTTTATTATATCATTCCATTAATACCATTGTTTTCAAATAAAATTATAATATTTTTACATCATCTAGTCAAAGATCCATCACGATTCAGTGTTGCGGTGGCCTTTTCTGTGCGCGCGAAGAATGTAGACATTAAAGGTGGTTTCTTTTAACAGTGAAAAATTAAATAAATTCTCAACCAATATATCTAAACCTAAAAACGTGAGGAATAAGACAATCCTGAGCACCAAGTCAATCCATTAAAGTTGTTGACCACTTGGATGATCCCTTCCAAAAAAAAAAAAAAAAAAAATTAAACTATTTTTCTCTCACAATTAATTTTTTTTTACAAATAAATTAACTAGTCGATGTTTTGTTGAGTTATTCAATTTGTTCTTGGTTATCTTACTTCTTTTTTAAAATAAAAAAGTTCAAGATAATTTTCAAACTTCAGTAACTATTTCCTTACCTTATTCAATGTAACTTCTGATAACTACCCACTTATTTCTTGATTTAAGGTTTTTGTATCATATAAACTCTTTATATCTTTCATTCACCATTTACATTTAAGTGATAAAGTCCGGTTTACAGTCAAGTTTTGCTTGTTCTTCCTGATCATTCTCTGTAACTCTTTGATCAATTTTAGTGTATAACATGAAGCTAAGCTAATTTATATGTGGATCTTCTTCCCTCATTATATCATTTTATGGAGAATCCAATAATAATAATAATTGATGCAAATATGAAAAAAGGATTAATTAGAAAGATTACTAGTTAAATTTTATTTCAAATAAAAAATATAAACACATGCTAATGATCCCAACCAAACCAACAAAAAAAAATTCCTACAAAAGGCTGTTTATTGATAGCTATTTGAGGTAAAATCAATAAAATCTTGTCCTTGAAAAATTTGAAATTAAATTTGGGTAAAAACCGTAGTTTAACCCCGTACGTGTTATTATCAATTATTCGATCCCCTCCTTATGTTAAAAAAAAAATAGTCAATTTTCATTCTTTGTTGTCTATTTTATTTAAAAACAAAATTTCAATTTTTAACGTTTGTCAGTTATTATTGTCAACGGTGATGGCGTGAATTTCAAAAATTCATATATGTTTTATATATTGCAAATTAATAAATACATGCAGAGAGTCATGTCACTGCAAGACAGGACACTTCAGATCAGTCTCTTCAATTAAAATTATATGTCGATAGGAGTGTTTAGAAACGCTATATTTTTTAAAAGTTTGAATTTTTTATTATTTAAAATTGTTTTATATATTTTTAAATTATTTTAACAATGTAAAAAATAATTTTAAAAAAATAAAAAAAATATTATTTTAAAGTAAGATAATTCAGGCAATCACATTATTTATTATTTAAAGATTGCTTTGTTCGAAGTGTATTGACCGCTCATTGTGCAAATTATCCTATTTGTTTGAACAGAAACTTTCCTAGTTAACTCACGAAAATAATCATAATTAAATACTCTTCACTATCTTTGATGCTTACAAAGAACTTAATTTGTCACAAAATCCACAGGCAAATAAATAGTTTAAAATCATACATTCACCATTCAATCTAGATCAGTTTGACAGTTGAAAAACCCTCCATGTTTCTGTTTGGTTCATGCAGTCTTCCTAGAGCTTATTTGGCAGTGTGGTTACGGATGCTTTTCAAATAACTTTTCATGCCAAAATACATGTCAATGATGTTTTTTTATTTTTTAAAAATTATTTTTGAAATCAGCACATCAAAACGATCCAAAACGTACAAACCATATTAAATTTTAACAAAAAAAAAATTCAAATTTTTTAGGAACACGGGTTGAACCGCGTTCTCAAACATTCCTCTAGGCGTGGTGTCTCCACCAAAGCAATAACGATATAAAGAACAGATAGGAATAAGAGTTTGATCTTTCAAATTTTAAGGTCTTTGTTTTAAATTGTCGTTGCCGGGTTTTACTCGCTAACCTAGACCTATAAAATACGCTTTCTAAAAGGTAAAGTTTCCTTCGATCTTTATAAAAAAAAAAAAAAAGGGTTACGAGAGAGAACAAAAAGAGAGAAGTTTTAAGAAACCTAAACGAGACATTTACTTAACACCACACCTCGTTCCAATTTATTTATGTCGTTAGTTATTTTTCTTCATAAAATTTAAAATGTGACTTGCATATGTTTGATTAGATTTCATCTGTGAAAATGATTTTACTTTTAAAGATAAATTGAAAACAATAAAACTATGAAAATACATCAAATCTTAATCTAATATTTCATCTTTCTTATTTTCCTAAGAAATCGTTATACGTCCTTACTTGCCCACGCAACGCTTGGGTAAAGGGCAGAGTTGGCTATAAATACATAAGATCTTAGTTCAAAACAATACTCACCAATTGCATGTTAGTTAGATTTCTCTAAGCGGCCACCATGATCGCCATCCAATATGTCCTAGCCATCTTTGTACTATGGGTTATCACAGTCTTCCTTCAATTCATCTTCAAGAGGCCCGGCAAGAAACCTGCCGGTTATTGCCCCCCTCCAAGCCCACCCACACTTCCTTTGATCGGCCACCTCCATTTATTAACCCCAGTAGCATACAAAGGATTCCATGCTCTCAACAATAAATATGGCCCTCTCCTCTATCTCCGTTTGGCCACATATCCTGCTGTTCTTGTCTCATCTGCTCCACTAGCCACGGAAATCTTCAAAGCACTAGATGTCCATTTTACCTCTAGAATAAAATCCCCTTTTGGGGATAGTTTACTATTTGGAAGCTCAACAAGCTTTTTCAATGCCCCGTATGGGGATTACTGGAAATTCATGAAGAAAATTTGTACGAAAGAGTTGTTGGGGACCAGTCAGATGAAGAAGTTAAAGAATGTAAGACGCGAAGAAGTTGTGAGGTTTTTGAGTAAAATGTTGGAGATAGGTCAAAAAAATGAGGTTGCAAATGTGAGTGCTGAGGTATTAACACTAGCAAACAATAGTACTTGCAGGATGATTATGAGTGCTAGGTGTTCAGGGGAAGATAATCAGGCTGAGAAGTGTAGAGGGCTGGTGGGTGA
>Ga0307515_10011634_pt1 | contig 16679 bp, 15 predicted proteins | sample 17_EM_MG_FD_194513 | JGI IMG/M metagenome (GOLD analysis project Ga0307515, IMG submission 194513) | Populus trichocarpa ectomycorrhiza microbial communities from riparian zone in the Pacific Northwest, United States - 17_EM | ecosystem: Host-associated > Plants > Roots > Unclassified | place... | reverse complement strand
ACAAAAATTAGATAACCAACTAGCCCCTAAAAAAATTCCTCGTTTTCATTATTTTCCCTTGCTTTTGGATTTTCCAATTTCATTTAATTAGGGTTTTAAATCTTGGATTTTCTTTCAATTTAGTCCCTTAATTGATTTTTCCAATTTAACCACTTTTAATTTAGTCATTGATTTCCAAATTTCTACATTTTAATCAAATTTGCCATAAATCATATTTTTCTTTTCAATTATGTTTTTAATTGAATCAGTTTAAACCTCTAGATTTAACCATTTGTTATAAATTCATCATTAATTTCTAAAATTATACAATTTTGACCAATCTAACTCCTAGTTTTGATTTTTCTCTTCAAATAAGTACGTAACTAACCTTTTAATTTGGTCTTATGTTCTTAATTGAATGAGTTTAAGGCCCTAGATTTAACCATTTGTTATAAATTCATAATTAATTCCTAAAATTATACAATTTTGACCAATCTAGCTCCTAGTTTTGATTTTTCTCTTCAAATAAATATGTAATTGACCTTTTAATTTGGTCTTATGTTTTATGCTTTTAGCCGAGTTAAAGTCAAATTAAGTTCTTATTATTCTATTTCTCTTCCAATAAGTTTTCAATTACAATCTATGCTATTTTTGAATTTAACTAAACTCTCAAACTTCATATTTGATTTGTGAAACTCAATTATTAATCTAATTTTTTTCCTAACTATATATATTTTTTTTTTATATATTTGTTTGTATTTTTTTATGATTTTTATAATTATTTCTAACTTAATTTGACACATGAAAGATAAAGATGATAAAAATAAAAAATAATTAAAATTTACTACAAAGGCACACTTTTTTGGATTTTCTTTTTTATTTGAAATATGTAAAAATATTAGGTAAAAAATGGAGTTATGACATCATATATGAGAGCAATTTCATTTTTTTTATTTTTTAAATTTTATTTGACTAAGGATATAAAATGTAATTTCTCAAAATATATAGGAAAAACAAAACGCGATCAAACTATGAGGTTTTTTTTTTGTAATCATCCCTTTATTCAATCATTTTCTTAAACATGTTTTTTTTTATTTTTTATTATATAAAATATTAATTCTAAAAAATAAATTTATTAAAAACAACCTGGTATATAATTCGTATTGCGAAATTAATTTTTTTTATCCATATTTATCTCCTTATTTTTTCCCATTTAATTTTTAGTTATCTTTAATTTTTTTTGTATTTATTTTATATATTTTTAAATTATTTTGATATATTAATATTAAAAATTAAAATTAAAAAAATTATTTTTAAAACAAAAATATTTTAAAAAATAACCAATAAATACGTTTACGCTTGTTAAAGCAAAGCATGGTAATTAGCCACTTCGCTCTAGAAGCCCCACGCGCTCTGGTCAGGACACCGAACGTAATTGCCGTATCCAAACACCCTGCCTATCTCACGTGCCCATCCTTTCCCAAAACCTTTAATTTCACGTGCCCCAACCCTAAGGGTTCCACACTCTACAGCCCAATTAAACCAGCGCGTGTAGCGCGTCTTTTCAGTTTCTCCCTCTCCCCGAAAAACCCGAATAAAAACTCTCCCCTCCCTCCCATTTATCTCAATCTCGCATTTCGCTCTCCAAACCCTAACCCTAAAGACAAAAATCCTAATCGGATCATAATCTCTTATAATCTCCATGGATAACCAAGACAATAACCTCTACGAAACGGCCTCGCAGCCAGACACAGCAACAGACGCCTACACCTTCCTTGAATTCAACACACAAGGCGAATCCGATTTTGACTACCCCGAATTCCGCTCTCCGGTGGCCTGGCCCACTCCTTCTGACTCTCTCGGCGCCACCTCCTCCGCCGTAGACCCTACCTCGTCCGACCACCGTACCGCCGCTTCCACCCCCGATCTCCACTCTGATTCTCTTGCTGCGTCTCCTGTCGCGTCAAAATCTGCTGCGCGTGGCGGTGGAGCGAACAGTGGGACCCAGGGGGTGGTGGAGGGGTTAGTAGCGAGCATAGGAGGGTTGAATTTTGAAGAGACGGGAGATGATGACGGGTATGAGTTTGGGAAAGGGGATTTTACGGAGCACGCTTGCAGGTACTGTGGGGTTTCGAATCCTGCGTGTGTTGTGAGGTGTAATGTGCCGTCATGTAGGAAGTGGTTCTGTAATTCAAGAGGGAATACATCTGGTTCGCATATTGTTAATCATCTGGTGAGTATTGTTTGCGCGTTGCCTTTGTTTGATTTTTGTGTGGGGTTTTTTATTGTTATTCATGGGACTGAAATTGGAGTGGCTACTGACTACACTGTAGCTTATAGAAATTGAATTGTTTGGAGACTCGTTGATCTGAATTCAAGGGATTTTAAAAATGAAAACGTGAGATCTTAGGTAAATGAAACTTAAAATTTGGCTCCATTTAGCTTATGCCTGCTTCTTTTTTTTTTTAATTAGGGTAATTTGTTTTGGACGTTTGTTTGTTTTTGAAGGGGAGGGGGGGGCATTGGTCAAGTAGGGAAGTGTTAAGTCTCATTGGGTTTTGCTTTTTTTGGATTTAATTGAAATTGAAGTGATTTGTTTGTAATACTACATGATTTTGAGCTCTTAAAGAGTTCGTTATATGTAAATATCTAAGAATGGAAATGCAAGATGTTACGAGTGAAGGGTTTCAGGTTGCTTTGGGTTTTACTTACGAGGGATATGGTAATTAGGTAATCTCACTTGCTATTTAGACTTGAAAATGTGTGAATTGTTGATGGTATAGCACAAAAATGTTATTGCATTAGGCATCTGCAGCTGAATGTTCATTACCTGGAATCATGCATAGAGATTTAGACTTAACTGAAATTAATTTAGAAGAAGTCTTGAGGAAACTAGTAATATGACATTGATTTTAGTTTGTAGTTCATAATGACCTTTGCAAATGTCCTAAATCATTTCAGTGCTGTACTTCGGAATGTATTTGTCACCTGATGCCCCTCATGCTTTGCATTTTCATAGTCTGCAAAACTTAATGAAAGCAGCTGATTTTGACATTCTCTATTTTACCTGTCGGCTTCTTGGTTAATTTTGTGTACAAAAATTTTTCATATTGCTTTTGAATTGAGTTTTATTCTGTTGAATCTCCTTTTAGGTTCGAGCAAAGCATAAAGAAGTCTGTCTCCATAAAGACAGCCCTCTTGGAGAAACAATACTTGAGTGCTACAACTGTGGTTGCCGAAATGTGTTTCTTCTTGGATTTATATCGGCCAAGACAGAGAGTGTTGTTGTCCTCCTCTGCAGGGAGCCTTGCTTGAATGTTAATGCGCTGAAGGACATGAATTGGGACCTGAGCCAGTGGTGCCCCCTTATTGATGATAGGTGTTTTCTACAATGGCTTGTGAAGGTTGGTAGTTGTCCTTTAGAGCCTATTTGTTTGTGTTTCAAAAATGCTTTTGAAAAAAATTGAAATTTTTTTATTTTTTTCTTTGCTTTAAATTAATATATTTTTGGTGTTTTTAGATTATTTTGATGTGCTGATATCAAAAATGATTTTTAAAAAATAAAAAAAACATTATTTTGATACATTTCTGAGTGAAAAATACTTTGAAAAGCAACCGCAACCACACTCCCAAACAGGCTTTATTTGTAAAGGGTTTTGTTATTTCTAGAACTTAATTACATGTTGCATTTTGTAGATCCCATCCGAACAGGAGCAGTTGAGGGCTCGCCAAATTAGTGCTCAACAAATAAATAAAGTAGAAGAACTTTGGAAAACTAATCCTGATGCCACCCTTGAAGATCTTGAGAAGCCTGGTGTTGATGATGAGCCACAGCCTGTGGCATTGAAGTATGAAGATGCATATCAGGTGCCTCGTTTAGTGATAGTTTTTAAAATTAGGTTTGATATATAACTTGGGTGAGCCAGGAATTATAACAATTTCATCATGGCTCTTAGCTGATGAGTTGACAGTTTTCTTTTCTTGCAGTACCAAAATGTATTTGCTCCACTTATTAAGCTTGAAGCTGACTATGATAAAGTATGCAATCTTTTTTCTTTTTCTTTCTTTATCTCATTTTGATTTTGTTGTTCTCATCATAAAATCTTTCCGGAACACTTAAAAAAGATCTTGCAGCTTCTTATAATGCTTTTTTATTGTAGATGATGAAAGAGTCTCAAAGCAAGGATAATGTCACTATTCGATGGGATATTGGCCTTAACAAGAAGCGTGTTGCATATTTTGTATTTCCAAAGGTGCCTTGCTCTTTTGCTTTTGTTCTCTTATTTCTTTAACTTTCTCCCTTCTGTCTCTAGCTTGTTTAGAAACATGGGGCTTAGTTTAACTTATTAGTGTCCAGCTGGTCTAGAAACATGGGTCTTAGCTTGGCTGACACCATCTTTTCTTTTCCTGTTTTCCATGTGCTGCTTGATTTCTGTTTTCTGCATGCTTCTGTCTGTATTTTCATTTCATTGGACTGGTGCTGTTATAGGAGGACAATGAGTTGCGTCTTGTACCTGGTGATGAGTTACGACTGCGCTATTCTGGAGATGCAGCTCATCCAGCATGGCAATCAGTTGGGCATGTGGTATGCAACTCTTTTCTGATATCAATGCTTGAAATTCTACTCGCTTTCAATTTAATCCATTATTAATAGGCGATTTACATCTCTCTCAAAGGAATACAACGTGTTACCAAATGCTTCTAATGTTGATATTAAGTTTCATCTCTACTATTTCAGATCAAGCTAACTGCACAAGAGGAGGTTGCACTTGAGCTTCGTGCTAGTCAGGTGGCTCTGATACTAACACGCTTGATTTCTCACTTCTGGTTTTCTGTAAGTTAAGCTGACATTAATGCTAAGTGCTATTATTTGTATCCAGGGAGTTCCTGTTGACGTGAACCATGGTTTTAGTGTTGATTTTGTTTGGAAGAGCACGAGCTTTGATCGGATGCAGGGAGCAATGAAGACTTTTGCAGTGGATGAAACCAGTGTCAGTGGGTAGGTTGGCTGATTCATTTTTGTTTGTGTTTTTTATGTATTGTGAACACACCAGACATTGAGAACTGAATACGAGTCATGCTTTGGTTGATCTCAAATTTATTGATATGTCTATCTGAAATAGGGCTGAGTAGCCTTGCTAGGAAATTCACTATCGTATACAAAATTATGTTATGATTAATGGGCAGTTATCATTTGCTTGTAACGAGTTGCTATTTTCTATCTGTAGGCTAATATTGAGCTAGTATATATCATCGTTTTCCTTCACTTGGTGCCGTCAATGTAGAGTTCTTGTGTGTTGAATACAGGTTGCCATTTTTGAATTTCTATATAATGCTAGTTTCCTTCTTCAGGTATATATATCACCACTTGTTGGGCCATGAGGTTGAGAATCAAACAGTTCGTAATGCATTGCCTCGCCGTTTTGGGGCACCTGGTCTTCCAGAGCTGAATGCATCCCAAGTATGATGTCTCAATTACCCATTCAATTTCCATGTTTAAACTATTTCATCTTGTCTCATACTAGGATTTTCCTGTCCGGGCTACTAATGATTCTTGAGATGATCCCTTTACTTGAAAATATGTGGTTTCATGTTGTTGTTATGACAAGAAGTGCATTAGTTTCCTGAATGCTCAAAACATACGTTAACATGCCCGGGGAAGTCCCATGGATTATTTGGATGTATATTGATTTCTGTCCTGAGTCCCCGTTGACATTGTTTTAGTTTTATGTTGCTTCTTATTTCTGTTAGCTTGTAAAGGGGTATCTTTCCTTTACTCTCTATCTGCACTGAAGGTGTCTTTATCTGTGATAACAACAAATAAGGGTTATTGCCAGGAGCAGTATCATATTTGATAATCAGATGCATATCCTTGTTTTTCCATTGATTTGTTGTGGACAAATGAACGACTTCCCTGCTGTTTACATGCGAGATAATTCCGTGGCATGAACTTTCTGCTGTAACATTTTGAATTTAATGAAGCTTAGATATTTCCAGAGATATTTGTGTGTCCATAAGGGAATGCAAATTGCTGTCATCACTTGTATTAACTTGTGATTTTTCTCTGTTTAGTTTTGCTTATTACCATTTTCTTGACATTCAATTGTTTTGATGGAATATCTTTTTTAATTGTGCAATGCTGTAAATGATCCTTACCTTTCTCCACTTGATAGGTTCTTGCTGTGAAGAATGTCCTCCAAAAGCCCATTAGTTTGATTCAAGGTCCACCTGGCACAGGAAAAACTGTCACTTCTGCAGCCATTGTATATCACATGGCCAAACAGGGCCAAGGGCAGGTAGGTCATTGAAAATGCTTTCTATCAGTCTCATTCAGATACTTGACTGTATGTCTTAAGGTCCCCCCACTCCTACTTTAGGTTTTGGTGTGTGCCCCAAGTAATGTGGCTGTAGATCAGCTAGCTGAGAAGATAAGTGCCACTGGCTTAAAGGTAAGAAAGCAAAGCCCTGCCTATTGTTTTACTAATTTCATATCATTTTTCCCTGGCAATTTGTTGTTCTGTTGCGTGGTCTCTTAAAAAGTCAAAAGTATGTCATTTAAGCTTTGAAAAATCGGAGTAAAAAAAGTTTTGTTAGAATGGACAAGAAGATTTGCCAAGAAAGAGAATAAACCATCCTCTATGTTGAAAGTGCAGATACTGAGACCAAAATAGAAGGGATTTCCCATCTTGGCCAATACTAGTTAACGACACTCTTCTAGATTCCATTAATGACAAGCAATGCTAAGAAAATTATCCTATCCCACCAAAGCTACTTTGAGAGGAAGTGACCGTTTAATAACTAATCCAACATACAGCAACTTAGCAGCTTAAAAAAGATTTTGCACTCTGTGCCCTCCCAAACTGAATAATCGGGTCAGCAAATTCCCTCTCTATTCAATAACGTCTACCCCTACAAATAGTTGCACAGTAAGAAATAGTGTCCTCATATTTTGCTTATGACCTATTGGACGAAACTTGCTAGTGAAAAACTATACACTTTGGTGACTGGGTTGAAATGTGTAAAGTTCCTAACTTTAGGAGAGCTATTTTTTAGGAATCAACATCAAGAAAGTAGAATCCATGCTTCCTTCACCACTGATGATATCTTCTTAGTCGTACCCCTGCAGGACTAGAAAAAGTTATAGTGATGCTTTCAGACCAGGAGCCATGTCCTTGGTCATCTCCAAACCTTTTAATCTCACTTCCTCCTTGACAATGTGCTGTCTGATACTTGTTTTCTGATTAACCCATTTGGAAATATTCTATAGGGTTCTGCATTTCTCTCTTCCTCTCTCCCTCTCTCCCTCTCCCTCACTCTTTTTCATTTTGCACACAATGATCCTGGAAAGGCGGTGTGGCTTTTATACTATTTGGGCCTTTTTTATTTTTATTTCATCTCTATATGTGTGGATAATTCCATGGCGAATTATATCCTTGAAGTTTCTCTTTTTGCTGTTCCCTGATGGTTGTCTTGTTGAAGGTTCAAATTAAATTTTGGAAAAAGAAAACCAGTCCTTGGAAATGTATGCTGGTATTTTCTTATTTTTATATAGTAACACAAAACAATGTATGGGTTACTATATGTTATACTGACCGTCTGGGTGCTTAAATTAAATCTTTTTGTAATCCTGATCTTTTAAATTAACAAGTAAATGTATTTGAGTTTTTGTTTTTGTGGATTGTATTTCCTCAACCAAGGTGGTTAGGCTATGTGCAAAATCAAGGGAAGCTGTTAGTTCTCCTGTTGAGCATCTCACCCTTCACTATCAGGTTTTGTCTATTAGTGGCACCTTGCTTTTTTGTTTTTCATTTGTGCACTTCTCATATTTATGCTTTCCTGGTATATATTCTCATTACTAGTGACTGTTACAGGTCAGACATCTGGACACTTCAGAGAAAAGTGAACTTCACAAGTTGCAACAATTGAAAGATGAACAAGGTGGCCTTTTTCTTAATTATTTAAAATGAAATTAGTTGTTAATTAGGAGTTGCAAATAAGATGTTCATTTGAGGGTTGATTAGCTTAGTTTCTGGATAGACTTGCACCCACCCACACATCCATATACATTAAAATATGAGGGATTATATGACTTGGGGCCTTGTTAATTTGACACTCAATCTTTAGAATTTTATTTTATTCTTACTGATAATATAAGTAATTATATTTGGCTTCTTGATTTGAACCCATTGCTACTAGAAGATGTACAAATAGGAGTTCACTGACAACATAATTTATTTTGTATCTGTTGTAGATTTGACTTTATTCTGGTTGGATGTATAAGTCTTTATATACGGTTCTATGGTGGGCCTCTGGGGCTTGTTCTAATATTGTTCTCTTTCTTTCTTTCTTTCTTTCGCCTGTTGTCTGTTTCTTTATCATCAGGGGAACTGTCCAGCAGTGATGAGAAAAAATACAAAGCACTGAAACGAGCGACTGAAAGGGAAATTTCTCAAAGCGCTGATGTCATCTGTTGCACTTGTGGTGGTGCTGGAGATCCTCGGTTGTCAAATTTTAGGTTTCGCCAGGTAGAAATGTGCCTTACTCGCCTTTTGTTGCTGGACTTACAGAAGCTTACACTCTTAACCTTGTTTTAGGTACTAATTGATGAGTCAACTCAAGCGACAGAACCAGAGTGTCTTATTCCTTTGGTACTTGGGGCGAAGCAGGTACTTGATATTATTTTGATATACTTGCCTGTTTTACTATCACATGCTTCAGTTTCTAATGAGAAGTTATCTGCTAGGTTGTTTTTGTTGGTGACCATTGCCAGCTTGGTCCTGTCATTATGTGCAAGAAAGCTGCTCGTGCTGGGTTAGCCCAGTCTCTCTTTGAACGCCTTGTTTTACTTGGTGTGAAACCAATTAGATTGCAGGTAATAATGTTGTCTGACAGTTCTCTCTCATGTGTGGTCTGCTCATGTACATTTGGTGATCACATTTATCCTGGTTGGAGGAAATGAATTGGTCCTGAGGAACTGTGCATTATCTATTATAAATTTTCCTGTATGATGTGTAGGAGTTTTGGAGTATATGTTTATGTGATATACCTAATAGCTTGTTTGGAACCAAATCACATGTGGAATTGCAATTCCACATGTGTTTTGACATCAATTCATAAACTATGACAATTTTTATGTCTGGACTAAAATACTAAACCACATAATTGAATTCAATTATACTGTTTTGAATAGTTGTGGAATTGAATTGGTTTGTTTTTGGGTTCCAAAAATTTCAGTCTAGAAGTGAGTGGTTTGTTTTTGGGTTGCCAAGATCATTCCCTCCTTGACCATAGCTGCTTCTTAAGCAAGAGTATACTCTGTACTTCCCAAAATGCTTCCTCCTACTGCCTAGCCTCCACCTCTAATCATTTTCATGCTCATTTACCGTAGCTATATTACGGTTAAGTGTGCAAAGTTGAAAGTCAAGATAAGGTTCTATTGGTAAAGGAAGAATCAGAGTAAAACAGTACTTTATTTGTGTATGTATGAAAGCCTTATTCATATTTAACTTTATAGTCTTGCTTTTCCACTTCTTAGGCAATTTCTTGAGCAAAAAAACCAAAGCTTTTGTTGAAGAATAGAAAGTGTTGGTAAAGAGAAGTTGTAGGGTTTTTGAGAAAAAAGAAAGAGGGGTAGTTTTGGAATAGTATTTTTTATTTGGAATTACAGTAGCAATCAGAGGGTCTCCCCTCTAATTTGTTTTTGTCCATTTCTTATGATTTGAATTCCATCAATACCTTCAAAAGGGGTTCCAAACCCCAGAATTGATTGAACCCTTGGAATTGAATTGAATTCCAAGGTTCCAAACAGCATGTAAAGAAGTCTAGAGAGATTACTATCTTCATAAAAAAAAAGAAACATCGTTGATGTTTGTTATTTGCTTTCACAAACAGATTTTTGGCTTAACTCAAGTTGTTACTGCATTTATGCCAGTTTTTATGCCTCCAAATTTTGGTACAATTGATAATTTCTTTAGTCAAGAAATCTTAGCTGATGAATGCTCATTTTTGTCATTGGTGAGGATTTTATCAAGAAATGCTAATTATGTTGTCTTTTATTTTTCAGTTTTCCCAAGATCCTTTTAGGTTCAATCAATTTCACATATTGTGTATCAAGGCAGATGTAATTTTGTTCATAGAATGCTGCTAGGCTGGTACTTATGTTTTCTGCTTTCAAATTTCAGGTTCAATATCGCATGCACCCGTGTCTTTCTGAATTTCCATCTAACAACTTTTATGAAGGCACTCTACAAAATGGAGTGACTGTCAATGAGAGACAATCGTCAGGCATTGATTTTCCTTGGCCTGTGCCTAATCGTCCTATGTTCTTCTATGTCCAGGTATGTTATTTGCCTATTGGTTATATTACATTACAATCACTTTAAACAAAAAGAATAATTACGTAGATTCTCTGCATTTATTCTTATTTTCTCTCTTTGTTGGGCTGATAATGAGTGTGGGAATTGTGTAATCTTCCACCAAAAAGTAACTATGACAATATATATGTTTTATATGCTTATAAATTGTTAGCTTAAAGAATTTTCCGCCAAGTGCTTTTAATGCACCACAATCACGGGTCTCATTTGTTTATATGATGTTATATTTTTCCAAGGATGTGTTTTGTAACTAGATAGCTGTTCTTTAGATGGGACAAGAAGAGATAAGTGCCAGTGGGACATCCTATCTAAATCGTACGGAGGCTGCAAATGTTGAAAAAATTGTAACTACATTTTTGAGGAGCGGTGTAGTCCCGAGCCAGGTTCTTTTTTTCTCTACTTATTTTCATAGCTGCAGTTCTTTTTTATGATACGTTGTTTTGATCATTCATAACACTTTACAGATTGGAGTGATAACACCTTATGAGGGGCAGAGAGCATATATTGTGAACTATATGTCAAGAAATGGTGCCCTCAGACAGCAACTATACAAGGAAATTGAGGTCATAAATGATTTCTATACTCTGGGTCTAGATGTTGTTCAATCTTAACTTGCAATTGCTACATAGTTTATGTTTTTTGCAGGTTGCAAGTGTTGATTCATTTCAAGGAAGAGAAAAAGATTACATTATTTTGTCTTGTGTTAGGAGCAATGAACATCAGGTTGGTTCTCTACACCCTCCCCCCAATTCTATAGATCACAAAAAATTATGTGGTTCATTTCAATGAGGAAGCTGAATATTCAGAGCATGAGCTTTATCTTGCTCTCGTGTTCTATTTTTATAAGTTTGGGTTGTGCTCATTTATTTATTGCTCTATATTTATTATGTTTGCTGTATCATCTTATCATGGATACAATCCTCATTTCTGCATGTTGACATTGTGTCAGTGATGGAGACCATTGTCAAACCCTTTGTTGGTAATCACATGAATAAAAAAGGCGATGTCTGGTCATATGGCTCTCAAATTGTGGTCTTAGAAGGGAGAATTTTGGTTTGGTCCTATTATTCAGCATTTTAACATTTGCATTATGGTCACCTTGTAGTTTCCTCTTCCCTCTCACATGCATGTTAGAATGAAGGATCTTAGTTTTGACAAAGTGCTCATGTGAAAGCACTTGTCTGATATGTCTGATACTTAATATATGTGAGTGATTGTCAGAAGAACTTGCTTGATGGATACTTGAATTTCATATTTCAGCTATTGGAAATATTTCTGTTATGTCGAGAATTGCCAAGTCATTGTACTAGAAATTTTTTTCTTGAAATTCATTTCGATTTTATCATGTGGACAGAATTTGGTGCAGTTTTCTGACTTAGTTAAGCCTGTTCTTATTTGATTCACCATCAAAGCTGTATCTGGTGGTAGATAAAAACAATTGTCATTTATGATCACGTGTTGGTGCTTGACTGCTGTCTCTTTTTCTAGGGCATTGGATTTCTTAATGATCCTCGGAGGCTGAATGTTGCTCTAACTCGTGCTCGATATGGTATTGTCATCCTGGGAAACCCTAAAGTTCTAAGCAAGCAGCCTTTGTGGAATAGCTTATTAACTCACTACAAGGTATGTCTTCTTACCTGGTGTTATGCTTTCTAGGAATTCTCATTTGCTTTGCTTGGTGGAATTTGCTAATGTTGGCATTAGTAAATGATGCTGAGATTGGGAAATTTCAGTTTCACGTATCCGTGTGACATGCTAATGATAGTTTTTTTTTTTCTGAAACTTTTGTTTTGCTTTGAATATTTCACCAGGAACACGAGTGTTTGGTTGAAGGACCTTTGAATAACTTAAAGCAGAGTATGGTTCAATTTCAAAAGCCCAAAAAGGTATGGGGTTCAATTTTAGGCAAGGGCAGCATCACTGACTAAGGATAAATTTATCCAAGTTTCTATTTTTGTGTTATCTTAGTTTGTCCAGCATATCATGAAGTACTCGTCAGGAATGAATACAAACTGATTGTGTTTGGCTATGTTTTCTCACAGATTTATAACGATAGGAGACTGTTTTTTGGTGGTGGACCTGGAATTGTCCCAAATGATAGTTTTGGGTCTGTTGCCTCAGCTAGCTCAAATGCTGATAGAAGAAACTCCCGTTCCAGGGGTATGCTACATTTCACCTGTCTTGCTAGAAATTATAATTTTTTTACTTGGTGATGGCATTTCTATAGTCCCACAAGTCCCCAAGTGTGTGCATGCTCAAAAGTAGAATAAGACTAAAGCACTCTCATTATTCAGTTAAGTTCCTCTGCTTAGCTACTCTGTTGTCCTTATGTTAACTTGTCAGATTTTGTGTTGTCCCAAATATAGGTTCTTATTTGTCACCAGGCCCACCGAATGGTACCCATAAGCCTGGTGTTGCTGGGTTTCCAATGCCTCGGGTCCCCATTCCACCATTTCATGATGGTCCACCTTCTCAACCATATGCTATTCCTACTCGTGGAGCTGTGCATGGGCCCATCGGAGCTGTTCCTCAAGTCCCTCCACCTGGAAGTCGAGGTTTTAGTGCTGGGCGTGGCAATGCTGGTGCACCTATTGGAAGTCATCTCTCTCACCAGCAAGGCAACCAGCAAGGCATTGGGAATATTGGATCTTTCAACTTTCCTGCCCTAGAGAATCCAAATAGCCAGCCATCTGTGGGTGGTCCACTATCTCAGCCTGGATATGTTAATAATGTAAGCTATGGTTTCTTGACAATTTGCTTGACCTATTTGATTTGAATTTGCTATTATAGTATTATTGTGTCATGAATGTGTCTTTTGCATAAATAGATTCCAGTTCAAGGGTCGAGCCAAACCTTTCGTGATGGATTTTCCATGGGGGGTATGTCCCAGGTATATTCCCTGCTCTTCATGCTTAAAGATTACGTTCCATGTCTTGGTTTTACAATTTTTTTTTTCCTAATTTGCATTTTAATGGAAATCAATTAGGAGTTCTTGGGCGATGACTTCAAAAGCCAGGGATCACATGTTCCTTACAATGTTGCTGATTTCTCAACTCAGGTATATAAGCCCTGCGATAGTAGAGATCGTTTTATATGTCCTGTAGTTTTCTTTTTCCATATATTGTGCAAATGGAAAAGGAATGTATGATTTTGTCCTTGTCAGAATATTCAGTTTTATATTCCAAATGCTAGTCATACTCCATTCTAGGTTTGCTTTGAAGTTATGCCCTGATAATGGTAGGCACTGCCAAGGCAGCAAATGAGGCAAATTGAGTAGAGTAATTTTTCACTAAACTTCCGTGTTTGAAGTTTTGCTTCAGCTAAACAGGGTTTTTCTTTGCGGTTGTAGTAAATTATGTCACTACTGTTTTGCTAGATTTATTGCAATGCCAAATTCTTTGCAGGCATCTCAAGGTGGATATGCTGTCGATTATGTTACACAAGGGGCACAAGGTGGGTTTCCAGGCAACTTCTTGAATCAGAATTCTCAACCTGGATATTCTCGTTTTGGTTCTGGAAATGATTTCATGTCTCAGGTTTGCTTCTTGACAACATGTTTTTTTTTCCTTCCCTGAATCATCAATTGACTGCTGGTTATCTGATCCTTGATGAACTCTTTATTGCAGGATTACATGGCTCATGGATCACAAGGTCTATTCACTCAGGTTGGCTATAATGATCCCTCACAAGATGATGCATCACAAAGCCACTTTGGCATAGCCAACCCTAACCAGCTTCAATCACAGGTTTTTTCTGATACCTGAAGCACTAAACCATAAAGAAGTTGCAATAGGAAAAATTACCAAAACTGCAAAATGTAGGAAATTTGGCATCATGTATGTTTGCACGTTGTTGATGAAATGCTCGCAGCTTTGTCAATTTTACCAGTTTTTGTTTGTCAGTATATATAACAGTGTGGTCAATTTTATGTGCAGGGCTTGATGAATTCTCTTTACTCTCAGCCCTTTGGCCACTACAACACTCAGCAGCTGAACTTGCAGGCTCCACAACAGCAGCCGCAGCAGGGTCAGGGTACCCAAAACCAGAAAATCCATTACAATGGTTGAACAGTGCATGGGAGGTTTTTTGGCTGTGATGGGTTATGATCTTCGCATTCAGCAACCTGATTTGTGCTGTCATGTGTGCCTAAATATATCTCCGCCGAAAGGGCAGGAGAGTTTGTCGTGCTTTTGAGGTCAGTTTGGTATACTTCATAAGCCAGAGAATACAGTGGGTGATAAGAATAAAAGAGAGTGGGCAATAGCTCTGCAATGGGGTGTATGAGCAAATGTGGGCCGCACATCCAAGGCTGAGAAAGAAAGGGTAAAACCCGGGTGCCCGCTTATAAAGTAGTGTGTTTTGAGAAGGTAAAGTTCCGAAGGAGCATTACATGGCATGGTTTGTAGGAAGGGTGTGGACGTGAAGACGAGAGGGGTACATAATATAATACTTGATCTAAAGGGGAGAGACCCCTATTAATAATTATACAAAAGCAGTTGCCCCCGAAAGTTTTTGTACAGCGATGGGAAAGTCACCTAGCCCTTTACAAGTGCGCAGGATAACACATTCAGCCCTTCCTGACATGTAATTATACTCTGTTGTAAGTAGTTAGACGCTGACGATATCTCCTATGAACTTTATACTGTGCAGCCAGGGGGATCTTGCTCTTAGCTGGGATGTTGTTTCAAATGTGGAATTGGTTTTTACGTTAGACTAGCCTTGTTTTGAAGGCTTTGTCCCGTAGTTTTATTGGGACTGCGTGGTCACAGACTCTACTTTTGGGAGGCTGACTAATGGTGGCGATGGTTTCAACTTGTAATCTTACATTTCCCGTCCTTGTTATTACTGATGGAATCGAAATTGAAATGATATCTGGATTGATCAGAAGATGCCTATAATTGGCTAGTAAATTTACTGTATGAGAATGCGTGGGTATCTTAGGGGTAAAAAAGGAATAATAAAATAAATTCACCACCCGTGTAGGCGGGTAGAGGTCCTCCAAGGTACCCGCTACTCGGGGGTAGAAAAGGAATAGTGTATTAAAGTCAGCGTTAATTAATGGGTTGTGCTTGGTTTTTAAATTTTATACCAAAGGGTGGGAGCACGTAATGTAATATGTCTAGACAGAAGGAAGGGATTGTTATTGTGGCAGTTTTTGTTTTTGTTTTTCTTTTCCTTAACTAGTAGTTTTTGTTTTTTTGCAATGATTTCGTATTATAAATTTTGGTTTTATAAAAGCTAGAATAATGTTTTTTTTCTTTTAATTTTATTATTAAATATTGAGATTGGTTTAATTGATAATTGAATTTTAAAAATTATTTTGATGTATTTTTTATGAGATTATTCTAGTTTCATGGTCTGTTTTGCATGTTTGACATGTTAATATATGTTGATTTAAGTTATTTTTACCAATTTTATCCTTTAATATTAAATAGATAGGAAATTAGACTTTATGATTTGTTTTAATTTATTTTTTATGAAGTTATTATGATTTTATAACTCAATTTAGTAGGTTAATTTAGGTCAATTTTATATGATGTTGTCTTTATAATTTCTTAAAATATAATTTTGAATTTTTTTCAGTTAAACTATGTCTTTATCAATTATTCAGCAATTATTCAGGTTATTTTTAGACTTATCAAATTAATTAAATTATATCAAATTAATCACCATATAATTTATTTTTTTATTAAAAAAATATATTATCAATTTCTAGATTTTTTTTTCATCCAATTCATAGCAAAGAACATATTAATGATAGTGTAATCTATAATAAATAAATTTATTAATTTTTCACATGATTGGCATGGGGATAATTTCGATGCACAATGGAGCATGGTTTTGAAATCGGGCCCGGCGGGTCGACCCGGGGCTGGAACCGGGTCAGGTTGAAGAAAAAATAGGGTAAGGAAAAACCCGGTATGACCCGGCGACCCGGTCAAAAACCTAGTTGCAACCTGTTGACTTTTGTTTTTTTTACTGAAACGACGTCGTTTTGATTTAAAAAAAAAATTTTGACCCGGCCGACCCGGTCAAAACCTAGAACCCGGGCCGGGTCTGAAAACTATGCAATGAGGCTTTGTCAACTATATTGTATGGCTGAAAATCACATCACGAGCCCTTTTAACACAAGAAAAAATGGTACAAATTGTTTTTTATATTTATGTTTATCCATTTAAGTGCATCATGTGGATGACTTTTTGATGCTATTTCGTAACATAGAATGGAATGATGGAAATGAAATTGAAAGTTTTGTTTTCACTTTGTGTGTATTTGGTTTCCAAAGAATGAAATGAGAATGAGAATGAATAGTGTGAATAAGAGTAA